>Ga0315294_10002499_pt1 | contig 20096 bp, 16 predicted proteins | sample YL17G13_40_MG_FD_203626 | JGI IMG/M metagenome (GOLD analysis project Ga0315294, IMG submission 203626) | Sediment microbial communities from Yellowstone Lake, YNP, Wyoming, USA - YL17G13_40 | ecosystem: Environmental > Aquatic > Freshwater > Lake > Sediment | place: USA: Wyoming | collected...
CTTCGTTCCGGACTACGACACCGACATCCAGGACGCGGGCTGGGTCTCCTCGCTAGACGCCGTGGACTTCGCCCCCGACGAGGAGTCGGGCTGGTCCCCGAGCGGCACGGTCGAGGCCATCGCCGGGCATGCCTACGTGGTCTGGACCCGCGACAACCACTTCGCCAAGTTCCGTGTCACGGCGGTGGGGCCGACCCAGGTCACGCTCGACTGGGCCTACCAGGTCGACGCGGGCAACCGCGAGTTGAAGGCGAAACCGGCGACCGAGGAAGGCGCCACGCAGCGGCGGCCGATCGTCTGGCTGGGTGAATAGGCGAGCTGGGAGGGGGTTCTCGTGCGCTGGACACAGGTAGCAGGCGCGGCCGTGATGCTCGCAGTGCTCCCGGGCTGCGCGATCTGGGTCGGATCGCGTTACCCGCTGACCGCTTCCTACGCCTCAAGCGGCCGCCCATCGCCGAGCTACTACTGCTATGATTGTCACGGGTACCGCTACCTCGATCCGTACTATGACTGGTGCGCGGGCTACGGGTTCCGCTACGCGTGGGACCGTCACCCGGAAACGGTCCGTGTCTATCGCGAACGCTACGTGCGGATCAAGGAGCAGAACCCCTCGTACGGCCGCTACCGCTATCCCGTGGAATACCGGAGGCAGCGGCGCTATCGCGAGCCGCGCGATTACGATTCTTGGCGGGCCGAGGCGGCCTCCGGGAAGCTGCCGGAGCCCGGTGATCTGAAAGTCCGGGAGAAGACCCGGCGCGAGCCGGGTAAGAAGACGAAGACGAAGGCGAAGGATTGGAGGGACCGGGAGCGCCTTCCGGCCGAGAAGCCGCGGGATGCGCGGCCGGCCGCCGGACAGCGGCCCGGACCTCCGGGAGGAGCGTGACCATGTTCCGAGCGCGGTGGCTGCTTGGTGCCCTCATGATCGGGCTCGTCCTCGCCCCGCCCGGGGCTCGGGCCCGGGTGATGGGCGTGGACATCTGGACCGATCGGGGCAAGGACGCGGTGTACGAGCCGGGCGAGCCGGTCGAGATAAAGGTGCGCGCTTCTGATGACGGCTACCTGCTGGTCTACGACATCGACTCGGAGGGCTACGCGCGCGTGCTGTACCCTTACGAGGGGAGCAGCGGCTACATCGCGGGCCGGCAGACCTACCGAGTGCCGCCCTACCGGTCGGGCCTGCAGCTTGTCGTGCAGGGGCCAGTCGGGCAGGGCTTCATCGTTGCGCTTCTCTCCCGTGAACCATTCAACGCCCTGCCCCGCTTCCTGCGTCCCTACGATCCCCAGGCCGAGGGTGCAGGTTACGTGGGCGAGGAGGAGGACGAGGAGGGTGTGACCTCGGATGGCCGTATCATGGGTGACCCGTTCGTGGCCATGGAGCGCATCCGCCGGCAGGTGTTGAGCGATGCGAACGACCCGGAGGTCTTCGCCACGGCCTACACCTCGTACTACATCCACCAGCCCGTGCGCTACCCGCGCTACCTCTGCAACGATTGCCACCGGCCCAGCCGGTGGGCATGGTGGGACGGCTACGATCCCTACTACACGAACTGCTCGGCGTTCGACTTCCGCGTCTACTGGGGCTGGAGCTGGGGACCGCGCTACTGGTTCGGCACCGTGCCCTACTTCTGCTACGTGCCGCGCTGTTATCCATGCGCACCGTACGACCGGCCCTACTATTCATCGTGGAGCGGTCAGCGGCAGTGGGACGTGCTGTGGAGCGGCCATCTCACGCGTCACAAGACGCCACCGCCCACGGGTTACACGCCGCCGAGCCGCTATGACGGGGCGCGCTGGAAGGAAGGCAAGCCATTGCCGCCGGGCTTCCTGAACGGCGAGTACGTGAGAGGCGCGAACGGCGTGCGCCTGCGCGTGCCGATCGGGGCGAACCGCCCGAGCGTCCGGGAACCGGTGCAAGGCAGGCAGCGGCAGGATGGTGCGCGGCCCGGACCGACGGACCGGTCGGGGACGACCTGGGGTCCCGCCGGTCGCCCGGGAGCCGACGAGGGTGGACGCTATGATAGCCCGCGCAACGCGCGGCCGGTGCCCGGCCGTACACCGCCGGGCAGCGCGCCGTCCTCGCCACGCTACGGCCGCCCGCGTGAAGGGACGCGGCCGTCGCCGCCGCCGCCGAAGTACGAACGCCCAAGTGAGGGGGCGCGGCCGTCGTCACCGCCGCCAAAGCGCGAACGCCCGAGTGAGGAAGTGCGGCCATCGTCACCGCCGAGCAGCCCGCCTCCGAGACCCACGCCCACGCGGGGCGGCTTGGAGCGGGGCTCGAGCGGTGAGCGGCGCGGCAGGGGCTGATCGGTCCGCATGGCAGATTCCGTACCTGCATGGGCGGGGAGCGGGACCGGGACGGCCGGCTCCGCCTCGCCCGTATTTTCGTGGTGCCGGTTGCATCCGGCCGGCGCCCGCCCCGAGGGGACTCGATGAAGCCATTCAGTGCCGCGGTTGCGAGTGCCGCGCTCGTTCTGCTCGGTGTGCAGCCCGCCTTCTGCGCTTCCGCCTTCCTCGAGATTCCGGCCGGGGCACGCGCCTCCGCGCTCGGGGGCGCGTTCGCGTCGCTCGCGCAGGGCGTCGAGGCGGCCTTCTGGAATCCGGCCGGGCTCGAGGGGGTGAAGGGTATCCAGATCACGGGCACGCACGTCGAGTACCTGCAGACCCTGCGCCTCGATCAGTTCGCGGTCGCGGGCCGCTCATTCGGCGGTGGCGTCGCGGCCTCGCTGCGTGCGCTCTACTCCGAACCCATCGAGGAGCGCGACCCGGATGGGAACCTGACCCCGGAAGGCTCCTTCGGCTATCACGATCTCGAGCTTGCGCTGGCCTATGGGTGCTCCGTCGCCCCCGGACTGAGCGCGGGCGGTACCGTGCAGGCCCTGCGCGAGCGGATGGCCGAAGTCTCCGCGAGCACGTACGCAGCCGGGTTCGGTGCGGCCTGGACGCCGGCGCGCGTGAACGGGCTGCGGCTGGGGTTCGGCGCGTACAATCTCGGGAAGGCCGCCCGGTACGGGCTCGAAGGCGGCCCGGGTGTGCCCATGGCGCTGCCGGCGGCGGTGCAGGCGGGCGGTTCCTGGCAGGGCTCGCTCGCGCGAGGGGCCGTGCTGCGTACGGCGCTCGAGGGCCGCTTCACCCGCGGACGCAACGGCATCGGCATGGTGGGCGTGGAAGTGGCCACGACGGGCGGGGCGAACGGCGGCGGCGCGGCGGCGCTCCGCGGCGGGTTGCGCGTGAACGACGACGCGTCGAGCTACAGCCTGGGCGTGGGGTACGCGCCCGGCGGCCTGCGCGTGGACTACGCCTTCGTGCCCATGCGCTTCGACCTGGGAGACACGCATCGCATCGCGTTCACCGCGCAGTTCTGAGCGCGCACGATCACGCGCCCCAGTGCTCGACGCGCACCGCGCCGTCCTGGAGCACCGCGTGGCTGAAGCGGTCGAGCCAGTCGCCGAGCAGGAAGAACTCACGGCCCGGCTCGCGCCGCTCGTAGACGTGGTGGAAGTGGCCCACCATCACCGTGTCGAACCCCTCGGCAAAGCGGGGCAGCGCGATCTCGCGCCACAACTGCTCCGGCTCGATCGCCAGCCCTCCGCGCGAGCGGCGCGACCAGCGCGAGACCTGGTGTGCGAGCGGGATGCCGAGGTCCGGATGCAGCAGCCCGTAGAGCGCGATGCTCAGCGGGTTGCGGATCACGCGCCGCAGGACGCGGTAGCCCAAATCGCCGCCGACCAGCCCATCCCCGTGATGGAGCCAGATCCTGCGGCCCTGCGTGGCGAGCACCATGGGACCGTCGTGCGTCTCGACCCCGAGCTCTTCGGCGAGAAAACGCCCGAGCCAGAAGTCGTGGTTGCCGTTGAGGTAGCTGAGTGCCATGCCCGATTCGCGCAGGTGTTTGAGGGTGGCGAGCGTGGTGAAGTGTCTCCGCGGGATGACCGTGCGATACTCGAACCAGAAGTCGAAGAGGTCGCCGACGATGATCAGGGCGGAGGCGCGGCCGGGGAGGGAGTTCAGGAAGTCGTGAAGCCGGTCCTCGCGCGCCGCCTCGCGCTCGCGATTCTCGACGCCCAGGTGAGCGTCGGAGATGAAGTACACGGCCCCGGGAAGCATGCGCTGCAGTGTAGCCGAGCCGCCGCCGGGGCTTCCACCGGACGCGTGACGCACCGCCGGCGCGGGCCATACTGCGCACGGCCGGGGCAGAGCCGCCGCGCCGAGCGCGCTCCACGCCGCGCTCGGCGCGGCGGCGCGGATAATTGACGGCTTTCTGACAGCCGTTCGACTGTACGCGATACCCTAATGGTACGATTACCATGTGTACTCCGGACCGCACCGCATGGAGGCTTGCGCGCAGCTTCCGCGGCGCGGGGAGAGCAGGGCCAGGTGCAGGACACCCGACAGGGGGACTTCCATGAGCAGTGAGCCATTCACCCGCCCGCGCAGCCACTACCTTACGGCGGCGGCCCTCGTCCTTGCGGGTCTCGTGATCGGCCTGGGCCTCAGCGCCGGGCTCAGCCTGCAACGCGATTCCGTCGCCCAGCGTCGGCCGCGTCCCGCGGCCCCCGGCGCCGTTGGGGCGTACGAGAGCCCGTTCGTCGGCGTCGTCGAGCGGGCTCTTCCGGCGGTCGTCTTCATCGACGTGAAGAAGAAGGTGGCCGGCGTCTCGACGTTCCCGCAGGACGAGATGTTCCGCCGCTTCTTCGGCCAGGAGCCGCCGTTGCGGCCGCGCGTCGAGCCCTCCTCGGGCTCGGGCTTCCTGATCGACGCCGACGGCCACATCCTGACGAACAACCACGTGGTCGCGAACGCCGAGGCCATCACCGTCACGCTCAACGACAAGCGCATCTTCAAGGCCACTGTGGTTGGCACTGACCAGGAGACCGATGTAGCCGTCATCAAGATCGGCGGCAACGACCTGCCGTCGCTGCCGCTGGGCGACTCGGACGAGTTGCGCATCGGCGACTGGGCCATCGCGATCGGCAACCCGCTGGGCGAGCTGCGCGGCAGCGTGACGGTGGGCATCATCAGCGCGCAGGGGCGCTCGAACCTGAACATCTTCGGCGGCACGCCGCAGTACCAGGACTTCATCCAGACCGACGCCTCGATCAACTACGGCAACTCGGGCGGCCCGCTCTGCAACATCCAGGGCGAGGCCATCGGGATCAACACAGCCATCAACCCGAGCGGGCAGGGCATCAGCTTCGCCATTCCCATCAACCTGGCGAAGCACGTGGCCGGGCAGCTCATTGCCTCGGGCAAGGTGAAGCGGGCCTGGATGGGCGTGATGCTGGCTGAACTGACCCCCGAGCTGGCGGAGGGCTTCGGCATCAAGGGCAGCCGGGGCGTCGTAGTCCAGAGCGTGCTCGATGGGCAGCCGGCCGCCCGGGCGGGGCTCAAGCGCAACGACGTCATCGTCGAGCTCAACGGCTCGCCGGTCACGGACATGCAGAAGTTCCGCCTCCGGGTCGCCGATATGCCGGTGGGGAGCCGCATCCAGTTGGTCGTGCTGCGCGACGGGCGCCGCCTGCCCATCACGCTGACGCTTGCCGAGCGCACGGACGCGGCGGTCGCCCGCTCGCAGCCGTCCGGCGAGGAGGAAGCGGTGCCCGCACCCGGCGGCCTGCGGGTGCGCGAACTCACGCCCCAGGAGAAGTCCGACGCCTCGGTGCAGTCGGGGGTGGTGGTGACCGAGGTCGAGGACGGCAGCACCGCGCAGGAGGCGGGGCTGCAGCCGGGTGACCTGATCGAGGAGGTCGGCGGCAAGCCGGTGGCCTCGGCGGCGGCCTTCGCGAAGACCCTGCGCGACGCCAAGACGAGCGGCAAGGCGAACGCGGTGCTGCTCGTGACGCGCGACGGCAACACCCGCTACATCGCGCTGAGGCTCGAATGAGGGCCGGCGCGTGAGGCAACCGGAGGGCACGGCCACGCCCCACTTCGCGCTGCGCCTTGCGGTCCTGATCGCGGCGCTGCTGTGCTGCGCTGGTCCTGGCCCCGCCGCGTCCGCCGCCCGTGGCGTCTTCCTCACCGGTCTGCGATCCTGGTCGGCGCCCACCTCCACGCGCGTGGTGTTCGACTTCTCCGCGCCCGTGACCCATGTGGCGCCGGACTCCGGCCGCTCCCGGGCGCTGGTGGTGAGCGTGCCGGGCCAGCAGATGTTGCGCGCGGCCGGCGTGCCCGCCATGCTCGCGGTGCGCGACGGGCTGGTGGACTCGGTCGCGGTGTTCACCGAGCGCCGGAGCGCGCGCTTCCAGGTGTGGCTGAGCGACACGGCGCGTTTCCGCGTCTTCACCCTGCAGGCCGAGGAGGACAAGCCGTTCCGCCTGGTGGTGGACGTGACGCGTCCCGGCGCCGCGGTGGTCGCGGACCGGGCCCTGGCGGGCAGCGCGGCCGTGAAGAAGCAGCCGCGGGCGCGGGTCGTGGTGGTTGACGCCGGGCACGGCGGCGAGGACACCGGCGCGCGCGGACTGCGCGGCGTGCTGGAGAAGCACGCCAACCTGGCCGTGGCGCGGGCGCTCGCCGAGGAGCTGGAGCGCACGCCGGGCATCCGCGCGGTGCTGACGCGGGACGGCGACCACTTCATCCCGCTGCGCGATCGCTACCGCATCGCCGAGCAGGCGAAGGCGGACCTGTTCATCAGCCTGCACGCCAACTCCTCGCCGCGGCGGGGCAGCGGGAGCGGCACCGAGGTCTTCTTCCTGTCTTTGCGCGGGGCCTCGGACCAGGCCACCAAGGACCTGGCCGACCTGGAGAACGCGGCCGACCTGGTGGGTGGCGTGCCGGCGCGGGCCGAGGACGACCTGGTGAGCATCCTGTACGACGTGAAGCGGTCCTCGGCGCTGCAGCAGAGCCAGTTGCTCGCCGAGACCCTGCTCGACCACGTCACCCGGGACCGGCGGCTCGGAGAGCGCGGCGTGAAACAGGCGGGCTTCGTCGTGCTCAAGTCGGTGGAGTTCCCGTCCGTGCTGGTCGAGACCGCGTTCCTCAACAACCTGGTCGAGGCCCGCCTGCTCGCGAGCGAGGAGTTCCAGCGCCAGATCGCGCGCCAGCTCGCGGCGGGCGTGCGTTCCTACCTCGAGAAGTCGGGCATCGGCTACGCTGCCGACAAGCGCGACTCGACCGGGGGCCAGCCACACTGAGCGCGGCGGGCGGCCGCTCCGCGGCCGGCGTGCCGCCGCGCGAAACGACCGAGCCCCCGCGGGTCATCCCGCCGGGGGCTCGAGTCGTACGCCGCGTACCGCCGCTTCCGCTACTCGCCCCCGCCTCCGTCTCCGCCCACGCGTTCGATGCGCCCATCCAGGGCGACGTCGAGCGGGCCCTCCCGCGTGAGCGCCATCAGGTGGCGCTCGAGCGCGTCACGCAGCAGCACGCCGGTGTCCACCTGGTCCTTCGTCCGCGCCAGCGTGTCATAGCTCTCGCCGCCGGCGGCCATGAAGTTGTTGACCGCCACGGTGTAGGTCGTCGTGTCGTCGAGGGCCGAGCCGTTGGCGAGTGAGACCGAGAGCAGGCGCTGACCCCGCGGGCGCGAGAGGTCGAAGCGGTAGCGCAGCCCGCTCTGCTGGGCGACCCGCCCGTGGGCCAGCCCGTCCTCCAGCATGGCGCGCACCCCGGCCCCGGTGAGCTTCACGATCACCAGCGTGTTGTCGAAGGGGACGACGTCGTAGACCGTGCCCTTGGTGATCATGCCCGCCGGCAGGTCGGCCCGCAGGCCGCCGCTGTTCGTGAACGCCATGTCGGTTTTCGCCTCGGCCCGCATCGCGTCGGCCATCACGTTGCCGAGCGTGGACTCCCCGCCGCGGTCGCGCGTGAGCGCGCGCGTGTTGCGTCCGATGGGCGTGGCCGCGAGCGTAGCCACACCCGCGTTCCAGTCCGCCACCCGCGCGGCGAGGAGGCTGTCGGGCTCGACCTCGTCGGCGTACGTCGAGACGATCCTAGCGCGGCGCTCCACGACGCCTCCGGCCACCGCGTCCACCGTGAGATCGCAGACGCCCACCGCCTGACCGTGCGAGCCGGGGATCATCACGGTCGCGCCGCCGATCTCGTCGAGGACATAGTTGTGGCTGTGGCCGCCCATCCACAGGTCCACGCCCCGCACGCCGCGTGCCAGCCGCCCCAGGTCGCCCGAGGCCTTCCGGGTCGAGTCGGTCTCGGCCGGCGTGTGGCCGAGCTCGATCACCAGCTGCGGGCGCCAGCGTTTGCGCAGCGCGGGCACCAGCCGCGCCGCGGTGGCCGAATCGTCCTCGAAGCGCAGGTGCGCCACGTTGGTCGCCAGCGTCACCCTCGGTGTGCCGACGAAGGACATGCCGAAGAGCGCCACGCGCACGCCGCGGCGCACGAGCAGGGTGTCGCTGCGCATCCAGCGCGGCATGCGGCCGCTCCTGCGCTCGACCACGTTGGCGCCAAGGGCGGAGAAGCGCATCTCGGCCACGCGTCGCGCCAGCGTGTCGGCCGACCAGTCGAAGTCGTGGTTGCCGATGGCGAGCCCGCTGTAGCCGAGCAGGTTCATCTGCTTCACCACGGGGCGGCCGCACTGCAGGTTCGAGATCATCGTCCCCTGGAAGGCGTCGCCCCCGTCGAGGACGATCGTGCCCTCGGGGTTCTCGGCCCGCAGCCGCCGCAGGTGCGCGGCGAGCACTGCCGAGCCTCCCAGGGCGCGTCCGCTGCGGCGCTCCTTCATGCCCGGCAGCAGCGCGCCGTGGAAATCGGTGGTCTCGATCACCCGCACGGTGGGGAAGCGCGTGTTGGCGACCAGGCCCAGCACCTGCGCGCGGGTCAGCGTGTCGCCCCGGCCGCCGAGGCTCATGCCGGTCAGCAGGCCGCGCCGGAACGAGGCCCGCTCATCCGCGCTCCCGAGTGTGTAGCCCGAGGCCCGAGCGGCCGCCTCGCACCAGTCCTGGGCGTCGGTGAGCGAGGCCACCGAGAACGGCCGGATGAGCTGCTCCCGGGCATCGCGCCCGAGCACGCCGCGCTTGAGCAATCCGTCGAGCCATGGTTCGAGCGAGTCGGGCACGTCGGCGAAGGCGCCTGAGAGCCGCTTCTCGCGCCAGTCGAAGGCGCGCGCCAGCCAGTAGGCGAGGTCGGCGCGGCGTGCCGGCTCGTCGGGGAACAGGTGCAGCGCCTCGTCCCTCGGCGCCACGCCCCGGCGCACGAGCAGGTCCACCAGCGGTCGCTCCGGGCAAGGCGCGTAGTCGGGCAGCACGGTCCAGGAGCGGTCGGTGCGGGGCTCGAGCGTGCCGGTCCGGCGGACGTGGTCCACCAGCGCCTGGCGCACCTCGGGCCCGTGGGCGAGCAGGCGCGGCGCGCGCGCGATCTCCTCGTAGCCGCCGCCGCCGTTCAGCCGGTAGTTGTTGACCACGACCTTGAGCTTCTGGTCGGGCGCGAGCGGCTGTCCCTGCCAGCTGAGGTTGACGATCCGTTCGCCCACGGGGCGCGTGAGGTCCACCTCGTAGGTGACACCCTGCGCGGCGTCCGCGTTGTAGCCCGGCACTCCCGGCTCGGTGAGCGCCCGGCCGGCCTCGAAGGTGTACGGCGCGTAGTGGCGCGCCGAGCGTTCCAGCGCCTGGCGCAGTCCGGCGCCCGTCAGCTCGATCACGGCGAGCGTGTTGTCGTACGGGTAGGCGCGCAGCGCGTCGCGCACTGTCACCGGGCCGCGGCGGATGACCGCCGCGGCATCGAAGAGCGCGGCCAGCGAGACGTCCGCGCCGCTGGCTTCGAGCTGGACCGCGTGGACCAGGTCCCAGAGCGGGCCATCAGCCAGGCGCCCCCGCGGCGAGCCGATGTCCTGCGAGGCCTCGCCGATGCGCTCGTTCAGCGCCGCCTGCGCGGCCGCGTGGTAGGGCTCGGCGAAGGCGTCCAACTCGGCGTCCAACGGGACTGAATCGGCCAGGACGATGGTCTGGCCGCGGCGCAGCCCGAGGTGCCAGGGCTCCCGCGGGCCGGCGCGCGTCAACTCGAGATCCACGCGGCCCAGCGCCTCGCCGAAACGGCCTGCCTGCGCCACCAGCGGTCCCCCAGGGGTGGTCGCATGCACCAGCGTCGCGTGCGTGTGGCCCAGGATGAGCACGTCCGCCCCCTGCAGCCCGGTGGCCAGACGGGTGCCCCAGTTCTCGTCGGGCGCGTCGCCCTGGCGCACTGCCCCCGTGGTCAGGTCCTTCTCGAGCCCGGTGTGGGCGAGCACGACCACCACGTCGCAGCGCTCGACCTCGCGCAGCCGCCTGACCTCGGCGTTCCCGGACTCGAGCGGGGAGAGGAAGCGCAGTCCGGCCCAGTTCGCCGAGTCCTCGAGCGCGCTCGCAGCCGGCGTCGTGAGCCCGACCACGCCGACGCGCACTCCGGCGAGGGCTTTCACGATCGAGGTGCCGAAGGCCGGCCGGCCGTCCACTGCCCGTACCACGTTGGCGGCAAGCCAGGGGAAGCCGGCCCCGGCGCGCGCCTGCTCCAGCCCCGCGAGCCCCCACGAGAACTCGTGGTTGCCGATTGCCATCGCGTCGTAGCCCAGGCGCGTCATGGCCGCCATCATCGGCTCGGGCCGCGAGCGGTCGCCGCGCCAGTAGTAGGTCGCGAGCGCGCCGCCCTGGATGACGTCGCCGTTGTCGAGCAGCAGCACTGGCTGCCCCTCGGCGCGCGCCGCCCGCACCAGGCTGGCGATCCTCACGAGCCCGCCCGGGGCCGGCCGGTCCGCGAGATAGTTGTAGGCGGTGAGCGCGCCGTGCAGATCGGTGGTGTGGAACACCGTGAGACGCGCGGTCTCGCTCCAAGCTTCCGGAGCGAGCGTGGGCTGCAGTGAAGCGCCGATGACGGCGAGCAGGTACAGCAAGCTGGAAGGTTTCATGGGGACGATGCTAGCCGTCGAGGCACGGTTCGGCAATGAGCCGCCGGGCGGTGGTCGCTCTGGGAACCAGCGGTCCGCGGTCCGCCGCCCGGACGGCGGCACTGGAGCGGATCCTGCGGATCGGGCCCGGGGCGAAAGTGATCCTGTCGAGCGGCTACGACGAGGGGAAGGCCGGGCAACGCATCGGAAGCGGGCGGCCGGCCGGGTTCATCCGGAAGCTCTACGACCTGGAGCAACTCCGGGGCATCCTGCAGCAGGTCCTGGGGGCCGCGCTCTGAGCGGTCGCGGGCCCGGCGCGTGGACCGGCGCCGGCGGCGCTTGCCGCTGTCTTCCCGGCGTGCCTATAGTCCGGGTGTCCTGAACCATCGGCTCCACCGATGGCGCCCGGCCGCGCGCCAACCTCGAGGGATCCATGTCCGACACCGTCCGCTGCCCTGGTTGCGGGCACGAGAACCAGGTCGGCAGCGCTAGTTGCAGCCACTGCAACTACCCGCTCAGGGAGCCCGCTCCCGGTCCCGGGCAGCCCGGTGCAGCCGAGCCCGAGATCGTCATCCGCCGTCCGGTGCGCCGGCCGCGGCCGCGACCCGTCGCCAACCCGAACGCGCTCTTCATGTGGATGTTCCTGGGGGTCGTGGCCGCCGCGCTCTTGGTCTGGCAGGCCCTGGACGGCTTCCGGAAGAACAACGCCGTGCCCGTCGAGGGCGCCACGGCGGACCAGCAGCGGCTGGCCGACAGCCTGCGCGCCGTGATCCTGCGCGACTCCACCGATGTCGATGCCACCATCGAGTATGCCAACGTCCTCTACGACACCGCCAACTGGGCCGAAGCCCGGAAGTACTACGCGCGTGCCATCGCCTGCGACTCCACGCGCGTCATGGCGATCGTGGACCTGGGCGTGTGCTGCTACAACCAGGGGGAGATGGCGCGCGCCGAGGAGTTGTTCCAGCTGGCGTTGACCCGCGAGCCCGGCCAGCCCGTCGCGCTCTTCAACCTGGGCATCATGAACGAGCGCGCAGGGGAGCACGAGACGGCACTGAAGTACTTCCACAAATCCCTGGCGGCCGGTCCGTCGGAGGAGATGAAGCAGCAGATCGTGCGGCACATGCAGAGGATCCTCGAGCAGACCGGCAAGAAGGCGCCGCCCCTGGGTCCGGACGCCATGCCGCCCGGGACGCCTCCGCCGCGCGGAACCGGGAAGTAGCCCGGCGCCGCACGCCACCTTCGCACCCCGGGAGGACGTCCATGCCCGAGCCCCGCGCCTTCGATCTCGTCGTCATCGGCACCGGCCCGGGCGGCTACGTGGCCGCCATCCGGGCCGCCCAGCTGGGCCTGCGCACCGCCGTGGTCGAGAAGGACGAGCTCGGCGGCACGTGCCTGAACTGGGGCTGCATCCCGACGAAGTCGTGGATCGTCTCCGCCCACCTGCTCGAGCAGATCCGCCGCGCGCGGGACTTCGGCATCGAGGTCGCGGCGCCCACCGTGCGCTGGGACTGGATGCTGGCGCGCAAGGACAAGGTGGTGAAGCAACTCACGGGCGGGGTGAAGACCCTGCTCCAGGGCCGCGGGGTCGAGGTCGTGCGCGGTACCGCACGGCTCGACTCGCCCGGGCGCGTGGCCGTGCTCCAGCCGGACGGTGCCGCCGCCGGACTGTCCGCGAAGCACGTCCTGCTCGCCACCGGGGCCGACTCGTGGCTCCCGCAGGGCTTCGCGCTCGATGGCACGCGCGTCATCACCAGCCGCGAGGCCCTGGCCCTGCCCGCGCAGCCGAAGCGCATGGTGGTGCTGGGTGGCGGGGTCATCGGCTGCGAGTTTGCCGGCTTCTTCGCCGCGCTCGGCACGCAGGTCACGGTGATCGAGATGCTGCCACGCCTGGTCGTCGCCGAGGACGACGAGATCTCCCTGACGCTCGAGCGCGAGTTGAAGAAGCAGAAGATCGCCGTCTTCCTCGGGACGAAGATCGAGGAGCGCAAGGATGGTCCAGACGGCTCGATCGTGCTCACGCTCACCGGCGGGAAGACGGTCGAGGTGGACACGGTGCTGCTCGCGACTGGGCGCAAGCCCTACACCGAGGGGCTGGGCGCGCAGGCGGCCGGCGTGGCGCTGGGCGAGCGCGGCCGCGTGCTGGTGAACGACCGGCTGCAGACCTCGGCGGCGGACATCTACGCGATTGGCGACGTCACCGACCTGAAGCAACTCGCGCACTTCGCCTCGGCGCAGGGCAAGGCGGCCGCCGAGATCATCGCCGGCCGGCCGGCCCAGACCGACTGGCGCGCGGTCCCCGCCGCCACGTTCACGAACCCCGAGATCGCCAGCGTCGGGCTCACCGAGCGCGAGGCGAAGGCGCGGGGGCACGCGCTCAAGATCGGCCGCTTCCCGCTGCGCGCGCACGGCCGCAACATCGCCGACCTCGAGACCGCGGGCTTCGTGAAGCTCGTCGGCGATGCCGCGACCGACCAACTGCTGGGGGCGCACATCATCGGGGCGAAGGCCAGCGAGATCATCCACGAGTGCGCGCTGGCCCTGGGCGCCGACCTCGACGTGCGCCACCTGGCGCAGGCCATCCACGCGCATCCGACGCTGGCGGAGACCATCGGCGAGGCGGCCGAGGACGCCGATCACCTGGCGATCCACCTGCTGAGACAGGAGACGAAGCCCGCCGCCCGGTAGCCCGCGTCGCGGATCCCGGGCGCCGCTCCGTGTCTCCCATCCGCGGGGAACATCGGGGCGGTCCCGCTAGCGCGTTCGCACCTGGAAGGAGGGGCGATCATGTCAGTCATCACGACGCCGTACGGCTTCGGGGCGAAGGTCGCGCTCGACTTCGATGCGGCCGTGCAGCGCACGATCGAGCTGCTGAAGGACGAGGGCTTTGGCGTGCTCACGCGCATCGACGTGCAGCAGACGCTCAAGGAGAAACTGGGGGTGGACTTCCGGCGCTACGTCATCCTCGGCGCCTGCAATCCGCCGCTCGCGCACCGGGCCTTCCGGGCCGAGCTGAACATCGGCCTGCTGCTGCCCTGCAACGTGGCGGTCTACGAGGACGAGGGCGGCTCGGTTGTGGCCTTCATGGATCCAGCGGCCGCCATGGGTTTCGTGGGCAACGACGCGCTCAAGCCCATCGCCGCGGAGGCGCGCGCCCGCCTGCTGCGCGTGCAGCAGAAGCTCGGGGGCTGACGGCTCCTCCCGGTGGCGCCGGGCAGCGCGGCTTCCGGGTGGACCGCGCCGGCGGGGCGCCGGCGGGCGCGTTGACAGCCCCCGCGGCCCTGCTAGATTGCGCGTGTCGACGATTCGCGCCCCGCACCTGACGGGGCGCGTCGCGGGCCCGCCCGGGCTCGCAACTCGCCACCGGGAGGGAGCCCGTGCAGCGCACCATCGTCTTCATCACCCTCTTTGCCCTCGCGGTGGTGCTGGCCACCGCGGTCTCGACGTGGGTCACCTGGCACGGCGTGGCCGGCGCGCTCGAGTCCGAGTTCGAGCAGCGCATCGGCCGCATCGCCGCGACCGCCGCGCGCGAGATCGGCCCGGCGGACCTGGCCGAGGCGCGCCTGCGCGATGATGGCGGCGCCTACCTCGCGCTCCAGGTGCAGCTCATGACCCTGTGTGCCTCGACCGGGGTGGCCGGCGCCTCGCTGGTGGACTCGGCCGGCATGACCGTCGTGGACGCGCGCGAATCAGAGTTCGCGGAGGGGCTGCCCAGCATCCTCGACACACTCGCGGGCCCGGCGCTCCGGCGCGCGCTGCGCGGCGAAGCCGTGGTCTCGGCCCCGTACCGGCACCAGGGCACGCTGCTGCGCGCGGGTTTCTCTCCGGTCCGCGATGAGACGGGCCGGGTGCTGGGGGTGGTCGCGGTGGAGCTGGCCCCGGCCTACCTGCCGGTGGTCTCGCGTCTCGGCCGCACGCTGCTGCTGATCGCCGTGGTCACCATGCTGGCGGTGCTCCTGCTCGCCGCCATCGTGGTGCGCGGCGCCTGGTCTGCGGCGCGGCTCGAGCGCCGCCTGTCTCGCGCGCAGAACCTCGCGGCCATGGGGCGCCTGACGGCGACCCTGGCGCACGAGATCAAGAACCCGCTCGCCATCATCCGCGGTTCGGCCCAGCGGCTCGGCCGTCTCGAGCCCGAGGCCCGGCGCATGGCCGCCTTCGTCGTCGAGGAGACCGACCGGCTCTCGCGCACCGTGACTCGTTACCTCGACTTCGCCCGGGGCAGCGACGCGGGCGGGGCGGCCGAGACCGGAGACGCGGTCGCGGCGCTAGAGGCCACGCTCGACCTGCTCGAAGGCGAACTGCGCGCGCGCGGCGTGGCGCTCGATCGCGCCGGCCGGCTCGAGACCGCGCCGGTGGCGCTGGACAACGAGTCCCTGAAACAGTTGTACTTGAACCTCATCCTGAACGCCGTCGAGGCCATGCCGCGGGGCGGCCATCTGCTGGTCAGCCTGGCCGAGCGGGCGGGCCGCATCGAGGTCGGCATCGCCGATGACGGCGAGGGCATCCCGCCCGGGACGCTGAAGCGGCTGGGCAGCCCGTTCTTCACGACCAGGGCCGCCGGCTCGGGGCTCGGGCTCTTCCTGGCCCGGCGGCTGGCCGAGTTGGCGGGCGGGGAGCTGAGGATCCAGAGCGAAGTGGGGCGCGGCACCGCGTGCACGGTGCGCTTCCCCGTGAAGCGATCACAGGGAGGGACGTAGCGTGCGGGTGCTGGTGGTGGACGATGAAGTGCGCAATGCGGAACTCACGGCGCTCGAGTTGCGCGACGCGGGCCACGAGACCGAGTTCGTGAACGGCGGCACGGCCGCCCTGCGCCGGCTCGAGGCGGCGACCTTCGACGCCGTGGTGACCGACCTGCGCATGGCCCCGCCCGACGGGCTCGCGCTGCTGGCCGTGGTGAGGCAGCGCTGGCCTGTGACCATGGTGGTGCTGATGACGGCCTACGCCAGCCTGGATACGGCGCGCCGCGCGCTCAGGCTCGGCGCCTACGACTACGTGGACAAGGAGGGCGAGTTCCGCGAGGAGCTCAAGGCCATCCTGGAGAAGGCCGCTCGCGAGCGCCACCTCGCCACCGAGAACCAGCGGCTGACGCGCACGGTGGACTCGCTCACCCGCGACCTGACCACCATCGTCGGTGCCGCGCCCTCATTCGCCCGCGCGTCGGATCTGGCGCGCAAGGTGGCGGCCACGGACTCCACGGTGCTGCTGCGCGGCGAGAGCGGCACCGGCAAGGACCTGTTTGCCCGCGCCATCCACTTCTCGAGCCGGCGGGCCGGCGGGCCCTGGGTCAAGGTGAACTGCGGGGCGCTGCCCGAGGCCCTGCTCGAGAGCGAGTTGTTCGGCCACGAGCGCGGCGCCTTCACCGGCGCGGTGCGCCAGAAGCCCGGCCGTTTCGAGGATGCCGCGAAAGGCACGCTCTTCCTGGACGAGATCGGCGAGTTGCCAATGCTGCTCCAGGTCAAACTCCTGCAGGTGATCGAGGAGAAGACCTTCACCCGCGTGGGTGGCAACCAGCCCCTGACCGTGGACGTCCGGATCCTCGCGGCGACGAACCGTGACCTGGAGGCCATGGTGCGCGGGCGACAGTTCCGCGAGGACCTGTTCTTCCGCCTGAACGTGTTCCCCATCACCGTGCCGCCGCTGCGTGAGCGGCCCGGCGACGTGCGTGCGCTGGCGGAGTTCTTCCTGCGCCGGCACGGGGCCTCCGGAGACAAGCTCACGGCGCGGGCGCTGCAGGCGCTCGAGCGCCACCCGTTCCCCGGGAACGTGCGCGAACTGGAGTACGCTCTCGAGCGGGCCATGATCCTGGCAGGGAGCGGCCCCATTGACGCCGGGCACCTGGGCCTGGCCGGCTCCAGCGGGGATGCGTCCGGCGGCGCGGCGACCATCGCCGGATGGGTCCCCGAGATCCCGCCGGAGGGGCTCTCGCTCGAGATGCTGGAGCGGGAGTTGATCCTCCGGGCGCTCGAGCGCTCGCGGGGCAACAAGAGCCAGGCCGCGCGGCTGCTCGGACTGACGCGCCGCACGCTATACTCGCGCATGGAGCGCCACGGCCTGCGCAAGCCCGGCGAGGGGGACGAGCCGGCCGAGGACGAAGGCGACGCGCCCGCGGGTGCGGGGGAGGAGCGGACATGAACCTGCTGCACGGGCTGCTGTTCGACAACCTTGGGCTCAAGCTGGCCGCCCTGCTGCTGGCGCTGCTGGTCTACCTGAACGTCTACCTCGACCGTCCGGCCCAGATGACGATGTCGTTCCCGATCCAGATCCAGGACCTGGGGGACTCGCTCTCGCTCTCGGGCCCGGTGCCCTCCACCGTGCAGGCCCAGGTGCGCGGGACCGGCAAGCAGCTGCTGCGGCTGCGCGTCACCGAACCGCCCGTCAAGATCTCCCTCGACGGCATCGGACCCGGCCGCTTCGAGCGCGAGGTGTCCGCCGAGGACCTGCCGCTGGCCGGCTACGAAGGCGTCGAAGTGGACCGCGTGATCGGGCCCGGCGTCATCGACGTCGGCATCGAGCCCAGGACGCGGCGCCGGCTGCCCACGGCCCTGCGAATCGAGGGCGCGATCGGCAACGACACTTCGTGGGCCTCCGTGGCCACGGTGGACCCCGAGAGCGTGCTGGTCACCGGTCCGCGCTCGGTCGTGGCGCGCCTGGACAGCGTGGTGCTCCAGCCCGTGCGGCTTGGCGGCCGGCGCGACACGCTGCACGCACGGGTCGCGGCCCAGTCACTGCCCGACTGGTGCGTGATGGAGCCAGCGCTCGTGAAGGTGACCGTCCCGCTGGTGCGTCGCGCGCGGTAACCCGGCGCTCCATCCCAAACCAGGACGCCCCGGGGCCTCTCGTGTCCCGGGGCGCGCTGAGGCTGTTTGAGGGGTGGTGGGCCGCGCGATGGTGGCAGGCTCGGAGGTGGGACGCGACCCAGCGCACCCTCACCCCCGTACGACCGCAAGCCGTGTGCCACGCCTCGCCTGGCTGCGCGCGGAGCGCTTGGCCCGCGAATGGCGCGGGGTTCGCACGTTGGGTGCGAAGGCGCGGGCGAAAGGGCGCACGCCTTCCATCGCGATTCGCGAGCCTCGACATTCCGGGCTGCACGGTCGTGGCCGGTCCGGGCCGGTCCGCCAGCCGGGTCTGTCCCGCCTGGTCCGGAGGCCGCCCCCGAATCCCAACCTCGGGCTCCGGCTCAACCTTGACACCGAAGTGGCCGATACCTATTCTAGTCGCGCGAGTAGATGATGCGCCCGCGTGATCCAGCAGGTCGCACTTCGCTCGTCGCACGCCCCGCCTTCGGGCCCCCGGACGCGCGGACCTCCCCGGCAACGCATCGCGAAAGTGCCCTGCTGTAACCCTTCGTCCACCGCAGCAACCACCCGAGGAAACCGTCCAGCGCCGCTGCACGCCGGTCCGGAAGCTGCGGGCCGCCGCCAGGACCACCTACCCCGAGCCCGATCCACCCCAGGCCAGCGGACCGGCGTCCGGTCCGCCCCACGGCCACCCGCCGCGATCCGGCAGGGCCTCACGGTCTTCGGCCGAGAGGTGTCCCCCGGAGGCGGCCGCGCCGGCAAGCGAAGGCGAATCATGGAACAGACCGCGACTCCCACCGACCAGCAGACCATGGAACTCCAGCAGCTCAAGGCCCGGAACATGTCCGAGCTCCTCCGCGTCGCGGTGGAGCTCCACATCGAGGGCACGAGCGGCCTGCGCAAGCAGGATCTCATCTTCAAGATCCTCGAGGCCCAGACCGAGAAGAACGGCCTGATCTTCGCCGAGGGCGTGCTCGAGATCCTGCCCGAGGGCTACGGCTTCCTGCGTTCGCCGACCTACAACTACCTGCCCGGCCCGGACGACATCTACGTCTCGCCCTCGCAGATCAAGCGCTTCGACCTGCGCACCGGCGACACCGTCTCCGGGCAGGTGCGTCCGCCCAAGGAGGGCGAGCGCTACTTCGCGCTGCTGCGCGTCGAGGCCATCAACTTCGAGAGCCCCGAGGTGGCGAAGGAGAAGATTCTCTTCGACAACCTCACGCCGCTCTATCCGCAGGATCGGCTTAACCTCGAGACCAAGGACCGCTGCATCGAGACGCGCATCATCGACCTGCTGTCGCCCATCGGGAAGGGCCAGCGCGCGCTCATCACCTCGCCGCCCAAGGCCGGCAAGACCATCCTCCTGCAGAAGCTCGCCAACGCCATCACCGAGAACCATCCGGAGGTCGTGCTCATCGTGCTGCTGATCGACGAGCGCCCCGAGGAGGTCACCGACATGCAGCGCACGGTGAAGGGCGAGGTGATCTCCTCCACCTTCGACGAGCCGGCCGAGCGGCACGTGCAGGTCGCGGAGATGGTGATCGAGAAGGCCAAGCGCCTGGTCGAGCACAAGCGCGACGTCGTCATCCTGCTCGACTCGGTCACGCGGCTGGGCCGTGCGCACAACACCGTCGTGCCGCACTCTGGCAAGATCCTCTCGGGCGGCGTGGACGCCAACGCCCTGCAGCGGCCCAAGCGCTTCTTCGGCGCCGCGCGCAACATCGAGAGCGGCGGCTCGCTCACCATCATCGCGACCGCGCTCATCGAAACCGGCTCACGCATGGACGAGGTGATCTTCGAGGAGTTCAAGGGCACCGGGAACAGCGAGCTGGTGCTGGACCGCAAACTCGCCGACCGGCGCATCTTCCCGGCGATCGACATCAACCGCTCCGGCACCCGCAAGGAGGAGCTGCTGCTGTCGCCCGAGATGCTCCAGCGCATCTGGATCCTGCGCAAGTTCCTCAACGAGCTGAACCCGGTCGAGGCCATGGAGTTCCTGATCACGAAGCTCTCCGACACGAAGAGCAACAAGAAGTTCCTGGAGAGCATGAACTCGTAGCGAATGCCGGCGCCCGCGCGCCGCGAGGAGTCCCCGATGAGCGGCGACGCGTCACTGGCTTCCGCCGTCCTGCTGGTCACGCGCGAGGGACTGGGCTCGGGCGGGCCCGAGCTGCAGCTCGCACTGATGGGCAAGTACCTCGGGCTGCTGCTCGCGGGCGATCTCACGCCGCGGGCGCTGTGCTTCTACACCGAGGGCGTGCACCTCGTCTGCGAGGGCTCGCCCGTGATCGAGGCGCTGCGCGCGCTGGAGTCGCGCGGCTGCCGGCTGCTGGTGTGCACGACCTGTCTCGAGTTCTACGGCCTCAAGGACCGGCAGCGCGTGGGAACGGCCTGCGCGATGCCCGACATCCTCAGCGCCCAGGTCGAGGCCACGAAGGTCATCACCCTCTGAGTGGTGACGTCTCCGGGCCGCTTCCGCGCGGCCGCGGGCATCGCGTATC
>Ga0315294_10002500_pt1 | contig 20091 bp, 12 predicted proteins | sample YL17G13_40_MG_FD_203626 | JGI IMG/M metagenome (GOLD analysis project Ga0315294, IMG submission 203626) | Sediment microbial communities from Yellowstone Lake, YNP, Wyoming, USA - YL17G13_40 | ecosystem: Environmental > Aquatic > Freshwater > Lake > Sediment | place: USA: Wyoming | collected...
GCAGCGCCCCGGCGCGGACCTGGTGCGGCTCCTTCAGGGTGCGCAGCCGGTCGTAAATCGCCAGGGCCTCGTCGCGCTGGCCCCTGGCGGCCATCGCCTCGGCGCAGCGGAACAGGCCCTCGCAGAACGCGAGTTGATTGGCCTTCGCCGCGCCGGCCAGGGCGCCGGAGATCGCCTTGGCGGCCCCGGCGGTGCCGATCTTGCCGAGGGCCCGCGCAGCGGCCTGCGCCACGTCGGGGTCAGCGTCCGCCAGGAACCGGGCGATCGGGTCAACGGACTTCGGGTCGCGCCGGACGCCCAGGCTGCCGATCATGCCGGTCAGCAGGCGGCCCTTCACTTTGCCGAGCATGCCGCGCAGCGCGTCGTCGACGGCCGGGTCCGGAATCGTCTCCAGGCCGTAGCGTGCCATGTGCGAGAGTTTCTCGTCGGCCAAAAGCGCCGCGAGCGCCGGAATGGCGGCCTTGGTGCCGACGTGCGCGAGTTCGCGGCAGGCATCGGCCTTCTCTTTTTGCGTCGCGTCGGCCCTCTTCAGGACGGCGATCAACGCCGGCTCGTCCCTGGGCCCGGCAAACGGGGTGGCCCCTCCGGGCGGAACGGGGGTGCGCGCAAACAACATCACGACAAGCAGTACGGGCGTGATCAGGGCGTTATACATGTCAGTTGTTCCTTGTTCAAAATAGATGTTGCCGGGGGCCTCGAACACCCCGCCGCTCCCCCGCACTTCGGCGGGCAGGCCGCGGCGGGCTCGGGGTGGTTCTAGAGTCGCTCAGTAAATCCACGGTTCCCGCATGGCGCGCGAGCGCAGCCGGTTGGCTTTCGGGTCGTTGATGAACTCGGCCTTGACCGGGTCGTATTTCATGTCGCGCTTCAGCCACATGCAGATGTTGGCGGCATGCACGGTGCTCATGGACCGGTACATCACCTCCGGGTTGGCCACGGTTGGGCGGCGCGACTTGACGCAGTCGAGAAAGTCGCGCATGTGGCTCATGGGGCGCTGGGTCCTGGCCATGTAGTCGCGGACGATCTTCTTGAAGTCCGCCAGGAGGGCGGGCGAGGAGACTTCCGGCTTCGCATAGCCGTCCGCCGCCGACACCCAGCCTTCGGGTCCGTCGAACCGCATGCCGCACGAGCCGCGCCAGTACTTGTCGCCGCGCGACAGGATCAACTTCGCGCCGTTGGCGAACGTGGTGACCATGCCGTCGCCGGTGGGGTTGTTCACGTAGCGGTAATGGACCGGCGAAGTGTCCAGGCAATCGAGGCCCGCCTGGGCCTGGGCAAAGGTGTGCGCGCCCCACTCGCCGATGCAACTGGTGTGGAAATCGTAGTGGCCCCGCCACGCGCCGCCGATGTAGGCGCGGTTGAACGGCCGCCACGGGCACGGGCCGAGCCACGCATCCCAGTCGACCACTTCCTTGGGCGGTTCGGGCTCCGCGGGCAGCCAGTCGGTGCGCATCTCGGCGGCATCCCACGGGGCGATGTGGGCGTAGGCCGTGTGGACCTTGCCCAGGCGGCCCGACTTGGCCGTCTCGATGCAGAACACGAAGTTGCCTTCGCTCAGGCGCTGCGTGCCGGTCTGATACACGCGGCCGTAGCGCTTGGCGGTGTCGACGACCGCCTGGCCCTCGGCGATGGTCATGCAGGAGGGCTTTTCGGAGTAAACGTCCTTGCCCGCCCGCATGGTCAGGATGGCGGCCAGCGCGTGCCAGCGGTCGCCCGTGGCCATGAGCACCGCATCCAGGTCCGTGCGCGCGGCCAGGAACTCGCGGATCTCGGGATACATGGCGCAATCGCTGTTGCCGTAGCGGGCATCCACGGTCTGCTTGACCTTCTCGCGGGGCCCTTTCTGGGCATCGCAGATCGCCAGGAACCGTATGTCCTGCTCGGGCAGGAGCCACCCCAGGTCGCCCATGCCGCGGCCGCGGAGGCCGATGCCGCCCATCAGGATCCGCTCGCTGGGAGGCACCGCGCCCTCCTTGCCCAGCGCCGAGGCGCGGATGATCTCCGGCGCGGCCATGGCCGCACCGGCCAGTGCCGCCGCCTTGAAGAGTCCTCTCCGCGTCAGTAGCGCCGGCGCAGGCGGGTTTGCCAGCCGTGTTCGTTCGACCATCGTGCAATCTCCTTTAAGCCCAGAACGGCCGTTGTTGGGATGGCGGATTGTACAGCATCCGCGTCCGCGCGTGCAATGATTCCACGGAATCCCGTATCAGGAATCGCTGCGAGAGGCCCCGTTATAGCCGCCGTGAATGCGTGCCGTGTTAGCCCCCCGTGAATACACAGGGGGGGCAGGACCGCGCAAGATGCGCCCCCGGCCTCGCGCCCCGGCCTCGCGCCCCCGGTGTATTCACCGGGGGCTAAAGACGCGCACGCATCACGTATTACGTTTCACCCGAGGCTTGCCGCCGCCGTGTTCAAGAAGCCTACTTGCCGGTGGAGTCCGCCTATTGGGACAAGGGTGCCAAGTCCTGCTCCGACACAAATTTGTACTGTCCGCCGTTCTGCTCTGCGATGGCCTTCAGGACTGTCTCGCCGGTACGGTACAAGAACCCGATAGTATGGATCTTGACTTTGCCGTCGCTATTCAGACGCTTGGCCAAACCGATGATCTCCCTATCGAACTCGCCGTCCGTCAATAGATAGATCGCGTCGGGTTTGCACGCAAAGGCCCGTTCAAGGGCTCTCGATGGGTCCGTTTCGCCCTGAGGAATGACGCCATTGATGAACGTATAAGCCGACTGCTTATTCGCAGTGCTGGCCTTGACCGGCTGGCGCACCGGCATCTCAACGGCCGGCCCTGACGAGTAGAAAAGCACGTGAAACTCCTGGTTCTCATCCAGCGCGCCAATGGAACGCTTGAGTTCGCGTTTCACGTAATCCAGGCTGTCGGTCATGCTGCCAGACCGGTCCACGATGAAGATGATGCGGTTGCCGGAGGCGGACGCACCGAAGAACTGGGCGGTTTTCCCGGCAGCCGCAGGCTTCTGCTCCTGCGCCGGCTTGGCTGGCGATGCCGGGGGCGGCGCCGGCGGCTTCGTCCCTGCCGCCGGTAAGGGTTTCGATGGCGACACGGGCGGCTTCTTCGGCTCTTCAGCCCCCCGCACCTCGGTCACATCAACGGTCAAGCGGAAAAAGGCACGCGCCGCTGACCAGCCCCGGACCTCCATGCTGACGCCGCCGGCCCGCATCGCCGCTTTCACGGGCACAAGCGGGTCACGGGCAGCCAGTTTGCCCACGAGGGTCACTGTGGAACCCGGCCCGTGGGCCACGGCGGCCGTGGCCAGGTCACCTTTAGGGATCACCGCACGGACGCCGCAGTGCGCCCTGCGCCCGTGCAGAGAGATTGTTGATGGAGCACTGCCGAGGAGAACAGTGGCGTCGCCCTCCCCTGCCTCTACCGCGTCAAGAACAACCTCGGCCGCAATCGATGCGCCGCACAGTTTCCGCGCCGCCCACTCCTTCAGTTCCTTCTCCTGTGCATCGGTCATCGCCCCCGGCGGCATCAGGTCGGCGGGAATGCACTGAATCACGGCTGCTATGGAGCCGTACGTCGCTGCGGTCGTCGGTGGGCTTGCGGCCACTCCTTGCACGGCCGACTTAACCTGCGACGGACTCAGAACCTCGGCAGCGGCCATCGGCCCGCAGAACGCGATCATCAACGCCGACACCTTTAACATCAAGCCGCCATGGCGCATCATGGTCGTCCCCCTTTCTCACGTGGATATGCGGCCTCGACTTTGGGCACAGCATCGAGGTCATCCCTCAAACGAACCAATATTGCCCGCCGCTGTCTGCGGCGAACCCGTGCCGCCTTCGGCACGACTGCCATTGTGCCCAAACGACGGCACCTTGGCAATATCAAAGGCGGGGGCTACCGCACGTCAACATTGTACATGGACTTCGACCGTCAGCGGAAGGGAACGCTGCGCTGAACCTCGCGCGGCTGAAGACGCCCGCGCCGTTTTAGCCCCCCGTGAATACACGGGGGGCCTTTGCACGCGGGCACACGTGCGGCCGTCGGCCCCCGGTGTGTTCACCGGGGGCTAAAACGGCCACGGCGTGCGAGGCGGCCTTACGGGAACCTCAGCCCCAGCACATACGCCTCCCAGCGTTTCTGAAAGGCCGCCATGTCCTGTTCGCCGAGGACGGCCTTGAGGGTCTTGTAGCCGGTCGGGTCGTCCTTGTGGTTGGCCACGAACTCCCGGTAGAACTTCACCAGCAGGCCCCGCCCCTGGAGGTAGTAGCACAGGTACCGCGCCTGGGCGTAATTGGAGCCCTTGTCGGCGTTGTAGAACTGGCCGGTGGTGGTGGCGGTCAGGGCCTCGAAGGAGACAAGTTTGCCTTCGCGGATGGCCTGCTGGAGTCCGGCCAGCCGCCAGTTCGTGCGGCCGTGGATGTGCCCGCCCTTGTCTTCGCTTTGCTCGTAGAGCGATGCCAGGCCCTCGTTGAACCAGTCGGGGCACTCCGGAAAGTTCGCCCGCATGAACGGGTGCACGATTTCATGGACCAGCGTGCCGCCGCCGGTCGCGATGTTCATGATGAGGGCCTGGTCCGCGCCGGAGTACCAGCCGAAGGGGGTGTGCGGCTCGCAGCCGAAGATCGCCTTGGTGTTCCTCTCGTAACTCTCCTTGTCCTTGAAGAGCCACACGCTGATGACCGCCGGCGGGTCCTTGGCGAAGTAATCGCCCTTGAGCCGCTGGACGGCCCACGCCACGGTGCCCTGGGCCCGCACCTTGACGGTTTGCGGGGGCTCGTCGCCCACCACGACCAGCGGCGGCGCCATCGCCAGGCTGAACCCCGCGGGCATCTTCTTCTTGAGGGCCATGATGTGCTGCGCGAAATCCGCCGGCGTAAAGCCCGCCTGCCGCACGGCGTCGCGAAGGTCGCCGGGTTCCAGGCGCATCCGGATGACGGTCCAGAGTTTCGGGTCGTACTTGAGGGGCCAGAGGCCGAGAAACGCATCGCGTTTCATCCGCCGGTAGGCCCCGTCGTCCTCGGCGGGCTCGTGGTAGATGACCTCGTCGGTCTTGCGGTCATAGCCGAGCACCAGGCGGAAGTGCTCCGTGGCCGCAGGCGTGTCGTCGTAGTGGGTGCAGACGATGGACGGGACGCCCCTGCGGAGGTCGGCGTGGAGGGCGGCCCACTGGGCCTCCATTTCCTCGGCGGCCTTCGCGGCCGCAACCCCGTACGAAGCATCGCCGACCCTGAAGCCGATTCGCCGCAGGACCGCCGCCAGTTCCTTCGTGCGGCAACCGCGGGCCAGCATCGGGTCCAGACCCGCGGCGTTGAACACGTCGTCCTGGGTCCACTTGCGGCCGAGGCGCGCCAGGTACATCTCGGTGCACGCCTCGCCGCAGAAATCGGGTTTCTGCCGGACGTGTGGCACATCCTTGATAAGGGCATCCTGGTAAGAAGGCGCCGGCGGCGCGGCGGCCTTTGCCGGGGGCGCAGCCTTCGGGGCCGGCGGCGCGGCCGGGCTTGCCACGGCGTCGCCCAGGCGAGCCGGGGCGGGCTTGGCTGACGGCGCGGCAGGCGCCCCCGCCGGTGCGCCGGTCGCCCAAACGCCGGTCAGGATCACGATCGCCAACAGCAAGCGGTTCATAGGCCGACTTCCCCACTCCTACTCGTTTGTACGAGCAAGGGGGCAGATTATCTCCCCCGCCGCGTGCATCAAAAGGATACCGCCGATTTCCGAGAATACCAGTAACAGGTCCGTAACAGAATGGGGGGCCGTCGGGTGGTACTTTACAGTTGCGGGAATACTCCCTCACGCCGGGCGCCGGTAAACACTTGATTCCCTCCTGTGCCGCGCCTATGTTGTCCGGTTGTCTTGTCGAGAACGGGTCGCTGCGGGGGCTTCGCATGGCGAATCAGCCGGATGAGAAACCCGAGGCCGGCGGCAAGGCATCGTCCGCGGGGACCGAACTGGCCCGCATCCTGGCCATCCTGGGCGTCAATCTCATCCTGGTGCTGGTGGTCGTTGTCTTCGCCTCGACGGACCGCGGAAAACTGCCGGACCTGAACTACCAGACGCTGGCGGTGGGCCTTCTGCCGATTTCCGCCGCCGCCGGCCTCTTGATCTCCTGCCGCAGGCTCGACCTGGCGCTGCCCGCCGTCCTGGCTCTGATGATCGGCCTCAGGAGCAACCCGTGGGTCCTTTCCGGCGAGCCTATCGCCCGGCTCGGCATCCTGTGCGGCATCGCGGCGGGCATCGGCCTCACGAGCGCCGTGGTCACCTGGACCGGCCGCATCTCCAGCGCCCTCTGGACGGGCCTCCTGGCGATAGGCCTCTGGATGGTGGCCGGCGAACTGAAGAGCCTCCTGGCCACCTCCGGCACGTGGCCGTGGCCGGCCGCGCTGGGTGCATCGCTGGGCGCCCTGGTGGTGGGGGCGGCGGTGCTGGGCGCGACGGGCCTGGTGTCGCTTCCGTCCACGCCGCCCATCATACGGGCCGGGTCCAAGGGGCTCGGCGGCCTGGCGGGCGTCTGGATCGTGGCGGGCATCGGCCTGGCCCTGGCATCGCAGTCGGAGGCCGCCAAGCCGATGACCGACCAGCCGCTCGCGGCCTATCCGGCGATGCTGGCGGCCGCAGCGCTGGGGGGCGGATACGTCCTGCGCGGACGCTGGGGCGCCGTCGAGGCGATCCTGCTGACCGCCGCAGCGCACCTGGCCTGGTCGTTTACGGTCAGCACCGACCTGGGCTCGCCGGCCGCGAACCTCGCGGTGCCGGCGGCCGCGCCGCTGGCGGCCGTTCCGCTCCTGCTCATCATCGACTGGGCCATCCGCCGCACGACGTCCGAGTCCACCCCCACGGGCCTCATGGCATGAGCGCGCCCGCCGCCCCGCGCGAGGGCAAAACGGCCCGCGCGAACCGCTGATTCACAGAAAGGAGCGCAGGCATGAAGCGGTTCTGGCAGAAGGTGGTCGGCGGCGGGTCGGCCCAGCCGCAGGATGCGGCCCAGGCGGCCGCCGTGGCCGACGTCCTCGGCCGGACCGCCGGTGTCGCTGTGTACCCCGAGTCGGCCGCCGCCGAGGATGGCGCGCTGCTGGCCCTGGCGCTGCGAGGGCTCGAGAAGTCGGTCCTGGCGGTCTGGCCGGCGGGCAAGAAGCCGGCCGTCGCACGGCGGTCGCCTTGGCGACCCCTCGAAATCGACATGGACGGGACCGACGTGGCCCTGATGGAGGAGCCCTGCTCGCGGGACGTTGCGGCAGCCCTGCGGCAAATCTTCCCCTGGACTGCGCCGCAACTGGTGGCCGGCCGGCCGTCGGTCGGCCTCGGCGACCGCCTGGGCCTGGCGACGCCCGGACACGTGCGGGCGGTGCGCGGCACGGGGTACGTGCCGATGCTTGCCCAGCAATCCATCCGCGAGATGACACGGACGCAGCGGTCGCCGCAGGACGTCCTCGACGACGCCACGTGGGGCGTCTTCCAGACGGGTTTCCGCACGGGCTTCGGCGCCGACGCCGACCACCTGAAGACCACCGAGGACATCGACCGCTGCGCGGCGGCGGGCTTCAAGTTCTTCACGGTGGACCCCTGCGACCACGTGGACAACGCCGCGGCGACCGATTCGCCCGGCGTCCTGGCCGGCAAGTTCGACGCCCTGCCCTGGGCGGCGCTCGGGACCACGGCGGCCGACTCCCGGCGCGCGTATGCCTCCTGCCGCGCCGACCTCGGCGGCGGCGAACCGATCGCCTTCACCGACGTGGACCTCCACCGCGCCGGCGCCAAGTACGGGCGCGCGGTGGCGCATGCGGCGGCCATGTACCGCCACCTCGCCGGGCGCCTGGGCGCAGGGAACTTTGAACTGGAAGTCTCGGTGGACGAGACCGACACACCCACCTCCGCCGCCGAGCATTACTACGTGGCCCGTGAACTGGCGCGCCTGGGCGTGCGCTGGGTCAGTCTGGCCCCGCGGTTCGCCGGCCGGTTCGAAAAGGGGGTGGACTACATCGGCGACCTGGCGGAACTGGAGCGCACGTTTGCGGCCCACCTGGCGGTGGCGGCCCAGGTCGGCGGCTACAAGATCGGCCTGCACTCGGGCAGCGATAAGTTCAGCGTGTACCCGGTGGCAGCGCAGCACGGCGGGCGGCGCGTCCACGTCAAGACCGCCGGCACGAGTTACCTGGAGGCGCTGCGGGTGATAGCGGCCAAGGAGCCGCTCCTGTTCCGCGAGATCCTCGACTTTGCCCGCTGCCGCTACGAGGCCGACAAGGCCACGTACCACGTCTCGGCCAACGTGGACCGCGTGCCCATCGCGTGCGTGCTGGCCGACTGGCACCTGCCGGGCCTGCTGGATGCGTTCGACGGGCGGCAGGTGCTGCACGTGACGTACGGGTCGGTGCTGACGGCCGGCGGCGGCACGCAGTTCCGCGGGCGGCTGCTGACGGCCCTTCAGACGCACGAGGAGGCGTACGCCGAGGCGCTGGCGAAGCACATCGGCCGCCACCTCGCGCCGTTCCTGACGTCGGCGCCTGAGTTGCGCGCCTGATTCGAGCCGCGGTGGACCATGGGGCTGGAGAAGGTGGCGCACGAAGTGAAGCCGTGATGGCGATGTATCTTGACTCGCCCTCGACGGAAATCAGGGGTTAGTCACCGGTCCGTCGTGCGCCGAAAAAGGGTGAGTGCGCAGCACCGACCCTACGTGTTCAAACGACAGCCACGGCGAGATCCTTCGCTGCGCTCAGGATGACAGCACCGGCCGTTCAATCCGCCTTGCCAATCCGCAATCCGCAATTCGCAATTCGCAATCCGCAATCGCCTTAGCCCAGGTTCTCCCACGCGATGCCGATTTTCCTCAGGGCGTAGGCCGTCTCGCGCAGGTAGTCGCCGTACCAGGTCATCCAGTGGAAGCCCGGCATGTTCAGGGCCACCTTCTCGTCGGGGCACTTGTAGGCCACGTCGATCTGGCTGCGGCAGATGGGCAGGAACGGGGCATCGACGATCTCGCCCACGAAGCCCGTATAGCGCTCCATCTTGAAGTCCGGGATGATGTTGGTGACCTTCTGCCCCTTGTGCATCTCCACCTTGGGCGCGGCGCCGTAGTCCGACTCGAAGTGCGTGACGATGCGGGCGGGCTCCAGGTTCTTGCCGTCCATCCGGCGCGGGGCCGTGCAGTGGGCCAGCGTGATCATGCCGTCGTGCGGGTATGTCGGGTCGTTGAGGAACTGGGGGCGCCCCGACATGTTGACCGCCAGGATGCCCGACGGAATCACGACGAAGTCCGACTCGCAGAACGCCAGGTACCCGGCATCGTTCAGAATCGACAAGGTCAGGCACGCCGTCGTCTGGGCCATGGGCATGATCGTGCCCATGCAGGCGTTGACGGTGATGGCGCGGCAATCGGCCTTGGCCATGATGCCCTTGAAGACCTGGGCCAGCAGGAAGGCGTTCTCGACGGGGACCTTTTCGACCTCCAGTTTGACGCCCTGCCCCTTCAGGTAGTCGGCGGCCTGCCGGCGGGCCAGGGCCACGACGGCGGCGTCTTCCCGCGCGGCCTTGATGAGGTTCGCCAGGTCCGGGTACGCCAGGGTCTGGATGTCGAGTTTGAACTTTTCGCGGGCCAGGTCGGGCGCCTTGGGCGTGGACCAGCCGCCCGGCCCGCCGATGGCCACGATGCGGCTGCCCACGGTGTTCTTCACGCCGCACAGCGCCCGCAGGCGCCACGTGAGGTCCTCCAGCGAATCGACCACCACGTCGGCGTTGCACACTTCCTTGACGCTAAGGAAGTCGGTGTGCTGGTGCAGGTAGCGGGGGCTGATGATCTCGTACCAGAGCGACACGGGGCCGGACCTGTGCCGCAGGAAATAGATGGCGTGCTTGCCGCTCTTGGCGACGGCGTCGAGGATGTTCTGCCCACCCCCTGCGGCATAGTGGAGGAGGACGTCGGGCTGGGCCGCATCGGCCAGGCGGGCCACCTCGGCCGGCGATCGGACGGGCGAAACGGGCAGGAACATCACGGGGAAATCGGCCGCAGCCTTGATCTTGTCGAGTTCGACCTGGATGCGCGCCATCTCCTCGTTGGCGTCCGCCTGGGTCTGGACGCCACCCCAACTCCGCCAACTGGTCTGCGGCCGGCGCCTGGGCAGGTCATACGAGAGCACGGGCTTGACGACGATGGGCTTGCGGACCGGCGCGCCGGCCTCGGCCGCCGCCGCCGCCGCCCGCACCGCCGACCACGCGCCGCCCGCCAGCGCCAGCCCGCCGAGGGCCAGGGTGCCGGTCTTCAGGAGGTCGCGGCGCGTCAGGTCCGGCCCGGTGCAGCCGCAGCAGCGGGGTTGAGGCATCCGAGGCAATTCCGGTTTCGACATGGCCTGTCTCCTTGCGATGCTTGTTGATAACCCGCCGCTTCCGCGTCGGGCTCGACAAACGCGCGTTTCTTCGCCTCGCGGCCAGACGCGAGACACGGCATATCACCCGCTGCGTCCGCGGCGGGCTCGCTCTTCTGCTATCTGAAATCTCAAATCCGAGTGCCGGTTACGCCTTAAGTTCAGGAACGTCCGAGATGATCATGCCTCTTGATGCCGCTCCGGCCCCCTCGTCCGTGCCCGTGCGCACGCCACCCGCCGGACGGCGTGCGTCATTCTGCTTGCCGCGCGCTGCGCCGTCAACCCTTTTCGCCTGTTGCCTGGAAAAACGGCCGCCCCTTGCGCAAGGGGCGGCCGGTCACGGTTTGTCGCCGGGCGGCGTTACTCGCCCGTCAGGGTGGCGAGGTAGTTGTCGCCCAACTGGGCGATGTGGTCCTTGATGTTCATAAACAGGTCGAGATGCCCTTCCTCGTCGGCCAGGAGTTGCTCGAACAGGGCCTTGGACACCTGGTCGCGGGCCTCGGCGCACGCCAGCGCCGACTCGTTGTAGAGGCGGACGGCGTCCTCTTCCAGCACGATGTCGGTGGCGAGTTTGTCGGCGATCTTCTGGCCCTTCTTGATGTCGCCGGAGGGCTTGGTTGTCGCCGCGCCGCCCAGGAACAGGATGCGCTCGCCCAGGGCCTCGGCGTGCTTCATCTCGGTGATGGCCGTGGCCTTGATGATCTTGGCCAGTTTGCCGAAATCATCGTTGGCCAGTTCATAGTGCTGGGCCATGTAGGTGAGGATAGCCGTGAGTTCCCTCGCCCGGGCCTCGTTCAACAGGTCGATAACTCTCTTTGCGTCTTTAGGCATGTTTGCTCCTCTCGCCGCGTTCGCTGGGGCCCGGCGGCCGCGCCCGCCGCGGACCCCCGCGCCGGATGCCCTGCCGCTGCTCCCATGACCCTATTTATAATGTCCCAGGGGGCGCCCGTCAAGCGTGAGATTCTTTCGGCGTCGGCCGCCCGCCCGCGGGGCCGCTGCGTCTGGGGCTGCAAGGGCCTCCGCCGACCCCCTTGCATCGAGACCACATTAATAGTACTACACCTTCGCGCCGAGGCAACCGTGATTCATCCAGAGCCTTTTCTCGCACCGGCCGCTGCCTGCCGCTTTACACCTGCCTCGTCGCGTGTTATCGTTCTGTTCCGCAGCAGGCGGCACAAACACGGGCCGCGCAGGAGGGCCTCATGGACGTTCTCGGCCAATTGCAATCCCATCCCCTTTTTGCGGGGTTCGCGTCGGAGGCGCTGGCCGAGGCCGTGCGCCTCGGTACCGCCGCTTCCTACGACCCGGGCGACGTGTGCATCGGCCGCGACGAGGCCGGCGACGTCTTCGGCATCCTCCTCTCCGGCCGCCTGGAGGCCGTGCGCGGGCGCGGAACCCCCGCGGCCGAGCGACTCGGCTACATCGAGCCGGGCGAATGCTTCGGCGAAATGTCGATGCTCACCGGCAACCCCACCAACGCCGACGTCGTGGCGTGCGAGAAGTCCGAAGCGGTCGTTTTTCTCCAGGAGGCCGTCAGCCCGGTCATCGCCATGAATCCCCAGGCGGTGCGGTTCCTGGCCAGGCTCATCGCCAAGCGCCTGGCGCCGAAGCCCGAGCAGCCGCGCAGCCTCCTCCGCCAAAGCAGCCTTGGCTGCGGCGGCTGGACCGCCCCGCGGCCGGCCACCCGGTACAGCCTGGGGGCGGTCGCCCCCATGCGGATTTTGGCCGTCAGTTGCCGCCAGGACGACGTCCGCTACGCTTACTTCGACACGACGAGCGAGACGGCCCATGCGTGGGGCAGCATCACCGGCCTCGGCGGGCCCCAGGCCGCCCTTGTCCACAAGACCGCCAAGACGGAGAAGCAGAGTTCCGTGACGCCCGCCACGCACGACGCCGCCATCGCGGCGGCCCTGGCGGCGCTGACGGCCCCCGCAGGAGGCGTCATCGCAACGCCCAAGGACCTCTCGGCCATCGGCCACTGCGTGCGCCACGGCGGAGGGCAGTTTAACGGTCCGACCCTCATCGACGACGCCGTCAAGGCCGCGATCATGCACCTCGCGCGGTTCGCGCCTCTGGACAATCCGTTCAACCTCGCCGGCATTGAGGCGTGCGCCAGCCGCGCCCCGGGCGTCCCGCAGGTGGCCGTGTTCGACACGGCGTTTCACCTGACCCTGCCGCAGGCCGCCTGCCGCTACGCGCTCCCGAACGACCTGGCGTACGAGAAGGACCTGCGGCGGTTCGGGTTCCACGGCATTTCGCACGAAGGGGCGGCCCGGGCGGCGGCGGCGTACATGGCCTTGAGTTTCGACACCCTGCGGATCATCACGTGCCACCTGGGCCTGGGGGCATCCCTGGCGGCCATCGACCACGGCCGCTGCGTGGACACCACGATGGGCTTCACACCGCTGGAAGGCCTCGTCATGGCCACCCGCCCGGGCGACGTGGACCCGGGCCTCATCCTGCACCTGGTGCGCGACCGCGGCATCGCGCCGGACGACCTGTACCGGCGGCTGTTCGCGGAATCGGGACTCCTGGGGCTCTCAGGCATTTCCGGCGACGTGCTCCAGGTCACGGAAGCCGCCAATACGGGCAACGCACGCGCCATCCTGGCCCTCCAGGTCTTCTGCCAGCGCGCTCGCAAGCACCTCGCCGCTTACGTGGGCCTGCTGGGCGGCGTGGACGCCATCGTCTTTACGGGCGGCGTCGGCGAGAATTCCCCCGGCACACGCGCCCGCATCTGCCAGGGCCTCGACTGGATGGGCATCGTGCTGGACGAGGACCTGAACCGCACGCGCCGGGCGGCGCGCGGCGAGGTGGTCGAAATCTCGGCGGCCCAGTCGCGCGCCCGCGTCCTGGTCGTCGGCAGCAACGAGGAACACACCATCGCCCGACACACCGTCCAGGCGCTCTCCCATGCCCGCGTGACGCAGGTGATGCGGCAGAAGGAGCGGCCCATCCCCATCGGCATCTCGGCCCACCACGTCCACCTGACGCAGGAGCACGTGGACGCGCTTTTCGGGCCCGGCCGCACCCTGACGTGGTACGCCGACCTGACGCAGCCCGGCCAGTACGCCTGCGTGGAGCAGGTGAACCTCATCGGGCCGAAGGGACGCATCGACAACGTCCGGGTGCTCGGGCCCGTGCGCCCGGAGAGCCAGGTGGAGATCGCGCGGACGGAGGAATTCAAACTGGGCATCGATGCCCCCATCCGCCATTCCGGCGACCTCGAGGGGACGCCGGGCATCAACCTGGAAGGCCCCTCGGGATGCGTGCGCCTGGCGCGGGGCGTGATCTGCGCGATGCGGCACATCCACATGTCGCCCGAGGATGCGATGGAATTCGCCGTCCGCGACCGCGACGTGGTGCGCATCCGCGTGCCCGGCGACCGGTCGCTCATCTTCGGCGACGTGATCGTCCGCGTGCACCCGAACTTCCGCCTCGACATGCACATCGACACCGACGAGGCCAACGCCGCCGAACTGGGGGCGGGCGCCGCCGGATACCTGGACTCCATCCAGCAGCGCGCCGCGCCGTAGTTCGACCTTACACCTTTTTCAAATCGGCACCGCCTGGATGCCCGCCAGTTGGCAGTAGCCCTTCAGCAGGACCGAATGGTCGCCGTACAGGAACAACTGGTGGAAGCCCTTGACGTCGCGGCAGTCGGGGATGTCGTCGAGCGCCAATTCCACGCTGGTGCGGCAGCCGCCGGAGGGGGGCGTGTCGATGTTGGCGACGACCCGCCCCGTGCCGATGAGCATCGTCTTGCCGCCGCCCTCGAACTTCATCAGCGTGACCTTCTGGCCCAGCCTCCAGAGGACCTGCGGCGAGACGCCGATGGCCGACTCCGAGTGGCTCCGCAGGATGAACGGCTCGGGGGGCTTGTCGAAGCCGTCCAGCCGCGTCGGGCACGTGCAGTGGGCGCCCATGAACGTGTTATTGACCGTGTTGGGAACCGGATCCTGCATGAAGCCCGGGCGCTCGCACAGCCGCGCCACCAGCATGAGCGACAGGGCCGATCCGACGTCGGCCTCGCAGCAGCCCACCAGGCCCTCATCGAGGAGTCGCGAGAAGCCGATGCACGGCGGGCAGGGAATCTTGCGGCTGCCCACCAGGCCCAGGCAATCCATCGAGATGCCCTGGCACTTCTCGGCGTCCATGAGGCGTTTGCAGGCGACGTAGTTCTCGGCGGCGTTCAGGATGTCGGCCTTCGACGGCTCGACGATCTTCCTGGCCTCGCGGGTGTAGTAGTCGGCCACCGCCCTGGCCTCGCCGCATTCCTGGACCTTGGCCAGTTCCTCGACGAAGCGTTCGCGCGGCACGTAGTGGAGGGTCGTGCCGGTCGGCTCCAGGACCTTGTCCTCGGTCTTCTCGCCGGCGGCGATGACGATGCGGCCGTTCCTCATGTCCCAGAGGGTCCGGTGCATCCTGAGGCCCGCCGTCAGCCAGTCCACGTCCTGGGTCGAGCCGACAAAGACGCCCGGCGCCCGAGACGCCTGCTGGAGTTGCTCGGTGAACGTCGTGCCCATCGGGCTGAAGACCACCAGTGGTATCGTGCCGCGCTCGTCCACGATGCGGTTCACGTGGGCCCAGCGGTTCAGGTTCATGATGATAATCAGGATGCCCTGCGGCGGCCTGGCCTTCAGGCCTTGCAGGAACGCCGTGACGGCGGCCGCGTCGTAGAGCGGCTCGGCAATCTCCAGGTTCACGCCGAGGGCCGCGGCGGCGCTCTGGAGCCGCTCGGTGTACATCTTCTGGTGCCCGGCGATGTCGTAGGCGGCGCCCGGCCAGCCCATCCAGTATTTCTCGGCCTTCGGCCGGAGGAACGCCGCGCGGACGGTGGGTCCCGGGCCGGGCAGCCGCGCCAGGCCGCCCGACGGCCGCGCGGCCTCGGCGGTGCACCCGGCCATCTCCAGGGCGGCCGCCAGCGCGGAGGCGCTGGCCGCGCCCAGGAACGTCCGCCGCCTCATCCGCATCTCGGGGCAACCGGCACAGCCGTTTCGCTCGGCAGACTCCATCGCGGCACCTCCTCTTTCATCGCGTCCGAGTGACCGAAGTCCGCAGCGCCGTCGCCGGAGATTGTATATCGCGGGGCGCACAAACTAAAGGATTTTCGGACGAGGTCGCGTACGGCGTAAGTTACAGGGTGGCATGCCCAGAGCCTGCCCGCCTGGGCGGGCCGCCGTTTGCCTGGGCATGCTCTGCGCCGCAGCCGCTCGCATGCCCACGCATACAGCGGCCCGCCCAGGTGGGCAGGCTGTGGGCATGCCACCCGGCAACGGGCTGTCCTCAGACTTTACGTTGCGTTTTGGCGTCCTTTGCGGCTAGAGTGACGGACCGGAGGATCAACCATGAAATGCCGCTGCATGCTTGTCCTGTGCGCCGTCGCCGCCGCGGGCCTTATGACGCAGCCGCTGCCCGCGGCCGAGCCCACAATGCCCGCCCCCCTGCCCGACCACCCCGGCAATGTTTTCCTCGCGGGCGAACCGGTCAGCGTGACTATCCCCGTCCTGGACCTGGCGGCGTGGCGCGTGACGGACTACGAGGGCAAGACGGTGGCGGAGGGCAAGACGACCTCCGGCCGGGCCGACATCGGGAAGTTGCCCGTCGGCTGGTACGAGATTCGCTGGGGCGATGCGCCCGAGCAGCGGGCGTCAGCCGCCGTGCTCCAGCCGCTGGCCGCTCCGACGCCGACCACGAGCCCCATCGGCATCGATGTGGCGATGGCGTGGTTCTACAAGGAAGACCGCATGCCGGCGGTGGCGAACCTGTGCACGCTGGCGGGCATCAACTGGGTCCGCGACCGGCTGGCCTGGGGCGAGGTGGAGCCGAAGCGCGGCGAGTTCGCCCCCGCGGGCGGCACGAAGTACGATGCCTCGGCCCGCATCCAAGCCGCGGCGGGCCTGCGGGTCCTCCAGGTCAACCACAGTTCGCCCTCCTGGCTCACCAGGAGTGTCAGACGCTTTCCCGAGGACCTGCGCGACGCGCACCGCTTCTATCGCGAGATGGCCCGCCGCTGGGCCGGCCAGGTGGTCGCCTTCGAGCCGTGGAACGAGGCCGACATCATCCAGTTCGGCGGCCACACGGGGGCCGAGATGGCCTCCATGCAGAAGGCCTCGTACCTGGGCCTCAAGGCCGGCGACCCCGGGGTCATTGCGTGCCAGAATGTCTTCGCCAGTACCAACAGGGCCACCCTGGCCGACTTCGCCGAGAACCAGGCGTGGCCGTACTTCGATACCTTCAACCTGCACCACTACGACAAGACCGACGAGTACCCCCGGATCTACGCGGCGTGGCGTGCCGCAAGCGCCGGCCGGCCGCTCTGGACCACCGAGTTCTCCATGCCGGTCCCGTGGTCGGGAGACGAGAAGCGCAAGGAGCCCGGCGACGCCGACCTGCGCATCCAGGCCGAGCGTGTCGCCCAGGTCTTTGCGGCCGTGCTGCACCAGGGGGTGCAGGAGGCGTTATTCTTCATCCTGCCGCACTATGTGGAAGGGAAGACGCAGTTCGGCCTCCTCAGGCCGGACCTGACGCCGCGACCCGCGTACGTGGCCCTGGCGGCCGTCGGGCGGCTGCTGGCCGATGCGCGGCCCATGGGCAGACTCAAGGACGCTGCGCCGGACGTGCGGGCGCTGGTGTTTCGCGCGCGGCCCGACGGCCACGAGCGCGAGGTCCTCGTCGCGTGGGCTGTGAGCGGACCTGCCGAACTCAACTTGCCGGAAACCCCTGCCGGATGGTTCGATCATCTGGGCCGACAACGCGAGGCGCCTGGCCAGAGGGCCGAACTGGTTCCTCAGAAGCCGGGCGTCCCTGCCACGACGCTGAAACCTCTGCCGCTCACCGCTGCGCCGGTATTCGCCGTCCTCGCGCCGGGCGCGGCCGCGAGGATGTCCCTTGAGCCGCCGCCCCAGGCGCCGCCGCGGACCCCGGGCGACCCCTCGCCCGTGGTCCTCCAGGCCGTCTGGCCGAGGGAACGCACGGACCTGAAGGCATCGGCCTGCCGCGTGTCGCGCGAGAAGCCGGAGACGATCCCGGTCTTCGCCTACAACTTCTCCGACAAGCCGGTCGAAGGCGAACTTGCCGCGGCCGGCTCGAAGGACGTGCAGGTGAAGTTCGGCGGAAAGGTCTCGATTGCCCCAGGCGACCGGAAGCCCCTCGACCTCGTGGTGGATGCGCGCGGCCTGGCGGCCGGCCAGGTCGAGACCGTGCGAATCACGGGCGACTTCGGCCCCGCCGGCAAGCCGGTGCTCTCGCTGCGGCTCATGGCCGAGACGAAGTGATGCGCTGCAAACGCCGATAGCCGATGTGGCACGGCCGGCTCGCCCGGCCGCGGCACAGGGCAATGCTTCGCAACCGCCGCGCGGCGCGAGGCTTCACTTGCCCAGCGCCTCCTGCTCGGCCGCGATGCGGTCCAGCAGGGCGTGCTGCGCGGCGTCGGGCTGGTAGGCGGCGGCCCGCTTGCGATAGTGCTCGGCCGCACGGCGGAGGCCTTCTTCCATGCTCACCTTGCATTCGAACCGCCCGGCCACCGCCATGACCTTGCTGTTGTCGAACAGGACGGACCACATCTTGTCGCCCAGGAGCGGCCCGGCCCAGGCGGCGTTGTAACGCACGAGGGTCTCGGTCGGCACGTGGACGATGATGGGTCGGCCGTTGCCAAGCACACAAGAGGGCCCCTGCCTTTTTAGCCCCCGGTGAATACACCGGGGGCCAAATGCTCGCAGGTGCGACCCGCGCCACACCTGCCCCCCGTGTGTTCACGGGGGGCTAAAACGACAAGGGACCCCTCGTGTTCAGCGGGGCGACGGTCACGAGGCTACCGCCGCTTGGGGACGCTGCGGCCGTCGCTCTCATACTTCTCGAGCAAGGCCTTCAGGCGGGCCACGATTTCCAAACGCTCGCCGTACAGGTTCTTCTGCTCTCGCGGGTCGTCCTTCATGTTATACAGTTGCATGGGCGGGGCGCCGCCCGGGACGGCCTTCTCCGCGAGGCTCCATCCGCCCGATCCTTTGCACAGGACCAGTTTCCACGGTCCCTGCCGGATGGCGAACTGGCCGTTGATGGAGTGATGCACGGTGGCCTCGCGGATGGGCTCCGTGGCCTGGCCCAGGAGGGCCGGCAGGATGTTGTAACTGTCTTCGCCGGCATCGTCGGGCAGTTTGTCGCCCACGATGGCCGCGCACGTGGCCAGGAGGTCCATCAGGCAGAGGGTCTGGTCCGAGGTGCTCCCGGCGGGGATCTTCCCCGGCCACCGGGCCAGGAACGGAATGCGGTGGCCGCCGTCCCAGGCATCGGACTTCTGCCCGCGGTAGATGTAGTTGCCCAGGTGGCCGTACTGCTCCTCCAGTTTGAGCGGCTGGGTATGGCTGCCGTTGTCGCTGGTCATAATGACGAGGGTATTCTCGGCAAGGCCGCAGCGCTGGAGGGCATCGAGGATGCGGCCGACGGTCCAGTCGGCCTCCTGCACGAAGTCGCCGTAGTTGCCCGCCCGGCTCTTGCCGCGGAACTCCTCTCGCGGCACGTGCGGCGTGTGCGGCGCGGTCAGCGCAAAGTAGAGCAAGAACGGCTTCGCCTTGTCCTTGCCGCGCTCGCCGATGTACGCCTCGGCCTTCTTCGTGAGTTCCGCAAGGACCGTGCCGTGCTTAAACCCGGGCGCGCACAGGCCGCCCCGGTAGTATGCGGGCCGAGGCGAGTCGGGCACGCGCGACGTGGGCAGTTCCACCACCTTGCCGTTCTCGATATAGACGTACGGGTCCATGTCGAGCGAGGCGGGGATGATGTAGGAATAGTCGAAGCCCACGGTGTGCGGCCCGGCCGAGAGGGGCTTGGAGAAGTCGGCCGTGGCCCCGCCTGCCGCCTTGGCTTTGCCCTTGCCGCCGCCGGCGCCCTCGCCCGCGCCGTCCTTGTGCTGCCAGCCCAGGCCCAGATGCCACTTGCCGATGCAGGCGGTGGCGTAGCCGTGCTGCCGCAAGAGCGCGGCGACGGTCATCCGGCCGGGCTCCAGCAGCGGCTCGGAGTACCCGCCCAGGACGCCGCTCTTCAGGCGCGTCCGCCAGCAGTAGCGGCCGGTCAGGATTCCGTACCGCGTGGGGGTGCAGACGGCCGAGCCGCTGTGGGCATCGCTGAAGAGGACGCCCGCCTTGGCCAGGCGGTCCATGTTCGGCGTGGCGATCTTGGATTCCGGGTTGAGGCAACTCAGGTCGCCGTAGCCGAGGTCATCGGCCAGGATGTAAACGATGTTGGGGCGTGCGGCCGGGGCCGACTCGCCCCGCGCCAACCGCGGAACCACCAGCGCGCCGGCCGCCAGGGCCGACGCCTTCAGGAATGTCCGGCGATTCATGTCCGCTCCTTCAACCGAGGCTCGCTTGCGGCCACCGGCCGCCACGTCTGCCGCCCGGGCGCCCAGTGGCTTCTTGTCGCCCAGAACCAGCGTTTTCACGGGGCCTCCTTTTCATCCCGCCGCAGAATCATGCTCGTGTTTGGACCCGAATTCAACACAATCCTTCGTCTGAGCCGGATACGGCCGCACGCCCGCCGCGAAGAGGAATCCCGGGGTTATCCACAACCGCCACGGAATTGTGGATAACTTTGGAACTCGCCCCGGAGCGCCCGAAAACGCGCCTTTTTTGCCCTTTGGACAGGCGAAAACGGCCCTGGCGCTAGCGCCAGAGGGGGTGACCCCCCAAAATGTTAAGATGGGCATGACGAAATGCGCGCCTTTTTGATCCCTTTTTGACGGAAAACGTCGCCTTTTTGATCGATTTTGACCCG
>Ga0315294_10002501_pt1 | contig 20090 bp, 31 predicted proteins | sample YL17G13_40_MG_FD_203626 | JGI IMG/M metagenome (GOLD analysis project Ga0315294, IMG submission 203626) | Sediment microbial communities from Yellowstone Lake, YNP, Wyoming, USA - YL17G13_40 | ecosystem: Environmental > Aquatic > Freshwater > Lake > Sediment | place: USA: Wyoming | collected...
CCATGAGTATAGTAACATTCTTTTGCTGATACTTGAGGGTAGATATCCCTTACAAACTCCTTCGATTCAAAAACATCTCCTGCGTGTACATGTGAAAAGAATATTAACTTATTATACATCACTTGTCATTGCTGCCATCAGTTCAGAGGGGGGTATCTGACCAATCCTTCTCTTTTCTTGTATACGTTCTAACTTAGTAGGGGGATAGTCTAATATTCTCTCAAAGATATTTTCAAAATTCTTTAGACAGTTCTCTTCTGACCACTCTTTATACAATGGTTCTAGAGCAGTTGTGCCATTATCTAATAAAGTCTGTAAGGAGTTACTTTCAATAATAATACTAGGACTCAAGTCTCTAACATGTCTAAACCAATTAGTATAGGATACCGCAATGGGTCTTCTTGCTGATAAAGCTAAATCTAAAGAACTGGCTGTCCCACAACCAAGTGCATAAGGTACATATGCATAAATGTTTAAATCATTTTTAGCTAAAAACTCTATTACTTTATAATCATCCTCATAGAATTCAGTATCTATCTGTAAATCAATACCAGGTTTAGTAACTTCTCTTCTACAGGCTTCAATAACTTGACGGGCTTCATTGTGGTCGGTATAATGTCCAAAGGGCAGATGTAATCTAATAACAGCACTATCATATTCGGCATTAACTCTTTTTACTATATAAGGTTGGTTTTTCAGATTCCTGGGGAAACCGCTGGTACCAAAAGTAGGTAATTTATTAACTGGATGCTCTCCAACATAATCCCATAAGAGTCTGCCAAATACCCAAATATTAGGTATGCCTACAAAATCATTCTTTGCACCCGTATCAAGAGATATATAATAACAGAATTGATTAAATTCTGAACCTGGAGTTAGATAGGCATGAGAAAGATTTGTGGGTTTTAGATAACTAAATTCATTAAGTAAACCCTTACTTAACCAAGGCATGACTTCATGTTGATAATTAAAGAGTAACATTTTAGGTTGATGTAAATTAATAAGTCTCCTAAAATCAGCTTCATTATTCAATTCTTCATAAATAACATTAAACTTGGTAGACTTAGCTAATGTTCTACTTAGTCTATTCCCAACCTGAAAAACACCACATTCCTTAACTGTATTATTTAAGTATAATATATTATCTACCATTTTAGTACGTTTTCTCCGTAACTGTATTTTCAGACTCACCTAAACGCCGGTCAATCGCTCTAATCAACTCTGTACGTCTCTTATTCATTGCCTGTGCAAGTAAAGCATAGGTAACTAAATCATCATGACTGGTATTCTTATCTGCTATCTTCTCTTGTGCTAGAAAACACTTTACATCTGCCGTGACGAGAAGATCGAAAAGCTCTCCAATACTTTTAATATCTACTGGCATAAGTCCTCACTTCCAATTATTTCAAAGTAGGGTAATGGAAACACTAACTTCCCACCATCTTTTATATAGGCATCGAACTTTTCAATAAAGAAAGTACGAAAGTGCCAGGGCAGGACTAAAAGGAATTCTGGTTTCATCTCCATACCCTCTTTCTCTGAAATAATCTTAATATAAGAACCAACTGTAAAGAGTCCAATTTTTTCTTTATTAACCTCAAGTGCATACGGCACTAAATTATAGTCTATACCCGCCAATTGTAACAGTGTATTGCCTTTTGTACTTGCACCTAAAACGAAACATTTTTTGCCACTATGTTTAACATGCTTTAAGAATCTAACTAAGTAGTTCATTTCAAACTTTACTTTATGCATTAGTTCTTTTATAGGATGTTCAGTGAACAATTCAAAATATTCTTTTTCTCTGACTAGAGCCTTTTCAACAGTATTCTCTACTTTATAGTTTCCAGGGAAAGCACTAAACACTCTAACGCTACCACCATTGACTTTATTGTAGGATACATCAAATATCTCTAGACCAGCTTTTTCCATAATCTCTTTTAATACTTTTAGAGTGTAATACTCTAAGTGCTCGGCACAAATGTTATCGAAGGCATTAGCTTTCAGCATCGAGTATAAATCTGTTAACTGTATTACAAACATACCATCTTCAGCTAGAATAGAAGTTACATCATTCATAAACTTAGTTATATCTGGTAAATCATAAAACATAGCTATTGCAGTAATTACTTTTGCTTTCTTCTCTAATGGATATGTTTCCTTAGTGAAATAATCATTGATAAAAACATCACAATTCTTTTCTGCCTGTTCTTTTAAATTACTGGCAGGATCAAAACCAATTTTATAAGGATGACCAAAATATTGTGCAAGAAGTGTACCATCATTAGTACCAATATCTACAACAACTCTATCAAGAGGATCGGTTCTAGATTCAATATCTTTAACTATAGTGGCAAGTGAATTTACCATTGATTTATTCAGGGAAGAAGAATACCAATACTGTTTATATAATAGATCAGGTTCATAGTTATGTAGTAATTGTAGCAAACCACAATCTGCACATTCTACCATGTCAATAGCATCTTTATGGGTAGGAAGTGGATCATCAAATCTAATAAAACCAGAGGCATAGATATAACCTACAGAAGTAATTATATTTATATTAGCAGAACCACAATTCCGGCAGGCATGAATAACATTAATAACCATTTTTTATCCTTTCAGTATAATAACTGTATACTTCTTCTATACCCTCAGTTATAGGTTTAGTATAAATAAAATCTTTATTATATTTTACATCTATAGGATATTGATAATCAAATACAAAGTTAATATTTTTTTTAGTAATTTCATTTATCGTTCTACATAAATGAGGTATACTTACACTTATAAGAGATTTAATATCTAAGTCCTTATCTGTATCTATTATCATATTAACTGCATCATCTACATGTACAAAACTACGAAGTCTACCATCACCGTGTACTTTAATTGTATCACCATACTTTGCCTCAGCAGTTTTTCTACAAAGTGCATTAAACACTTTTTCATTCTTTTCCCCACTATCCCACACACCATAGACACTAGATAAGGTGACTATTTTTATAGGCAAGCCACTACGCCTGTATAGTTGTTCGTTATATTTTTTTTCTAAACCATAGTCATTAAGTTCAAAATCTCTGGTATAATCAGAACTAGGAAATACTATCTTATTAAACTTCTTACCTTTCAAACTCCTAATTATATTTATATTTATAAGAGTAGAAGTACCATAACCATAATCTTTAGAATTGAGATAATTTATATTGCCTGAGTCTGCGGCGAACTGATAAATATCATCAAATTCATATTCATCAAACAACATCTCACACATTTTAGGATTAGTTAAATCAAATTTTGCATGAAGTGGCACTACTCTAGGAATATTACTAATATCTCTATCTACACCAATAACATAATTATCTTTATCTTCATACAACTTCTCACAAAGATTGAAACCAAGGAACCCACTAGCACCAAGTACAAGTATGTTTTTCATCCCTCAAATGCCTTCACATATATTAATCTATCCTTATAATCAAAGCCAAATTCAGAATAAAAACCCATGTAACCATCCTCTATGTGAATAACAGTTTCAGGCTCATCTCCATGATAGTTCTGTTTTCCTTCACCCTTAAATATATTGTATACAATTTTTCTCTCGTCCAGAATCGCTTGTATGATACTAAGATTTGTATCTCCCATAATCACTCCTTTTCCAAAAATCCCATTTAATTCTCTATCTATATTTATTATAACACATTTGTACGAAAAAAGCAAATTATACAGGATTTTACTTGACTTTTTGAGGAAAATAAGTTATTCTTCTTCAGTCATAACAATAGAGTCAAGATCAATCGTATCCGCATCACTAGACAAGGAGACAATCTTTTGAAAAGTTTTCATCAACCTAACTGGTATTTCCTTATCAATGTCTGCAAACACGTAAGCATGATAAATAAATTCCATCAAACGCACTACATCTTCTTTATAGACAGGTACATAAATAACTCTATGACTCTGCTCACAACTAACCTTGTACAACATACGATTATATTTCTTGTGGCATATACTACATTCAAATTCTTCCATACACTCTCCTTAATTAATATATTAATATATATTATATCCTCACCGGCTAACTCTCTTATTATAAACTATAAACTTGATTTTGTCAAGGTGTCAAATGTCATACTCAAATAGTGATAAATATCATATTGACACACTTTAAATTCATGTTACTATTATATCATACTTTGTATCAAAAGTCAAGCATTTTATGATATAATAGTAATAGAGGACATGTTGCATAGACCTTGACTTTCTGGCACTTGTATGTTATACTGATTGACAGGAAGGAAAAATAAAATGAATGATAAATTAAGACCGTGCCCTTTTTGTGGGAATTTACCAAGAATTAGTCCAGTAACAGGTGAGGTTTTATGTAATGGAAACGGCCATATTGCGACAGTGGCATATACAGTCAGGGGTTGGAACACCCGTCCGATTGAGGACAAACTGCTGGAGGCACTGAAGCATTTTGTGAATAGTGATTGGACTTCCGACGAAGAATATTTTGAGGCAGTATCCATTGGAAAAGCCGCCATCGCCAAAGCTGAAAGAAGAGATTAATGCAAGTAGTCACACAATTACAGCAATTTGGAGAATTTATGTCTCTGTTGAACACACATAAAGTCGTTGCCTTGGACACAGAGACAAGTGGACTTGACCCATTAACTTGTATATTATACATCATATCTATAGGCTTTAGGACAGGTGAAATATTTGTATTTGATTGTCTAAAGTTATCTTCAAAAGAGATAACTTATTTAGTCTCTTTATTAGAAGATAAAGTAATACTATCACATAATAGTAAATTTGATATTAAAGTATTAAAAGTACAAACTGGTATCATGTTAAAATTGGTGGATGATACCCAAACTACAGAAGTATTGATAACTAATGGTATTGGTAATATATATCCTTCTCTAGAAGATTTAGCATATAATTATTTAGGGGCAGTATTAGATAAGAGTATTAGAGAAACATTTTATAAGAATGGTATACTTAGTTCTTTAACAAATGAACAATATAATTATGCTGGTGAAGATGTAGCTTATTTATTTGGTATTTCAGACGAGCAACACTATAAAATACAACGGTCTAAACAAGATTTAGTATATTCACTAGAAATGAATCTGATACCAGTAGTAGCAGATATGGAATTAGAGGGCGTAATACTAGACCAAGTAGAATGGTTGAAACTAAGGGATGCTAATATAGTTGAGTTGAGAGATTTAGTTTTAGATATAAAAGGAGACTTGTTATCCAAAATAAAACTAGAGAAGTTTCCAACACTATATGATTTCATAGTAAAATTTAGTTTAAATCCTGGTAAAGATTCTGGTATCAAGTTTAGTATAAAGACTAAAAGAGATACAGAGATGACTAAGAGTATTACTGATAAAGATGTTTATACTGATTTCTATTGGAAGCTATTCAATATTGGTTCTCCCAATCAATTGAAACTTATCCTAAACTATATAGGATATGATATAAAATCTACTGGTGAGGAAGTATTATCACAATTTCATGATGATTTGATAGAAAAGATACTAAAGACCAGAGCGTTGGAAAAGAAGATTTCATCATTTGGTGAGAATTTTATTAAAGTTATCAATCCCAAAACTGGTAGAATACATACTAATTTCATGCCCGTAGGAGCCGCTTCGGGTAGATTTCGTTCAGATGCTCCGAATCTCCAAAATATAGTTTCTGATGAAAGATATAGAGCATGTTTTATAGCACCAGAAGATTACTACTTTGTATCTACAGATTATTCCGGTGAAGAGTATAGATTAGCAGGTGCAGTATCACATGATGAAGTAATTATACAGTCTTATATAGATGGTTATGATATGCATGTAGTTACTGGTTCTATTATGAATAATGGTATTCCTCTAAACCAAGTAACTAAAGAACAAAGAAGACTGGCTAAAACATTCAATTTTGCTAGTCTGTATAGAAGTACTGATTATGGTCTATCTTATAATCTAAAGTTACCATTGGCAGAAGCTACACGTTTACTAAAACTATGGTGGGATAGATATGCAACATTATCTGAGTTTGCTAAGTTAATTGATGAATTTATTTGGAAGAATAGATATTCAGTAACTATGTTAGGACGTAGGCGTTACTTTGCTAAAGATGAGATGTTTACTGATGGTAAAGAGTTTTTCAAATTCAAGAGCAAAATTTGTAGAGAAGGTTTCAACCATTGTGTAGATTATGAAACAACTTGTCTTACTAAAGAGGGGTGGAAATCTGGAAATGATGTTAAAGTTGGAGACGAAGTTCTTACTAAAAATGTTGAAACGGGGAATTTGGAGTGGAATATAATAGAAGATATCACAAAAAATATCCAACATACAGTAGAATTTTCTCATAAAGGCATGTCAGCAGTTACTACGGATCAACATAGATGGTTAGTAGATACTAAGGGAGGAAGAAAATCAATATTTAAAACTACAGAGACACTATCAAAAAATGGTGATGATAGAATACATAGAACTGGGAATTGGGTTAATAATTCCAACTCAGATTGGTCAGATAATGATCTAAAGATATTAGGACTCGTTTTAACTGATGGTAGTTACAAAGGAAAAAGTACCTTGTATATATGCCAAACCAAACCAAAAAATCTGAACATAATAGATAATTTGCTATTTAGTGAAAGTCATAAAAAACGAATAACTCCAAACACCTTACAAAATATTTGGTCTTTACATAAAAGTCCTCTCACAGTTAAAATAAGAAATACCTTTCCTGATAAAACATTAACCAAAGATTTTATATTCTCACTATCTCAATCACAAGCTAAAATTTTATTTGATTGGATGTTATTAGGAGATGGAAGTATTAGCAAGAGTGAGACATCTTTTTATGCTGGTTCTAAACTTAGAGCAGAAATGTTTCAACTACTTTCTTATATAGTAGGATTCTCTTCTACAGTTCATTTCCAGAAACCTAGAGTTAGTCATCCCACTTATTCAAAGATGAATTCTCCTGTAAGTAGAGGTTGTTATTTTGTAATTGTACTTAGAAGAGATAAGGTTCAAGTAGTTAAAAATCAAATTAAAGATGGGGGTGTGAGGGAGGTATGGTGTCCTACAGTTAAAAATGGAACATTTGTAGTTAATAGAAATGGGCACATTTATATAACTGGAAATTGTATTCAGGGCACGGGAGCAGACATTATAAAACTTGCAATGTGTAGAATCTATTATGAGAATCCATTTGGTGATGCTTTAAAGATTATTCTACAAGTACATGATGAGTTAGGTTTTTATATTAGAAAAGATATTATTGAGCCAGCCAAAGCATTTATTGAGAAATGTATGTTAGAAGAGGAACAGAAATTTCTTGGTAGGATACCTGCGGCTGTGGAAAGCAAAATAGCGGAATTCTGGTGTCACTAAAAGGAGCATATGACTAAAATAACTGTTGTAGTAGATAAGAATACTGGAAGATTAATACCATTTGCATATGCAGATAATGGTGAGATAATAATAGCATCAACTGAACACTTTGATGAAGATGATTTAATAGTTACTACTGTAGATGCCTTTTGTATAGATTGGGAAGATAATAAACTATTATCAGCATCTGTAAAGAAACATGTCGAAGCACATCCGTTTTATGCAGATTTTTATACTAATTAGAAAGGTAGGATAAATGGCAAAACGAATCTCGTCTGAAAAAATAAAAGAAACACGTACGTTTACTGAAATGATTGAACAAAAATTCGGAGAAAATATAGTAGAATTACCAGATGAAGCAGAAGATATTGAAGCAATTTCTACAGGTTCTCCATCACTTGATATTAGTATTGGTATTGGTGGTATCCCACGTGGTAGGTTTACTGAGATTTATGGTGCTTATCAATCAGCTAAAACTAGTCTATGTTTATCCATAGCCAAGGAAGCAATGAAAAAAGGTTATAAAGTACTTTATGTTGACGTAGAACAGGGTTTAGATTATAATTACATAGAAGCTATTGTTGGTAAGTTTGACCCAAATGTATTTGTACTAGCACAACCTGAGACAGCAGAGCAAGCAACAGATATTTGTGAAATGGCTATTGATTCAGGGGAGTTTGCAGTGATTGTACTAGATTCTGTGGCGGCATTATCACCAAAGAAAGAACAAGATGATGAAGCAGAGGATGCACACTACGCTCTTTTAGCTAGGGCTATGACTAAATTCTTTAGACGTAACGCATTTAAAGTTAGAACTAATAATGTAGCATTTATATTAGTAAATCAAGTTAGAGATAAGATTGGTGCTTATGTAAAAACATATGAAGTACCTGGTGGTAATGCAATAAAACATTATACTTCTCTAATGATATTTCTATCAGCCAGTGAACAAATTAAAGTTGGAGAGAATATTAAAGGCTTTTATTCTAAATATACAATCAAAAAGAACAAGGTTGGTATACCCTTTAGAAGTTTCATGTTCCCATTTATGTTTGGTGAGGGGATTGACTACGAGCGTGACTTGATGGAATTAGCAGAGTTGTTGAATGTGGTCAGCAAGAGGGGTTCATACTATGTGTTTGAGGGGGTGAACATTGGACAAGGGATAGTGAACACAATCTCCTATTTAAAGGAACATCAAGAAACCCTTGACAAGATCAAAGAAGGGGTGTATAATATAGGTACAAATAAATCTTCAGTCCCAGTAGTAGCACCAACAGAAGAACTGGCAGAAGAAATCTAGAAAAGGAGAATAAATGGAACGAACACTAAGTGCAACAAGAATTTTTAGTTTGGGTAACTACCAGAATCTTCAAGTGACTAATACACTTACAAATGTCCCTGAAGAGTTGGCATTAGACCAAGAATTTATTCGTAATATAACTAAATTACAAATTATTGAGATTGAGAATGAATTCGTAAATTATTGTATATTGAGAGAAACTATTAAATATGCAAAGTCCTTAGAAGAAGAACAGTTATTCTTAGAGGATGAACGCACCAAGACAGTAGAAGAATTATTTAAAAATACAAAACTAAACGATTATATAGAACAATTAGTACAACCTAAAGGAGAATAAAAATGTTATTTGAAGATGTTAAACCAAGAGAAACTGCACAGAGTTTTAAGAAAACTGAATTTCTTTCTATGAAGATGCCAGGAAAATATGTAGTTAGATTACTGGAAAACCCAGTGTTAGTTAGTACCCATTTTGTAAATGGTAAATACCCAATCCGGTGTCTTGGAGAGGAATGTCCAATTTGTGCCAATAACAAAACTATCAGATTGCAGAACCCTGAAAATTTCCGTGATATCAGGGGTTATCTACCACGTGCTGATAGATATACACTCAATGTATTTGATAAGACAGAAGTTAAAGTCTGTCCTAATTGTAAGAATGAAGTCCATGCAATTGATGGTAACTTCCCTCCAGTTTGTAATTGTGGTACTTATGTTATCAATGAGAAAGAACGTCCTTCTAACAGGATTAAAGTCTTCTCTATGACAGATGAAAAAGCTATGCAGATCAAAATGATTGCAAAAGCACAGCAGACAGCAACTGGAGAACCAATTAGTTTAGATAGTTACGACATAGTTTTATTGGTATCCTTATCTAATAAAAAGATTAATTGGACACCTATGCCCAATGTAAATTCAAATGCACCTTTGGGTATTACACCCGAACAATTAAAGGAGTTTCTTACTCCTCCTGAGAAATTTGCTATTACATTAACACCTGATGAAATTACTTCATTACTGAAAGGTATTTCACTAAGAGATATCTTCTTGACTAGGAAGAATAATACAGTAGAACTTGAGGCAGAAGCACCAAAGAAATCATTGGAAGATGCACAAGCCGCAGTAAATCAGTTACTAAATCAGTAGGAGTGTGTAATGAATAAAATTAATCCATATCCTAAATTTAATGGTTTGTATCAAAGAGAGCGTGCTGAAAAGATGACTAAGTTATCTGAGGAAGGATATTCAGTCCGTGAATTAGCTGACAAGTATAATATAGGAGAAAGTTCAATCAGACGAATAATAAATGACTGGAGAAAAGTGGAAGATAAAAACAAGCCTAGTTAGTACTTTAATAATTTAGTGTGTGGGAGTGTAACAGTCGTAGACGTATGCAGAAAAGGTGTAAATCCTACCCCACTCCATTTAGCGGAGCGATTAAGTAATCAAGTGGGCTCATAACCCACCCTAAATTGGGGCAGTACCAATCTCCGCTATTGATACAGTAGTAGATAGTTTAAGTGGAGATGTCCCAAGTTAGAACCTCAGTCGCCTGAGAGATGTGGGTTAGAGTCCTACTCGCTACTGTATCAAATATCTATAAAGGAGAGTAAATTATGATTACAAAGGCAGAGAAACTAATAGGAAACCTGAATGTTATTATGTTTGAAATTGAACAGGAATTTTATGATCTTCAACACCAAATTGATGATCTAGAGGACGATCTTAGTGATAGAGAAGAACGTTTAGAAATTGCTAAAGAACGTATTTCTGAATTAGAGGAAGAAGTAGAGTCTTGGAAAACAACTAGATAGAAAGGATATAATATGAATGATAGTTTAGTAGGTGTACATAAGGAACTAATACTGAATTCAAAACGTCCAGGTTTTCAACTGGCACTATTTTATACTAATGTATTTGAATTAGGAGAACCTACTGTACAACAAGTAAAGATGTTTGGTAGGCTGGCTAAAGTATACGGCACTGAAACAGTATTCTTTTCTATACTAGACTTAATAGATATGGATGAACTGAGACATAATGATATTATTAGACTTATTTCTTACTTCTGTAAGAAACGTACTTTACCCGAAGCAATTACTTTATATGATAATCTAACTGCTAAAATAGATGAATTAAATAAACTAGAACAGAAAATGAGAAAGGCAAAGTGATGGTACAATTCGACCAAACATCAGAAGAAGCACTACTTAGTATATTGATTAATAACCCTGAATTAGGTTATAATCTACAGGATATCAAAGAGACTATGTTTTCCTCTGAAAGTAATGGTTTCTTGTTTAGCATTATACAGGAGATTATACATTCAGGTAATGTACCAGAAATTAGTCTTATTCTTACTCAACTTAAATCTAAGGGTAAAGTAGGAGATAAAGACTATCTAAATTATATTTCCAAACAGACTGCTAACAAAGATAATCTTCTAGAGTATGAAAAGAATATTGTAGAGAGTTGGAAAGCCAAGAATTTAGTAATGATTAGTACTTCAGTACAAAGAGATGTGCTATCAGGACAGGATGTAAATATTGCTATTAGTAGTCTTAGAAGTAAACTAGATGATTTAACTAAGATTAGTGGTGGCAGTACAACTGAATTACTATACGGTATTCTAACACAGGCAGTTGAATCTATTAAAAATAGAATATTAAATCCAGGTATTAAAGGAGTAACTAGTGGTCTTAACTCTATTGATAAACCTACTTATGGTATGTGTGGTGGTAAAGTGTGGATTATTGCTGGTAGACCTTCGATGGGCAAGTCAGCGAGTATTGCAAACTTTGCCCTCTCACAAGGAGAGTTAGACATACCCAATCTAATCTTCTCTCTAGAAATGAGTAAGCAGGATATTTCAGAACGTTTAGTAGCTATCAGGTCTGGTGTAGATTTGACTAATATTAAGTTAGGTTTGCTAACACCAGAACACATGAAAAGAATAGAACAAGCCTATGAAGAAGTAAAATCATATCCTATTTATATAGATGATAACTTCGCTACTTCAATAAATTATATTCTAGCTACTACCAGAAAGTATGTCAGAACTTACGGGGTAAAGGTAATCTATATTGATTATTTACAATTACTGGCAGAACGTAGTGCTGATGCTACCAACGAATTAGGTAGAATTTCTAGGGCACTAAAACTACTCGCAAGAGAATTAGATATATGTGTAATAGCACTATCTCAACTAAATAGAAATCTAGAGATGAGAGATGATAAACGTCCTATTATGTCTGATTTGAGAGCATCGGGTAATCTGGAAGAGGATACAGATATTGCTATTGGTCTATATAGAGATGATGTATATAATAAAGATAGTAAGTCAAAAGGTATGATGGAGTTTATTATCATGAAAAACAGGGACGGTGCGATAGGGATGCTTCCGATTGGCTTTACTCCAGCAACTTGTAGACTAAAGGAGTGGAGTTAGTGGTAAATAGCAAGAAAATTAAAGGCACTGCATTTGAGAACCAATTAGTAGATTATCTTAATAATCTACTAAAAGAAGCTAACTTTAAGAGAATTCCTTCCAGCGGAGCCTTGGGCACAACGTTTCATGAGCCTTTACTTACAGGTGATGTGACGGGTACAGTAGCAGGTATACCCCAAAAGTTTAAGATAGAGTGTAAATCTGGCTACAACACACTTACAAATAAAGAGACTAAATCAGTGTCAGTTAGGAAAGAATGGTTTGATAAGGTTAGAGAAGAATCAAAAGGAGATTTATCTATCCCCCTAGTAGCATGTAAGTATGATAATGTTAGAAGTGGTGTAAAGATGTTTATAGCTATGGATATAGCAGAGTTTGCTTATTTGATAAACTATGTTACTGATTTGAAACGTGAATTGGATTTGAATTATGAGGAGCTACAAGATGCGAAACGTATGGGAAGAGATAAAAAGACTAATAAGTGATACTACAGGTATTTCAGTGGGTATGGTGGACTTGCTGGCTGTCAAAGAAATCTTGTTTCAGTGTGTGTCAGGATTGAGTGTGTCACACATTGCTAATTATGTAGACCAAGATGAAAAGTATGTGAGGGAAGTTTTAGAGGATTTCTTAGGATTTGGTGGGTGGACGTTTGACCTTGACTTTTCACCAATATCCTGTTATAATAGAAGTAACAATATGGAAGAGTTTATGGAGAGTGTAAAGTCATTCTCCCCACTCACTACAAAATTTGTCGCTATAATGGCATATGAACAATGTGAGAGATACAAGGAATTAGAAAGGAAATTAGAAAATGACTGATATACCAGATTTTGAAACTTTAATGGAAAAAGCAGAGGAAATTCAAACATTATCGAAACGAAAGAATTCACTTGCTTTTACTATTGATAAAATGGAAGCAAAGATTGTGTTAGAGGCCGTATTTGACCCTAAATGGGCAGTAAATAACAAAACCCCTAGTATGGACTTTATTAAGTCTACTTGGATGCAGACAGGTTTTTTTGATGAGTTGTTACCTATGAGAGAAGAATTTGCAATACTCTGTGCTGATTTAGAGAAAGCTAGAACTGATTTAGAATTACTACGTATGCAGGTAGACATTTGGCGTACTGAATCAGCAACGAACAGGATGACTACACTGTGATACGTATCAGCGAGTCGGTCATCAAGGACTACATCACTTGCCCAAAACGGGTTAATTACAGAATTAACATGCCAGAAGAAAGTATTGCTACACAACCAATGGCACTGGGAACAGCAGTACATTCTACACTGGAGAAGTCGTGGCGTAGTTCAAAAGAAGCCTTAGCTGAGTTAGAAGTACAGTTAGATAAGAATAATGTGAAAATTGGCAGAGAAAAGGCTTACAAGAGTATTGCTAACTTCTTTAAGAGTTTTCAAGAATTAGTTTCTGAAGATGATGTGATAGAAAAGTATTTTAGAATACCAGTAGGTAATGATATATTCTTGACTGGTAAGTTAGATAGAGTATCAAATGGTATAGTTATAGATTGGAAGACAGGTGTAACAGAACCAGAAGATATTGAAAGGGATACACAATGTATGTTTTATTATACAGCCTACAGGAAATTATATAATAAAGAACCAGCAGGAGTTTATCTAGTTTTTCTGGCTAAGAATAAGATAGTTAGTTATGTACCAAATCTTGCTTTCTTGAATGAATTTGAGAATCATACAATACCTTTTGTAATCAATGGAATTCGTAACAACTGGTATCCTAGAAATGGTTTATTTAGTTATAGAGCCTGTCAGAATTGTAGTTTTAATAATATTTGTTACCAGGAATTAGGTCAGGAGTGAAAATGTCGTTTTACGTGGAATACCTCATAAAGAATAGTGAAGAGATACGTTCTAATGTCAATACAGCACCGGAGATATACTTTGATGGGGGTATTCCATATGCTACTACTACTTGGTGTCATGATGAAAGAAATGATGAGTGGTATGAGAAAGACCCTTGTTATGATGTAGACTTTGAAAGCAATACCTTCACTAATCTACTCATTGTAGAAAAAACTATAGATAACTTAGTTTCTAGCAGGAAGATAACACCTTTAGAAAAACTAATAGTATCATTATATGCAACTAGTGCACCAATGGAGGATATGATAAAACAAACAGGACTATTATCTAAGATAACTATTATAAAAATCTTCTCAAAAGTTTGTGATAGAATTGGTTACGTCCTTGGGGGAGAATTTACGGATGAGGGTTATATCTCCAAACTAAGTGAAGAATTTAAACTTACTGAAGAACAAGTCCAAAAAGTAAGAAATTATTTTGAAAGAAATGTGGGAGTTAAAAACATCTAATGAGTAAAAAGACTAAAGAGTTGAAGTGTATACATAGAAAGACTGTTGACAGCCATCCCAATTGCTTTAGAAAAGGTTTAATAAAATGGCCTACAGAAAGATATGTTAATACAAATTCACCAGTAATAGGAATTCTGGATATTGAAACATTACCGATGGAGGTATATACATTTGATTTATTTAATGTGAATATTAGTATAGATAAAGTTATTTCAGAAGTTGGATTTTTAGGTTGGGCAGGAAAATTTCTAAACGGAGCAGAAATATATTCTGATATTTTAACACCAGAAGAGGCTCCTAATAAAGATGATAGAAGAATCACTAAATCTTGCTGGGATTTCATGTCCAAATGTGATATCATTATAGGACATAACTTGTCTTCATTTGATTCTAAGTTGACAAATACTTTTTTTCTAAAATGTGGCTTACCTCCTATCAAATATATAGCAGTTGATACCTTATTAATAGCTAAAAGTAATTTCAGATTTAGTTCAAATAAACTTAGTTTTATAAATTCTCAACTGGGAATAAGAGATAAGTTCTCAACAGATTTTTCTTTGTGGAAGAGATGCCATCAAGGTGATCCAAAAGCACTTTCTGAGATGAACAGTTATAATGTAAATGATATTCTTATCACTGAGGAGTTATACTATAAGTTTAGACCATATATTAGAAATATAAATGTAGCTTTGTACAATGAAATGTTAGAGAACCAGTGTCCGGTTTGTGGTAGTACAAAACTAAATAGTGAAGGTTTTTACTATACCTCAGCAGGTAAGTGGGAATCAGTTAGATGTACTAATTGCAAAGCACTTTCTCGTAAAAAAGATAATTTGCTTTCAATAGAAAAAAAGAAAAGTTTAGTGATTAATTCATAAAGGAATGAAAAATGGAAGAATTAGATAAAGAATTAGAACAAGTTAGTGAAGAGTTCTACAGAGAGAGGTTCTCTGATGTAGATACTATGATTGTAATGGATGATGAGGCTAAATGGCATGTATCTGTTACTATGATACAGGGTAGACGACATAATGGGACAGAAGAATGGGATACCAGAGAGATTACATTTACTGCCGAAGAATTTGATATTGATAAAGCTTTAGCTGATGCTACTCTAAAAGGTAATTTTTATCTTGATAATGTTGGTTGGGATTTGTTTGCCCTGCCAACGGAGAAACAAGAAGAGAAGAAAGTAGAGGAATAAAATGACAACGAGATTAGTAGTGCAACGTATCCCCCATCTAAATACTTTGGTACTTCGACAGAAGGAAGGAAGAGATTTCTTTATCGCCGCTAATGATTCTATAGTTATTAGTGTGGATACATTTGCATATATTATCTCGTTCCTAGTGGAAAACTCGTATCTTTCGCCCAAAGTACTTGAGGGAATCTTAGAGGAATTTAATAGTACAAAAGGAGATTCAATTGACAGATTGCCCCATGATTGATACAAGGGTTACTTCAAGCATTTCTTATGCAACTTATACTATGCCAGTATTCAAGAAAACTGCTTGTGCACTGCTCTCTGGACGTGCAGGTGTAGGAAAAACCAGTCTTTCTGTAATATTAAAAGAGGAATTCAAAAATTATAATTTAAATGTAGAAAGGTTTTCTTTTGCTGGAAAGGTGAAAGAAGTAGCTGATTACATGAATTGGGATGGAAAAAAGGATGAAAGGGGCAGAAAATTACTACAAAGTGTCGGTAGAATAGGTAGGGAGTATGATAAGGATACTTGGTGTAGACTATTATTTGAGGAAGTAATTCCTCTCTGGAATTACTATCCATATGATGTTATTGTAATTGATGATTGGAGATTTAGAAATGAGTATGATTTTGTTGCTGGTAATTATTTGTATCATCCTTTCACAGCCAGAATAGATGCACCTAATAGAGAATGTCTTAAAGGTAAACTTACTTATAATGATTTATCTGAAATGGAGTTAGACGATTTTGACTTTGATTTAGTAATAGATAATAGTGAAGATGGACTTGAGTTACTTAGAGACAAGTCCCAGGAATTAATCAAAATGGTGTTACAAACAACACCCCAAATGTAAAAGGAGAGTGGAGAAATGTTGGAAATTTTGGCAGTACTTGTTTCACTCTATTTAGTATTTATTGTGTATTTAATTTATGTAAGATTAAGGAGAAAATAAAATGAACGTATGGAAGTCAGAAGCATTATGGACGGCAATCACCGCCCTAGTTTTGAGCGTAGCAGGTTTCGCCGCTACAAATTATATCGCCGACCCAAAAATGGTTGAGTTAGCTAAAACCCTTATTTTAGGTATGAATGGCGTAGCCGCAATTTTGATTGCCGGTTTCACGGTCAAGGATGTTGCCGCCATGAAATATTTCAAGGTGTCAAGCTACAGGCAAATCCCCAAGTAACCCTTGACAAGACTGAGAAAGCATGTTATCATAGAGGCATACTTAAATTCTACAAAGGAGAAAATAATGAAAGAAAATTTGACAGTCGGTGAAAATGGTGAGAGCATGAATCTAGTGACGTACTATATGTACGGAGAGGACACAGCATTGTACAGGAAGAATGTCAAGAAGTATGCCAAGCTACACAACAAGACTCAGTTAGAAGTTGAGATGGAAGTTTTGATTGCAGTAAATGAGGTACTTAGTAAGTGAGCAAGTGTGTTATCTGCAAGTCGTGTCTAGATGTACAAATAATTAACAATGTACGTTATCTTGCATGTTGGTTATGTAAGAAGTACTATATAGTAGTGGATAATAAATTAGTTGATGTCACTTTGGAATTAAAAGAGAAGGGGTGGATTTAAATCCACCCCAACATGTCCCTATAATTAAACTGGACATAATAAAGGACTTCTAATCCTTAAGTGCAGATTCGAATTCTGCTAGGGACGCTAGAAAGGAGAAATATATGAAGGAGTTTTTAAAATCAATATGGAGTAGTCTAGAAATAATAGTAGTAACTTTCTTCCTACTATTCTTGATTATAGCAGTAACTAGTGTAATAACTTGGGCAGTATTAAAATCATTCGGTATATTTTAAGGAGAAGATATGTCAGACGTATATGAGTTTAGATGTAACAAATGTCGTGCAAGTTTTAGTTCAACAAGTAGTTCATGTAGTTGCCCTCATTGTAGTAGTTCATCTGTATCACTAGTAAACGTAAGAGTTGACCAGACACACTATAGTAGGGAGTACTACTCACCTAAGGAAAATAAACCTAAACGGGAGGATTAATGGAAAAGGGAACAGTTTTACTTACTAAAGATGGTAGGAGAATAGGAAATGCAATAGTATTAGAAAAAGGAGTTGTATTTAATACCATTGTATACCTTATAAAAACAGATTTTGGAAATGTAGTTAGATTTACAGAAGATGATATTGAAAAATATTTTCACATGCCCACTAGGAAAAGTAAGATAGAAGAGTGGATGGCAAATAAGTTATTATTATTTTGGAAAATTAGATAGGAGAATAGAGTACAATTGGATATTAGTAAATGTAATAGAAGAGATGGTAAAATATCAAGACGTAGAAATGGCATGAAGATTTCTGGTAAATCTATTTTTGTATTAGAAGAAATCAAGAAGAAAAAATCTGATAAAATAAAACAGGAAAGACTACAAAAAGAAAGGATGCAACAAGATGACCCAATATAAAGATTTAATGAAAGAACACGATAAAATTCAAAAGGCTTATGATAATTGTAAACTTTTTGTAGATGATGAGGATGGTGAAACAGATATTACTTATGAAGATGTAAGAACAGTGATTGACTATGTGGCTGATTTAGAATATAACATTGCTGTAATGTTAGAGGAAATGAAGCTTGTAAAAGAAAAACTGGATGAATTAGAAAAAACTACAAGGGAGTAATTATGTCTAATTTGCTTGAACGTGTGATTGGAATGGATTTTACTGTTACTGGTCATGGTAGATGGCTGAAAACAGAAGAGCACTCCTCACTTGTTATAGATAGCGAAAAGCAGATTTTCTTCTGGAATTCTAAAGGAGTCTCAGGTAATGTATATATCTGGCTAACTAAAATCAAAGGATTTAATCATAATGAGGCAAAGAGTTATTTATCTACTCAAGATGATTACGAAGACACGTTCATTTATGAAATTAGAAACACACAAGAAATTATTACTTATCCTGCTATTATAGATGTGTTTTATCAGCATGGTCTACTTACTGATGAATCTTATTGGAAGAGTAGAGGTTTTACTGATGAGACTATTGCAAGGTTTAGATTAGGTTATATGGATACACACGATGGGTTTGGGTTCTGGACTTTGCCCATACACGAAGATGGCCTCTTCAGACAAGTACAACTTAGAAGGGATAATCCTAGTAAGATGATTAGGAAATATTATTCTACAGGTAAGAATTACTTATTCAATTCAGATATACTAAGATTAGTTGACAATATTGTTATAACCGAAGGTACAACCTCCTGTATTAGTTTGATGCAGGCCGGATTTCCAGCCATGAGCCAAGACGGAGGTGCAGGATATTGGAGCGATGATTGGATTAACAAATTCATGTACTGTAAACACATAACAGTTTGTTACGACCAAGACCTCGCTGGAAGGCAGGGTGCAATAAAGGTTGCAAAAGCTTTAGGAATTTATCGTACAAAAGTTTATAATTTTGAGGGTTTTCCTGAACACTATGATGTTGGAGACTTTATGAAAGAGTATAGCATATCTGATTTTAAAGAATTAATTAAGAAAGAAAGTAAATTTATATTTCAATTATAGGAAGTAATTATGAAACAAATATTAACAAAAATTGGAGATGTTATAAAAGTTTCTGATGAAGACTACGAAGAATTGTCTAAACATAGTTGGCATAAAAATGGTAACGGATATGCTGAAACAACTGTTTGGAGAAAGAATACAAGAAACCCATATCATATACAAATGCACAGGCTTATACTTTTTTTGACCAATTCTAAAGTACAAGCAGACCATATAAACGGTGATAGGCTGGATAATAGAAGGGAGAATCTAAGAATAGTTACTAACAAGGAAAATAGTAGAAACAGAACTGTTAAAAGTCATTCCAAAAGTGGATTCTATGGAGTATATTTTATGAAAGTACTTAATAAATACAGAGCCTTTATTTCTCCTGATAAAAAGTTTTTACATATAGGTCTATTTGATACTGCTGAAGAAGCCGCTTTAGCTTATAATAAGAAAGCCGAAGAATTGGGTTTTCTAACAAGAAATGTATTTTAGAATTATGAAAAAACTACTAGTAATTTTACAAAATGCTTATGGTGTTGCAGAAGATTATGTGCCTTCCTACTCACATAGTGGTTTTGCCTCCAGTCAGACCGGTAGACGTTTAAAAGAGTTTCTACCTGATAATTGTACTGTAGAGATAATTAATGCGTCTCCGTTGATTGGGGACGTTGCAGACAGCATATTTGCACTCAATCCAGACTACGTAATGTCAAAGGTGAATAATATTAAACCTGACTTTATCCTAGCACTAGGCTGTAATGCACATAAGGTAGTAGATATGTTAGAACTAAAAGCAATAAAATCTTACCATCCAGCATATAGAGCATTG
>Ga0315294_10002504_pt1 | contig 20080 bp, 10 predicted proteins | sample YL17G13_40_MG_FD_203626 | JGI IMG/M metagenome (GOLD analysis project Ga0315294, IMG submission 203626) | Sediment microbial communities from Yellowstone Lake, YNP, Wyoming, USA - YL17G13_40 | ecosystem: Environmental > Aquatic > Freshwater > Lake > Sediment | place: USA: Wyoming | collected...
CGGATATTCAAAAGTTTAAGACAGGTTGTAAACTAATCGGTTTAATCCTTGAATCAACGGAACGCGGGGTGGCTGTTAACCACCCCGCGTCGAAGATAAGCGCTTTCCTTATGTCCTATTCCAGAACGATCAGCTTCGCCTGGGTCGCCGCGTTGTCGGCAGTCAAACGCGCAAAATAAACGCCGGCATTGACGGAACGGCCCTGATCGTCTTTCCGGTCCCAGGTCAGGGATTGGCTGCCCGATTTTTGGGAACCGCCATACAAATCCCGGATCCGACGGCCGGACGCGTCAAAGATCTCGCATTCGACCCGGGACGACCGGCTCAAATTGTAAGCCAGCGTCACCGTCCTCGGAAACGGGTTGGGGTTGATGGTGAGGCTCAGAACGTTCGCGACTTGGTTGCTGCCTGTCTCTTCAACTTCTACACCGTAGAAGCCGGCGAATTTAGAGATCGCCGCAGGGCAAGTACTTCAAGTCCCGTATTGAAACAGGTTGATCCAGTACGAACCGTTCCGGGGGTCGACATCAATGCCCCGGATGTTCATGCTGTCGTTGGGCACGCAACGGAAGAAATTCATTATCGCGCAGGTTTGGGGATTGAGCGCGAAAACACCCGAGCTGTCCAGCAGGCTCGACGAATTGAAAAAAGTGTAAACGTTGAGCAGGGTTGCCGGGTTACCACCCGCCGCGGGCTGGTATGCCAGACCCCGCGGTCCGAACCACGCCGTACCCGGGTGGTTCATCTGCCGGATCTGATTGCCCAGGGTATCGAACACGTAGATATACGCCTGCGCGCCGCCGGTCGAACGACGGTCGGCGACGTACAGCTGGCGATTGGCCGCGTCCCAGGCCAGGCCGGTCGCGTAATCGACAACCGGGATGCTGATCGTCCGCAGCACCGAACCCGAGGTGTTGACCTTGTAGATGCACTTGCTCAATTGACTCAATACCCAGAAGGTGTTGTCGGATCCGCAATATTTCAGGTCGACGCAGGCGCTGTCGTTGTTGGGCGTCGGGATCGTGCCGTACGAGGTGCATAGACTGTCTGAGCCGATGATATAAATGTAGCGGGTATAGACCTTGCAAAAATAAACGCGGTCATTGGTCGGGTTGTAGGTCATGCCGTAGTTGCTCTGGACGTCGTTGGTGGTCAGCCAGAGCCGCTCGCCGAAGCCCCAAAGCATCGGCGCGGCGATCACCGTGGCTGCCACCGCGAGTAATACAAGCCTTCTTAGAATCATTTATCCTCCTTTCATAAACCGGATCCGACTATAGTATTATACACGAAAAGTGTATTAAAAAAGTAACAAAAAATACGCTTCGGATCGTATACTTAAGTATATTATAAACGCAAGGATTGTCAAGGGCAATAATATTGACCTTCAAATGAGGAAAGTTGTGACGGTCTTAAAAGGAGCCGCTAATTGTCAAATTTGAAGTCTTTTTGATTAAAAAGCCGGATACAAACCTTGACCGCCTCCGCATCGTAAAGCGAACCTTTGAACATGGCGATCTCTTTAAGGACCTCGGCCACTCCCCGCGCGGGCCGGTAAGGCCGGTAATAGACCATCGCTTCGACGACGTCGGCCACACCCAGGATCCGCGCCTCGGTTATGATCTCGGACCCAGAAATTCCCAGGGGATAACCCGAACCGTCGATCCGCTCGTGATGCTGGAGGACGATCTGGGCGACCGGCCAGGGGAACGTGATCTTCTTAAGTATGTCGTAACCGTCCTGGGAATGATTCCTGAAAAGTTTCATTTCCATTTCGTTCAGGTGGTCGGGTTTGGCCAGCAGTTCCGCGGGCAGGTAGATCTTGCCCAGGTCGTGCATCAACGCCGCGGTCCGCAGGCCCTCGATCCGCTCGTCGCTCAGGCCCATTTCTTCGGCGATCGCACAGGCAAGCTTGCTGACGCGCAATTGATGGTCCGCGGTATAAGGATCTTTCGTCTTGATGATCGCCGAGATCGTGTTGGTCACGCCCTCCAGGGTCTTCTTCAGGGTGCGCACGTTTTTCTTTAATTCATCCTGGACCCGCCGGCGTTCGGTTATGTCCCGCGCGACAATGCACAACGCCTTCTGACCCCGGTAGGTGATGACGCTCGCGTTCATCCAGATCAATACCGGACTCCCGTCTTTCCGGTGGTACTGCCGCTCGCCTTCGAAAACGCGTTTATTTTTAAGGAACTCGTCGATCTCCTTGCCGACGTCCATGGAGATCCCTTCGGTGACATCGAAAAGGTTGAGCACGGCTATCTCCTCGGGCGAATATCCGAGCATGTTCTGGAACGCCGAGTTGGCCTCCAGCACCTGCTTGGTCTGGAGATCGATGATGAGAATGGGGTCCGCGCTCTGCTCCATCACGGCGCGGTATTTTTCTTCGCTGGCCCGAAGTTTATCCTCGGCGAGTTTTTGCTCCGTGATGTCCAAAATCCCTTCGAACGAACCCTGAAACTTGCCCTGGTCGTTGAGCCAGGACGCGGTCGCGACCATCAAGTGGCGCAACTCGCCGTCCCGGCGCCGGATCGTCATTTCGTAGCGGCTCGTCTCGCCCTGCCGGCGGCGGGATGTTTCCTTGCGGATCCGGGAATATTCCTCCGGCCGGACCAGTTCTTGAAGGTTGAGGCCGATCAGATGATCGCGCGGGTACCCGACCAGGTCGCAAAAGTAGGGGTTGGCAAAAATTATATTTTCGTCCGGGTCGAGGACAATCAGGCCTTCCTGCAGGGATTCAACCAGGGTGTGATACAGGCGGGTATTTTCCTCCAACCCCTTTTCCGCCCGTTTGACCTTGAGTTCCAGCGCCTCCAGTTCGGCGATGCGGGCCCGCAGTTCCTTGATCTCTTGTTCGGTGTCGTGTTTTTTCATGCTCTTTTCCCCGCGCAATCCACAACGGTTAGTTTATCATATCATATAATTCCGACCGTGTCAAGTCCGCGGTGCGAACACGACGGCGGTCATATCGGCGGTCATAATGCTGTTGACATCCTTAATTTAGGATCAATATAGGCGGTCATAATGCTGTTGACATCCTTAATTTAGGATCAATATCGGCGGTCATAATGCTGTTGACATCCTTAATTTAGGATCAATATAGGCGGTCATAATGCTGTTGACATCCTTAATTTAGGATCAATATAGGCGGTCATAATGCTGTTGACATCCTTAATTTAGGATCAATATAGGCGGTCATAATGCTGTTGACATCCTTAATTTAGGATCAATATAGGCGGTCATAATGCTGTTGACATCTCGGATAAATTAACTATAATTCGTCATTGGCTGGGGGAACCCGCCGATAAAAAATAATGAATACAACAAAACTGAAACTGACATTACATAATAAGTTTTATCCCCAATCGGAAACGAGGGATTTCATCGCTCGCGTCTGCGGACAGCTGGGTTTCCGCGGCGAGGATATTTACTTCATCAAAGCCGCCCTGGATGAAGTCTGTTCGAACATCGTGCAGCATTCCTACCGCGACCGGTCCGGTTTTATCAAGATCCAGATCGACGACGACGGCGAGCGGTTCACGCTTTCCGTCAAGGATTGCGGCAAGCCCTTCTTACCCCGGGCGGCGCGGCGTTCCTCGCCCGGAGAGATCATCAAGGCGCAGAAAGAAGGCGGCCTCGGTCTGTCGCTGATCGAACGACTGATGGACGAAGTCCAATATATCAGGCGCAAAAAATATAACGAACTAAGGATGGTAAAATTCCATGAAAGAAACGGTCGAACTTAATATTGCCGTCCGCGTCATGGGCAAGCAAAAGCCCGTGGCGATCCTGACCCTGGACGGTTACATCGATTCTACAACCGCGGCCTATCTGAAGGACGAGTTGCTCTCCCTGGGCCGGGATATCAACCGCTTTATCCTGAACTTCAGCGGGGTCGAGTACGTTTCTTCTGCGGGCTGGGGCGTCATCCTGGCCCGGATCAAGGAACACCGGGAAAAAGGCGGCGATATTATCTTTACGAAAATGATCAAGGAAGTAAACTCGATATATCAACTTCTGGAACTGGACAAGGTCATCAAGTATTTCCCGAACATCGAGGAGAGCCTTAAGAACTTCGGGGAGATACCGACGGCGCCCGTCGCCGAACCCCAAGTTCCGGTCAAGGAAAAAAAGCGCGAAGAACCCAAGGTCAAGGCCGAACCCGCGCCGGTGGAGCGGCCTAAAAAGAAGAGCATCGAAGACGCCGTCCGGGCGATCATCGCCGACAACCCGCTGCTCAATTCCCGCCAGATCAAAGAACGGCTGTTAAGCCAGGAATACGGTTTTGAAAAACTGGGCCGGTTCACGATCTACGGCCTGCTCCGGCGTCTCGGCCTGAGCACCCGCGAAAAACGTCTCTACTACGCCTGGCAGCAGGAGAAGAAAGCCCACCGGGCCAAGTCATGAACAAACCGTACGGTCTCGACAGCGCCCTGAAGAGCGGCAGCGACATCTATCATGTCGAAACTTACGCCGAATCGAGGCACTCCCGGGTCGTATCGCAAATTTTCAAGTCGGGCAAGCTGCTTGACATGACTGAGACATCCTACGACCCCAAGATCCGCGAAAAATCGCTGATCACGCTCGTCCATTCCAAGCACAATATCCACATCGACGAGGTCTCTCAGCTTTTGAACCTCGCCGAGGAAATCCACCAGCGCATGCACGCCGAATCGTACAATAAAATGGGAGAGCTTTTCCTGAAACGGGGATTTTTCGATGAAGCTAAGAAATCCTTTGACGAGGCCATAAATCTCGATCACACCCTGACCAACGCGCACCGGAACCTGGGCCAACTCTACCGCAAAATGGGCAATATCGACAAAGCGGTCGCCCAGTTCACCCGGGCTTTGTACCTGGCGCCCAATAACCCCGATTATTACCTCGACCTCGGGCTCGCCTATTTGGAAAAAGGCATGTACGACGACGCCCTCAAGGAACTCGAAAAAGCGATCAACCTCAATAAAGATTACGCGGAAGCATATTTCAACCTCGGTCTCCTGATCCTGAAAGAAAAGGTTGTCAACCAGGAAAAACCGGATGAAAAAAATATCATGTCGGCGATCATGAACCTGAAATACGCGCTCATGCTCGACAGCCGCTTCCAGAATCCGGTCTTCCGGGACGCCTTTCAGCTTCTGGAGAACGAAAACTACAAGCCGGCCCTGGAAAAATTGCAGGATTTGAAGAAAAGCCTTCGGCAGATCGACGTTCACGAGTTCGTTTCCGATTTTGAAATTTTTTCCCAATACGGCGATCTCAAGGGCACCCCCATGACGATCGATGAATACATCGACCGCCTGCACAGCCGGGCCGAGGAATTCCCTCATTTCCCGGACCTGCGGAACGCCCTGGGCAAGGCTTATCTGATCAAAATGCGCGCCCTTTTCAACGCCGTCATTCAGCAGTTCAAGAGAGCCCTGGAGCTCAATCCCGAATACGGCCAGGCCCGCAAGAACCTGGAACTATCCGAGCACGAAGCGAAGGGCTTTATGCTTTTTTTACGGGCGATCCTCAAATGATCCACCCCGCCGCGCCGCCCCTCCATCTTGACTGACCCTGGACCCCGGTTCGGCGGTTTCAGCCTGAAAACAAAATTCTCCCTCTGGCTGGCCGCTTTTATCCTCGTCGTCATGGCCGTGGTCTACGGTTACTTCACCGCCCACGAACGGGGGGTCTTAGCCCGGGAGATCAAACTGCGGGGCCGGGCCCTCGGCCAGAACCTCGTGAACGGCGCCGAAGAATTCCTGGTCATGAACGACGACCTCGCCCTGGCTAAACTCGTTTATGATACGAAGAAGGAAAATGCGGGCGTGGTCTACTGCTTCGTCATTGATACCACCGCGAAGATCTGGGCGCATACCGAAGGCGACATGGTCAATACCCAATACCGCGTTCCGCGCGGCCTCCGGGCGCTCGGCGCCGATACCTTCCTCACCCAACCTTACCGGATGCCGGGCGGCACGGAAGTTTTTGAAATCGCCATGCCGGTCCGGGTCGGCACCGCCAAGATCGGCGAGGCGCACATCGCGGTTTCCCAACAGGCGATCCGGGAGGCCGCGGCCCAGGCCAGCCGGGGTATGGCGCTCGTCACCCTGGTGATCTTGGGCTTGGGCCTGGCCGGCGTCCTGACGCTGGTTTCCCTCATCATCGGTTCACTGGGCGACATCACCATGGATATCGAAGCGATCGGCAACGGCGATCTGGAACGCCCGATCGTAACCGTCCGGCGGGACGAAATCGGCCGGATCGCCCAAGCGGTGAAGACCATGGCGGAAAAATTGCAGGTCGCCCGGGTCGAGCTCATCGAAAAAGAACGGATGCGCAAAGAAATGCAGATCGCCCGGGAGATTCAGCAGGCGCTTCTCCCCCGACAGGTGCCGGATTTTCCGGGCTTCGCGATCGACGCTTATTACCTGGCGGCCATGGAGGTGGGCGGAGACTTTTACGATTTCGTCCGCGTGGACGAAAACCGCTTCGGTGTCGTCATCGCCGACGTTTCGGGCAAAGGCGTCGCCGGATCCCTGGTCATGGCGATGACCCGTAGCCTGCTGAAGATCGTCGCCACGAAAACCCCGTTCCCGCACAAAACCATGACTGTGCTCAACGATTCACTGGTCGCCGACATTCCGGAAGGGATGTTCATAACCCTGTTCTACGCCGTGTGCGACCGAAAGGCGAACACCATAACCTACTGCTCCGCGGGGCACAACCCGATCTACCTCTACAACCGGATCACCCGCCGCTTGGAAAAACTCAAGCCGGACGGCCCGCCTCTGGGTATCGGCCTTTTGACCGCCGCCGAGTTCGGACAGCGGATCAAGCAAGAGAGCCGGGAGTTCAAACCCGGCTCGACGCTAATCTTTTACACGGACGGCGTGACCGAAGCGATGGACCGGGAACACCGGCAGTTCGGCGAAGAACGGCTGGAAAGGCTGATCCGCGAGCAAGGGGCATCGACCCCGGATAAGTTCAAGAGTGCATTAAAAGGGGAGATTGAAACCTTCACCGGCAACGAACCGCAGTCCGACGACATAACCTTCGTCATCGTCCAGCGGGTCTGATCACTTTTTATCCCGTTAGAGACCGAATCACGTTCGTACCGCTCACTTTTCGCTTCTGCTGAACCACTGATTTCGGAAGACTCTAACGGGATTTATTTCTTATATACTTTGAGTTTTTCATCGGCGCGCGTCATATTGCGTTTGGCGTTGACGTTGGCGGGATCGATCTCCAGCACCCGTTTCCAGTAAAAAAGCGCCAGCTGGTACTTTTCTTCGGTATACGCGTTCACACCCTTCATATAGAGATCGTTCACGTCCTCGAGCGCGGGGGTCTTCTTCTGGCCGGTTATCTTCGCCAGGTATTCCTGGGCGGTGATGTTGGTCTCGTCGTAACTCAAGGCCAGCTTGAATTCGGTTTCAGCCGGACCGTATTTTCCCTCTTTGTATAACGATATTCCGCTGCGGGTACGGTCGGCGGATACGAAACGGGCTTTCTTCCTGACCTCTTCCTTCTTCGCCAGCGCGATCGCGTTCTGGGGGTCGACGTTCAGGACCCGGTTGATTTCGCCGAGCGCCCGTAGCCAGTCCTCCTGGGCCGCGAAGTTGTTGGCGTTACCCAGCCACTCATCCACCCGCGTCCGCATCTTATCCCGGGTCCGGGCGATATAATCGCGGGCTTCCTTGTTGCCCGGGCTGATGGCCAGAGCCTTGTTCCATTCGGCAATTGCCCGGACGTATTCCTTACGGGTATAATAACCGAAGCCGGACTGAAGGAACCCGGTTAGCCGGTTTTTCTGTTCCTGCTCCAATTTTATTTTTTCGGCCTGCGTTTTCACCAGGGCTTCGGTCACCGCCTTGAGCCATCCCTTGGCCAGCTCGCTCGACGGGTCGTTTTCCAGGGCGGTGCCGAATTCAGCCGCCGCCTCGAAATAATCGCCGTTTTTGAAATCCGCGATTCCCTGAGTTAAGCGCTCGGCGACCAGCTGTTCCTTAAGGGCCCGTTTCGCGGCCTCCGCCGCCTTCATGGCGTCGCCGTTGCCCGGATCCCAGACCAGGGCGATGTCGTAGTTCCGCAGGGCATCCTCAAAATTCCCCTGGCGTTCCCGGTTCAGCCCCTGCTGGTAGAAAGTTTGCGCGGTCAGCCGGGACCGGCGTTCCAGCTCCTCGAGGATCTTGCGTTCCTCGGCGCTCAGGGTCTTGCGGATCCGTCCGAAGTTATAGGTCAGGGAAAAATGGTGGCTGAGGCCGAGCACGCCGTACGCCTGGAAGGCGTAATCGACGTCCAGGTCGCCGACGACCAAGCCGAGCCCGGCGTTGAAACCGGACAAACCGCCGTTTTCGTGCACACCGCTCGCGTATCCGGTACGAATGAAGAATCTTTCGGTAACGGCGGCTTCGACGCCCAGGTTGAGTTCCCAGTCCTCGCCGAAGACATCTCCGAAGTCGGCCGCGAACCGCACCCGGCTGCCGGGCGGCGCAAAACCCAACCCGCCCCGGAAGCGCAGCGGCAAGGAATAAGACTCGTTCACGAACCGGACCTTGGTCCCGATATTGTCCAGGGCGGCACCGACGCTTAATCCGTTCGCGGCCAAATAACCGGCACCGACGTCGGCGGCGACCGCCACCGCGTGGTCCGCGCCAATCCCCTGGTAAACCAGTTTCAGGGTCGCGCCGCAGGCCAAGCCGCGGGCCAGGGTTTTAGCGATCGTCAGGCTGGGCGTCAGGAAATACGCGCCAAATGTGGCCAGGGGGTTTTCCGCCGGCACGGTTCGTTCCTCAAGGTCCGAAAGGTAAAGGCCCTTGAGCGCGAACCCGTAGCCGAGGCTGCCGCGGCCCTTGGCCCAGCCCAGGTTTTCGTATCGGATCGACTGGAAATGCTCGGCATGAGAGAACGCGGCCTCGGTTCCTTCCCAACCGGCCAGGCCGCTCGGGTTCCAGTGGAGGGCCGAGGTGCCGCGGGCCCAGGACGTCCCGGCTCCGCCCAGGGCGATGGTCCGGGCGTCGGTTCCCAGGTTGAGGAAGCTTGCGCTAGTCGTGCCAGCTTCACCGGCCGCGCGGACCGCGGTCAAGAGGAAGATCAAAGCGCCGCCGATGCTATAATATCTTTTCATTCTCATTCCGTCATTTGACGATGGCGAATTTTTTCAAGACCGATCCCTTGACCCCGGGGACATCGCTTTCCGCGCTTAATCGGAATAAGTAGACGTCGCTGGCGATCGCGGCGATATTCCAGACCAGCACGTTGGAAGATACGAGGTGGGGCGGCCGGCCGCCTTCACCCAGGCCCTCGATCACGGTGATCCTCCGGCCGGTAAGGTTGAACACTTCGACCTTGACCCGGGCGTTCTGGTTGACATAGAAATGGAAACTAACCTGGTTACCCCGGGCCGGGTTGGGCCAGGCATAGACCATTTCCGGAGGCAGGAAGTCACCGGTCGGTCCGACGTGGAAGGCAGCGTGGGCCGACCCGGGATTCGCTGCACGATCATACCCGTGAATCACCGCCTGGCAATCGCCGTTCGCGAACCCGACCGTCGAAACGTACATCGCAAACGTATCGGTCTTGATCGTGTCCCGCTTCAAGCAGTGCGGGACACTGTCTGATGTCCAGACCGTGCAGACCACCGCGGAATTAGGATTCAAAATTTCACTGGCGATGGCCGTGATCCGAACCGAATCGCCGATATTCGCGGGATTGGGATCAAACGTTATGGTAAAGGTTGGTCCGACAATATCCAGATCGATGACGACGAGAGGGACCGAATCGAAGGCGCCCCAATTGCCGGCGGGATCGACGCCGTGGAAATAAACGCTGTGCCGGACGGCACTCAGGCTATCGCCGAAGATCGTATCGAAAACACTGACGCTCGGTAGGCCGAAACTATCCCCGGAAATGGGCAGGGCCAATCGTCCGGTCCCCGGAGCGCCGATCGCGTCGATGAAGTATTCTGCGCCGGATACGGAACGGTTGTCCGACAGGGTCGCGTCAAGCCGGGCGGCGCTGGTGGTTGCGATCGTGTCGGGATCAATTCTCAGGGTGTCCACGGAAGGACCGATCGTGTCGGACGCGGCGCCTGTGCGGAACCACCACGAATAACCGGTGGGCATCATGTTGCCGGCCAGGTCCTTGATTCCGGAGGAGATCCAGACGGTCACCGATTCATGGGGTGAGAAATTAATATAAGGTCTGAACCTCAGCGTGCTGTCCAGGGAATTGTAAGACATCCAGAAGGTATAGACGCCGCCGATACTACCTTCGATCAGGATCTTGTCGCTGGTCACGGTCGTGGGGTCGACCCGTTCCGTGAAGGTGACGAAGATCCAGGTATTGAGCGCGACGCCGGTGTCCCCCTGGGCGGGCACGGTTGCGGCGATGCCCGGCGGGATCGTGTCGATATACGGCGACACGTAAACCGAGATCGAATCGAACCTACCCCAATTGGCGTGCTTGTCCTGGCCGCGCACGTAAAATTTATGGGTCTGGCCGGCCAGCCAGCCGCTGACCGGGATGGTATCGAAAACTCCTTCCTGAACCTCGTCAAAGGCGCCATCCAAGGGATGCATGGCAAAGCCCGCGCCGGGTAAACCGGTGGAATCAAGAAAAGTTTCGGCGGCGTTGATCTGAGATCGGCCGGTCAGGCTGTCGGAAACTGACGCGTAAACCACGATCCGCGATATTCCCGCGGGCGGGTTGGGCGGCGAAACCTGGATATAAGAAGTTGCCGGTCCGCGCGCGTCGTAGATCGCGATCGTATCCAGGCCGCTGCGTCCCTGGGTCCGGTCCCCGGGCTCGCCGAAGTCAAAGTCGTTGTCGTAAGCGAACACTTCAAAGCTGAAATTGGCGGAATCGGCCTGCTGGGGTACCATATAATCGGACCGGAAAGTATCCCCGGCGGTCCGGGACATTCGCATCTCCATCTCCTCGGACAGACCGGTTACGTTCCAGATCAGGTATACCCCCTGACCGGCGGTCCCGGTCGAATCGTCGTATACCCCGGACGGATCAGTGATGGTGCAATAAATAAAGAATCCGCTCGTGTCCGGGGTCGAGTCCGGACGAAAACCCGCGAAGGTCGGGCCTAAGGTATCGTCGTCGGCTGTGACCAAGATCGGAAGCGAATCCAGCCGGCCCCAGTTCCCGGCGTCATCCCGGCCGCGGAGATATATCCGGTGCAAGCCCAAAGATAAATTCTGGATATTATGGCGGCGATAAGCGGATTCAACGATCTCGTCCCAGACGCTGTCGGCCGGTGACATGGGATAACCGGTGCCGGCCGGACCGATGGAATCGACGAAGATCTCCGCGGCCCGGATCACGGACTGGCCGGTCGCGCTGTCCGAGATCGTGGCCGTAACCAGGCAATTGCGCGCGCCCATGGTCGTGTCCGGATAAGCGGCCCGGATCATGACCCGCGGGCCGACGGTATCGGACTGCAGACCGGCGATGAAATAGAAGGAATAGGGATTGAGCATGGAGTTGCCGGCCGTGTCGGTCAGGGCGCTGGAAACGTCGACCTGGATCGTCTCCTGCGCCGCGAATAATGAATCCGGGTTCAGGGCCGCGGTATTGGTCAGCGTATCGTAAGCGAATCCGTAGCGGTATAACGGATGGACGCTCCCGAGGATGTGGATCTTGGAGGAGTCGAACGAAGCGGGATTCATCGGTTCGCTGAACGTGAGGTAGACGTTCTGGTTCAACGCGACGCCGGTCTCACCGCTGTCCGGCGAGGTCGCGATAATGTAGGGAGGGATCGTGTCGTCCGGCGGGGTCACGGCCACCCGCACCGAATCGAAACCGCCCCAGTTGCCGACCGAATCCCGGCCGTGGACAAAAAGCCAGCGGAATGTGCCGTAAGTCCAGGAAGATATATCCAATGTATCGGTAACGGCCTCCAGGATCTGATCAAAGGCGCCGTCCGTTGCCCGCAACGCTTGCCCCGTGCTGTCGATCCCCGGCGCGTCGATGAAATACTCCGCGCTGCGGATCGGCGAATCGCCCCGCAATGAATCCGAGACCACGGCCGTCAGGACGAGCGTGATCGCGCCCTGCGTCGGGTTGGGTAAGGCGGCGGTGTTCAGAACTTGCGGACCCCGGACGTCGAGGATCGCAACGCTCTGCAGGCCGCTCCCGGCTTTTTCCCGATCGCCCGGATGCTGGGTGTCATAGTCGTCGTCAAAGGCGTATACTTCGTAGACGAAATTCGCGCCGGCCGCCTCCGCGGGAACCAGGGAATCGGTCCGGTAGTAAGAGCCAAAACTGAGGGACATTTCCAGCTCCTGCGCGTCGATGACGATCTCGCCGTCGTTATCCCACCGGAGGTAAACGCCCTGGCCGGAAGACCCGGTCGAATCGTCATAGACGCCCGACGGATCGGTAATTTGACACTCGATGAAAAATTTAGCCGTATCCGGCCAACTGACCGGATTGAAGCCGGAGAAAACTGGGCCCAGCGTATCGTCGTCGGGCATCACGGCGACCCGGACCGTATCAAATTTTCCCCAGTTGCCCGTCGCGTCGCGGCCGTGGATAAAGATCTTATGGGTGTCGCCGACCGCCCAGATCAAAGGCTGGTTGTCGAGCGCTCCGACAACGTCCTCGCTGATCTCGTTCCAATATGTATCGGCCGGCGCCAGGGCCGTGCCGGTGCCGCTAGCGGTCACGCTGTCCGCGAAAAATTCGGCCGCGTTTATGATGTGGTCGCCCTGGCCCGCGTCCGAGACGAAAGCGGAAAGCGCGAGGTTGGCGATCGGTTCGCACGGGTTGGGCAGGACATTACCCGAGGACGTGACCGGGCCCAGGGTATCGACCGTAGTTCCGATCCGGAACGTCCAGATCCGGTCCGCGGCCATCTGGTTGCCGGCCCGGTCGCTCACCGACTGCCGCACCGTTACCGTGACTGTTTCCTCAGGGGTAAAATTGACCGCGGGATCGAGAATGGCCGGGTAATCATTGGGATTGTAACTGATACTGAAATTGGAAGTATCGCTCTGGGTGCCGATGATGGAAAAACTGGCATTCACGATCGTCGCCGAGTCCATTAGTTCGGAAAAGGTGACGGTAATATTGGAGTTAGGCGCGATCCCGGTATCGCCGGCCGCGGGTATGGTCGAGGCGACATAAGGCCGGATCGTATCGACGATCGTGCTGCATTCGGGAACGCCGGTTAAATTTTCAATATTCCCCGCGGAATCGCGGCTCGCGGCCTCGAAGAAATACTGGTGTCCGTCGACACCGTTATAGGTTGCGGATAAGCCCGCATAGTCGCTCAGCCAGGCACTCCAGGGGCTGCCGCCGTCCCGCACCCGGATATCGTACCGGCCGGTCAGGCCCGAACCGCCCGCATCCGAACCGGCGGTCCAGTTCACGTCGAACGGCAGGACATTGCTGTAGGCGGGCGAGGACGCGACGCTGCCCGCGGGCGGGAGCGAATCGTAGCGCAAGCTGACCGAAGCGTAATTGTGGTAGTCGAGGTTGCCGATATTGTCTTCCAGCCAAAGATAAAGAGTCTGCCCGCCCAAAACCGTGGCCCGGACCGAATCCGGCGGAATAGCGCTTAGGGTTCCGGTCGTATCAAAATTTGCGGTCGGCGGGCTGAAAAACTTGTATAGGGATAGCTTGATACCGCTCGGCTCGGCCGGATTGATCCAGTTGAGGCTGAATATCGAATCGGCGGCCCAGGGTGAAGGGTTAGCGCCGTTCGCGGTCAGGTTCTGGGGCGGACCGGGCGGGATCGTATCCGATGAGTTGAGCAGTATGGCCACTTGGTTCGTGCCGGTGCAAATGACCGCGACATCGATCGCGCCGTCACCGTTAAAATCGCCCGCGCAAATTTGCGCGAGGCTGTCGCCGGCGGGGAACTTGCGGAGCGTGTTAAACGCGGCGCTGCCGTTGTTGAGGAGGACCGTGACCGTGTCCGCGGCGGTATTGCTGACGCAGAGATCGAGGTCCCCGTCGAAATCCAGGTCCGCTCCGGCTATGCCGGACGGAGCGGCCAGGCTCGGGAATGAGGTGACTGACCCAAAGGTACCGTCGCCAATGCCCGGCAGGACCGAAACGTTGGCGGCGTTGTTGTTGGCCGTGGCGGCGTCGATGAACCGGTCTAAGGCATTGAGCGATCCCGCAAAAACCTGGGCCGGCTTGCTGCCGGTCGTATACTGCTGACCGGTGGTGAAAGTACCATCGCCGTTGTTGAGCATGATCTTCAACTTATTGTTACTGCGCAGGCTGACGAGCAGGTCGATATCGCCGTCCTGATCCACATCCGCGGGCGCGATACTGCTCGGCGAGCCGCCGATCGGATAATTCACCGCGGCCAGGAATGTGCCATTGCCGATGCCGATGAGAACGGAAATGTTGTTGGTCGCCCGGTTGACGGTCACGACGTCCAGCTTGCCGTCCCGGTTGAGATCGGAAAGGCCGACGCCGACCGGATAGGTCCCGGTGGTGCATTGACCGGCCGGGATCAGAATGCCGCTGCCGTTATTCAGATAGACGTAAATTTTATTGCTGGCCGCGCAGGCCACGACGTAGTCGTTGTCGCCGTCGCGGTCCAGGTCGCCGAGGCCGGCCGCGTAGGGTTCGGCGCCGGTCGCGTAGTTGACGGTCGGTAAAAAGGTGCCGTCGCCATTGCCGATGAGGACCGAAAAATTCTGGGCCGCCAGGTTCGCGGCGACCAGGTCCAGGATCGTGTCGTTGTTCACGAAGCCGGCGGAGAGGCCGTTGGGCCCGGTGCCGACCGGGTAGTATACGGGCGCCAGGAGCATCGCCGTGCCGGACCGGCTGGCGATCGTGAAATTCCAGGCATAACCGGCAAGCGGGTTGCCCAGGGAATCAATGACCGCGCGGTCTAAGGTCACGGTCACGACCTCGCCCGTCATGAAATCCCGGTTGGGGTCAAGCGACACAGTCCGGTTCGCGGGATTATAATTGATCGCGCCCAGGTGCCGGCCGGAAAAACTGCCCAGCGCGATGAATGTGGTATCGTTGAAAGATCCGGCGTTCATGGCGCGGTCAAAGGTCGCCGTAATGATCGTGTTCGGCGCGACATTGAGAGCGTTCTGAAAAGGTGTAACAACCACGACCTGCGCCTGACCGATCAGGAGAACCGGCAACAATACCGCACCGACGAAAAAAACCACCGGCGGCGGTTTAAATCTGAAAAAGGGCTTCACAATGAAGAATTATAATATAATAAGCTGTGGTTGTCAATATATATTGGAATAAAAGGATTCTTAAGTAACTTACTCGTAGATATTGGAGCCGATCTTTAACCGGGTTACGTAAAAAACCTCACAGGAACTGGCGCCCGTGTCTTCCCGGGTCAGGCTCGTGTTCCACCAGATCTCGCTTTCCCGGTAGGTGCCGGATATGTTCACCAGGAAGCCTTCGAGGGTCACTGCCTCGCCGATCTTCACCTTATCCGCCGCGTACCGGATATTCTGGTTCGCCGGAATGAAGTGGTTGTTCGAGGAATGCTTGCTGATATAATCCTCGCGCAGGGGCGAATCCGCGTCGTAATGGTAATGATACCAGCGGACTTCCTGGTTGAACTTGATGTGCTTCCGGTTCTCGGGCTTCGTGACGTCGCCCCAGATCATCAGGAAATCGTAGGGCGAGATCCGGTCGCCCCAGGTTCCGGACTCGGCGCAGCCGAAAGTCGAACCGGGGTAGGCGTGCTTGCTCACGACCAGGCCGGATATGCGGTATGCCGCGGCCGGCTGGATCTTGATGATGGCGTCCTTGAAATTCATGAACACCGGGGGCTCGGATATGCCTCTCTCTTGCGCGGGGTCCTGGGTTAAGTCGATCGCGCTCAGGTCGGAAGCCGAGGGTATGGCAGTCCCGCCCTTTTTGAACATGCGGTCGCCGAAAAGGACGATGATAACGACGATCAGCGCGCCAACAATAAGGAGCAGGTTTTTTTTGGAATTCATATTCCTCAATATACTTTAATTAAAAAGCCTTTTAAATCAAGGGGGCATCTCGGGATAAAATAGGATCCCTCGATCCCACCAGATTCGGATACGGGCGATATTGACAAGCCGGCATTAATTGGTAGACTTTAAAAAGGAGAATTCATGAGCCGAATCGCGATCATTGGGGCGGGCATGGGCGGTCTTTGCGCCGGCAATCTACTGGCCCGCAAGGGCCATAAGGTCACCATCTTCGAAGCACATTCCACGGCCGGCGGTTACACCGCGGGGTTCCGGAAAAAAGGATTTTATTTTGAAAGCGGCACACTTTCCTTTGAATCATCGGACATGGTCTTCAAGGCGATGAAGGATATCGGCGTTTTCGACAAGGTTCGTTTCGCCCGGCAAAAGACGGCGTTTAAGTCCCGGGATTTCGAAGGCGTGTGCGAGACTTACGACGACCTGAAAAAAATCGTCCGCGCGGCGTACCTAAAGGAAAAAGCTGCGCTCGACCGGTATTTCGGCGAGATCGACCGGATGATCAACCTGATGATGGCGGTCATGAAACCCAAGACCTTCATCGATTACCCGCTCTACCCTTTCCGGTTGTTGAGTTTCATGAGCCTTTACGGAAAATACGATAAAATGACGATCCGGGATTTCACCGCCCGGTTCTTTCCCAAAGACTCAAAACTGTATTTGTTCTTCAAGAATATCGGCTACCCGGACATGTCGGCGTCGATCATCCCCGGCGCCTATCTCTCGTTCCTCGGCGATTACTGGGCCGTAACCGGAGGCATGCAGTCCTGGGCCGACGCCCTGGCCGCCAATTTCCGCGACCTCGGCGGTGACCTTAAGCTGAACGCCGCGGTGGAGAAGATCCGGACCCAAAACGGCGCCGCGGTCGGTGTCGTTTGCCAGGGTAAGAACTGTGATGCGGATTACGTGATCTCGGCCTGCGATTATAAGAAAACTTTTTTAAACCTCCTCGACGATCCCTCGCTCCTGCCGGCTCCGGTCCGGGAGAAGATCGAGAATGCCGCGGTCTCCGAAGGTGTTTTCACGGTCTATCTGGGCTTAAAAATATCCAATGAGCAGCTGCGGAAATATCTCAAGGTCCCTCATGTCAGCTTTCACGACGACCGGCCGGACGCCGATATCCAAAATTCCCGGGACGAAAAATACTTCGAAAAAACTTCCCTCGGGCTTTACTCGCCGTCCCTTCACGACCCGGACCTCGCGCCGACGGGAAAATCATCGCTCATGATCCAGACGACCACCCCGTATCGCTGGCTGGATAACTGGGGCCAGGGCGACAAGGAACGGTACCGGAGTTTAAAGGAACTGGTGAAAAAAACCCTCATCGCCAAGGCCGAGGCCGTCATCCCCGGCCTGAACGCCGTGATCGAGTTCGAAGACGCGGCCACGCCCCTGACCTACGAGCGCTATACGGGCAACACGGACGGCGCCACCTCGGCCTGGAGCTGGAAACCGGATAAACGGTTCTACAAAAACATCATGAGCACGAAGATCGACACGCCGGTAAAGAACCTCCTCATCGGCTCGTGCTGGTCCGGGCAGATCGGCGGCATCCCGGGCGCGATCGCAGCCGCCTACGCCTGCACGAAGAAGATCGGTTAGAAAAAACCCCAATTATCGCCCCTCTCCCTCGTAGGGAAAACAGCAACCATCACCCCTCTCCCTTGTAGGGAGAGGGCTAGGGTGAGGATTATTCTGAAGTAAACTCGCAACACATGTTTTGATCGATGGTTTAAATCCAATTTGTTATTTTACAGCTGTATCCGGTCGACTTCCTTGACCTTGTGGTCGACTTTTAATTCAGCGTAGATCTGGCGGGCTTTCCGGCCGATCGCTCCGGCCTCGTCCGTCACGGCCGATCCCTTTTCCACGGCGGCCTTTAACATTTTCGCGTATTCAAAATAAGCGTCGGCGAGCGTCCGCTTTTCCCGGAGCTCGGTCAGGGTCTTGATCGATTCCCGAAAATATTCTCCGGCTTTTTCGTGATCCCCCGCCGCAGTATATAATTTGCCCAGGGTCAGGTGACTGGAAGCGATGCCGGTCCGGGTCTTCAATTCCTCCGAATATTTCAGGGCTTCCTGCGCGTAATCCAGGGCGTCCGGATCCGGGACCGTCCTCGCGACCGATTTCGCCTGCCTTAGCTGGGCGAACCCGTTTAAAATTTCGATCAGCATCGTCTTGTCGCCGATCGCCCGTCCGATCCGCTCCGCTTCCCGGTAATATTCCTCGGCCTGAGCCAGCTTACCCGTCTCAAAGCAAAGGCCGGCCAGGCACGTGTTGAGCAGGCCGACCCCCTGCTTCTCGCCGACCGCCCGGCTGATCTCCAGGCTCCGCTCGAACGCGCTCCGGGCTCTTTCGTAATTGCCCTGATACTGGTAAGCGCTGCCGAGGTTGGCGTGAGCCGCCGCCTGCCCGATCCGGCTGCCGATCTCCTCGGATATTATCCGGTGCCGCTCAAAGAGCGCGATCGCCTTTTCGTATTCGCCGAGCGCGTTGTAGGCGATCCCCATGTTGCTGCTCGCGACGCCGACGCCGCTCTTGCTGCCGATCTCCTCGGCGATCCGGAGGTAGGTCGTATAACATTCGATCGCCCGGTCGTAGTCGCCCCGGTCTTTGTACACGATCCCCAGGTTGTTGTACGCCATGCCGGTACCGTGCTTGTCCCCGATCTCCCGGGCGATGGCCAGGTAATTCTGGTAGAGTTCGATCGTCCGGTCATACTCTCCGATATCGCAGTAAACCGTGCCCAGGTTGAGGTTGACCGCGCCGACCATTCCTTTCAGGCCGATCTCCTGGGCGACTTTTAAGCATTTTTCAAAAAAGTCGATCGCCTGGGAATAATCGTTCTTGTCTTTGAGCACGACCCCGAGGTTATTGTAGCTCCGGGCGATCCATCCCTTGTCCGCCGCGGCCTCGGCGATACTCTGCGCTTTCCGGTAATACTCAATGGCCCGGTCGTAATCACCCTGTTCGCGGTAGATCCAGCCCAGCTTGTTGAGGGCGTCGTTCCGGATCCGGTCGATCGCCTTCGGCTCAACCTGGCCGTCGCGGGCCAGGTGATCGGCGGTCTCCAGCGCCTGCTCGGCCTCGCGGATCGCCTGCTTGACGTCGCCCAGGGCGCTGTAGAGGTCGGATCTCTTGACGCCGATCTCGGCCAGTTCGGCCGTCTCCCGGGCCGTGCCGCCGGTCAGGTCCTTACCGGCGAGCTCGAGCAGTTCGAGGGCCCGGCGGTATTCGGCCCGGATATTATGGACTTCCGCGCTCCGGATCTGGGCGCGGGCCGCGGTGATCTTGTCGCCCTGGGCCAGCCGGTAGACCTCGTCGTAATATTTAAGCGCGGCATCGTTCTCGCCTTTGACGCAGGCGATATCGCCGAGCGCCTCGTAGACGACCGCCAGCTCGGCCGCGCTGACCGCCCCTTCCGGGGAGTTAAGCTCGATGACCTTCTGAAAATATCTTATCGCCTCGTCGTTCGCGTAGCGGTCCTTGGCTTTGCGCCCCGCCTTCAAGAGCCATTCGCGGGCTTTGTCCTTATCGTCACTGTTGGCATACTGGTAGGCCAAAACCTCGGTGAATTCGTCCCGGCGGTCCGGGTAGAGCCGCTCGATCAGGTCGCCGACCTTGCGGTGCAGTTCCCGGCGCCGCTTGATCAGGAGGCTGCCGTAAGCCACCTCCTGCAGGAGCGGGTGCCGGAACGCGTATTCATTTTCTGGCTCCTTCTTGCTTTCCGTGATGTATTCGTAATCCTCGAGGGTTGCGAGGACGACGGACAACATCAGGCTGTCGAGACCGCAGAGCTGCTCGAGGACCGGCGCGTAGAAATTCCGGCCGACGACCGCCGCCATCTGGAGGACGTCGCGGACGTCTTGCTCCAGCTTGTCGAGCCGGGACAAAATCACGGCCTGGACCGTGTTCGGGACCGGCAGGGTCTTGACGTCGGCGGTGAGGCGCCAGACCCCGGACTCAAGGAGCAGGACGCCGGAATCGATCAGGGCGCGGACGATCTCTTCGATGTAAAACGGGTTGCCCTCGGCCTTGATCTGGATTTTATCTTTGAACCCCTCGGTGAAACCGGGGATATTGAGGAGGTTATAGAGCATCCGCGTCGTGGCGTCGTCGGCCTGGGG
>Ga0315294_10002507_pt1 | contig 20061 bp, 17 predicted proteins | sample YL17G13_40_MG_FD_203626 | JGI IMG/M metagenome (GOLD analysis project Ga0315294, IMG submission 203626) | Sediment microbial communities from Yellowstone Lake, YNP, Wyoming, USA - YL17G13_40 | ecosystem: Environmental > Aquatic > Freshwater > Lake > Sediment | place: USA: Wyoming | collected...
AGATGAATCTATTAGTTTCCAATAATGATAATCAGTTTTCTTATTTCTAAAATGAACTAATTTATCATTAATAAGATTGTTATAACCATATACAAATTGATCTTCATCATTATCATTATATTTAGTAACTATTTTACATTTAGTCCATTCTCCATTTATCCAATCATAAGGACTTTCAAAACCTCTAGCTATAATACTATTATGAAATACTCCAGAATGAATATATTTTTCAGGTATATTAATACTTGATGGATCTGGAGTAAATAATTCTGAACCACAAGGAGTACAATAAGTATCTCCATTATTTCTTTCTCCTGGATCTAAGTGAGGTAATGATTCTGGTAGTGGTACCCATTTGGTTCCATCCCATCTATCTAAGTGTGGATTAGTAGGACCATCAAATCTGCATCCAGTATCAAAATAATCACAACAAGAATTTTTCTTAGCTGGGTAACATTCTGATGTATGTTCTTGTATAGCTATAAAAACTGGTCGATGATGTACTGGTTTTTCGATTCCATTATCAACTACTGATATAATTGATATACCTTCTTTAGTTTGTACTTGTTCAATAGATACTGGAGTTGCTCCACCTTTAACAATCAAATCTTCTTCTTTATTTAATCCAACTATTGATACTGTTAAAGGATTATTCATAGGACCAACTTGTTGACCAGGAATATTTAAGTAAGCATCATAATATTCTAATCTGTCACCAGTAACAGTTTCTGGATAACCTAGAATACCAGGAGGAAATATAATTCTAGGATCATTTCTACAAAATCCTATCTGCCATTCTTTAGGACTACTTCCAGCATATTCTGGAGTTACACTAGCTCTAATGTTTGGGTCTCTTGGATGATGTTCATTCCAATGATTAAAAATACCCTCTTCATAAGCTACTGTTGGATTATCTGTACTGTATATTCTATTAAATAAACCAGTTTCTTTATGAATAAAAATTGTATCATGTCTTGGTACAAAACTTTCTATTACCTGATCTAATCTAGTAATTCCTATTTCTTCACTAGTAGCTAATGTATTTTCTAATCTATCATCAAACATTACTGATAAAGCGTAAAACAACATTCTAGCTCTATAAGGTTTAAAAAATTCAATAACTTTCATGAAATCATCAGATTTATTGAATTTAGTAAAGTATCCAGAAAAATCTATATCAGTTGTTCTGAAATTTGTATTAATAAATGCTGATATTGAATCTATTAATATTTCAGATACTTTTGTATATTCTGATTCTAATTCAGTAGTTACTTGAACTAATTGAGTCTGCTCATCTACCCAGTTCAGTAGTTGACTATTAACACCTAAATTAATTGTATTAAAAGGAATATCAGTAGATATCCATGCGTTGAAAGAATGTCCATAACCATCTGTTAGTGTTTGGTATTCATATACAATAGGGGGAGTACTAGTTGTTCCACATACTAAAACTTTCATTCCAATAGTTGGAGTAATATTATCTAAATAATCTGCTTTAGCTAATGCATGAGTTCCTCTCATTACTTTATCAGCAGAATATCTATCTGATAAATCTAATATAATATTTTTATCAAATACTGGAAAGTAGTATATATTAATTCTAATTGGAGTATCTGTCCAAGTATCACTAAAAAATGAATGAACATAATTATCAGTTGCTACACAATATTGTATCGCTGTTGTAGAAATATTATATACTTCTTCTCCTGGTGTATTTGTAGCTCCAGAAAATGGTGATAAATTTGGAACAGCTTGATATCTTATCCATTTATCTTTTGATACATATCTATATAGATATCCTTGGTAAAAAACAGTTTCATTTAATTCTGGATATGTAGGTAAAACTACATTACTAGACCAACTTAATTCTATAGGTATTCTCCACCAAATATTAGTACTGATACATTTATAATAAAATTGATCATCTACTTTCCAATCATCTTTGGTCCCATTTGAATCAGGAAGAAGATCAGAACCATCATGGCTAGTAGTATCATATTGAAGAGGTATCGTATGAAATGTTTCATGGTATGCTAAATCGCTATAATCCTTTTGTAAAACGTTTAATAATTCAGGTTGAACTACATCTGTATTTGGTATCTGAGTTCTAACAAATGGAGTTTTATTTGCTAAAGTATCATAATTATCTAATATTTTTGTTACATCTAATTCAGTAGTTGCTTCTACAGTATCATTACCATTATAACAAAGAATAGAATTTTTAGTTACATCTATAGTTGTTCTTGGATATTTAAAAACAGTATAGAATATTTCTGGTATTGGTGTTCCAACTCTATAAGTTTCAGAATTCCACCACCTAATTAACTCATTACCTGCACCATAATATACTTGGACTGTTGGTACATAAGTTTCAATAATATAATCTGGTACATTGTTTGTATTACTGCACCAAAGAATTAATTGTTCATATGAGTTAGGATAATTAAATTCTTTGTACTTAATATCCTTAGAATGTAAAAACATAGTTAAATGTTTATATTTTATTTCTTCTTCAGCTCTAACTTCAGCATAATTAAATGCTAACCATAACTCTAATATTGAAACTACATCACCATAGTTTTCTATAGTAGTTGTGTACATGTAAGGTGTATTAAATAAATATTTACAAAATTCAAGGGATATCATTCTCTCTAAAACTGAGAGAATCTGATTTATTTTTTCAACATTCGAGTTAAAAATAATACTGTAATATGGAGTTATTGATGGTAACTTCATTTTAGTATTTGGATCATTATCTACAGATAAAATCTCTTCTCGTTTGTACATCCAATGAGGTTCACCAATTTCTGCTAATCTTAATTCAAAACTTTTCCAGGTTAGAGTTTCTGTAGTATTAACATTTTCATCTACTAATTTCCACTGTCCCCTAACTTCATCAAAATACTGACCTTTACTTACTACTTTACCTTCGAGTTGAAGATCATTTTTATCTTTTGGATTTCTCGCTACCCACCATTCTCTTAATGTTAAATTAGAAAATCCTATAAACTGTAAAGCTCTTAAAATAGATGCAGCAGAACCTTTAATTTTATAAAGATTACATAAAGAAGTTAATAAAATAGCTCTTACTTTTTTATCTCTAATTATTTTCTCATTAAAGATTTCAGCACCAAATCCAGCAATAGCTAAATCTAAATCTTCTGAAGTTAAAGTAAAAGGGTCATTAGCTTGAGCTGTTAAATTTAAAATTGTTCTATTAGCAGAATACCAATCTATAAGGAATAGTAATAATTTGTTATAATCATAGGTGTTAAATGGAACTTGTTTTAAAACACTATTAAAATATGAAGAAGCGTTATTTCTACCATTCAATGATGTTTGAATCGTAAGTTGATCATTCGCTTCTAAACTATCTGCTGATAAAGTTAAACTATTATTTAAAGCAAGTAATTTATCTATATAAACAGTACTCTGTGATAAATAATTTTGTGTAATAACAGAATCTGGATTATTTTCTAAGAATTTTAAAATTTTAAATACATCTTCTATAAAATACATATGAAGTATATAACTCCTTTTTTATTTGTTCGGAGTACTAAGGTTCTAAAAAGGTCCATAAGTAATACAATTCGTCTCCAGATAAATACCTACTACTTTTTAATAATAAGTAAGTATTAGATGTTTCATTCTCAATTTCATAATCAGTATAATATTTTAATCTGAATCCTCTATGAATGACGAAAGTATCTTTAGGATCGTATGGTTTTTGTGGTGAGTTAATTAATATTTTCTTAGTTGAAATATTATCATCAGTTAATATTAATCTTCTGTAATCATAATCCATTTGACCAAACACATCAATATTTTCTTTTTCAACAGTGACACAATATTGTCTTGTTAATATTCTATATAAATAATCTAATACATATTTTTCATATACCACATGTAGTAAAGGTGATGAACTATCTGTAAATGATGTATTTAAAGAATAATATAAAAAACTTTCATTTAATTCCCAATCTAAATAGATATATATACATTTAGATAATGCACTATCTAATTCGTTGAATCCTATATCATTTATAGTAACTTCTTGATCTGTTTTATATAAAAATAATCTTTGTAACATCATTAATTCTTGTGCAGTAAAATTAAAAATATTATCTGATACATTAGGATCAACACATAAAAATCCATTAACTGGTGCATTCGCTATATAGAAATCATAACAACCATTATATACAGTTAATCTATTAGACATATTTTTATCTAATGAAACAGCACACGGCTGAACTTTACAATATCGCCAAAAGAATTTTAATTCTTCTAGTGATGATGAACTAGATGATATTTCACTAGATGAAGAACTTGATGATATTTCACTAGATGAAGAACTTGATGATTCTGAAGTAGAGCTACTTGGATATAACCAACTAATAATTTGAAAAGTCTCATTAAACAATAAATCTAATACAGATCTTCTAGTTACAAAAACAGTTGATGTTGGAATTGGAAGTTTAAAATACTTCTCATTTATAGGACTATTAAATAAAATACAATTAATCCAGTAATTCAATTCTGGAATAAAGATATACTTAGATTCTTTACAATTCATATTATTTTGACATATACTTTACTAGTTTAGAATCTTTAGCTATATTCTTTGGAAACTCTTTTATTACTCCCTTTTTACCTGGTAAACTTTCATATGCAGGAATAGCTACAGAAGAGTTGATAGCAATTTCTAATAATTTAGAAACAAACATATATTTTTTATTCATTATTAATTCCTTTTTTATTTGTTCTTTCTTATAGTGATAGGTTTTCTAGAATGTTTGGATAGATACTAGTTTCTATATATATTTATTTTTGAAGGAATTAATTCTTGTTTTACGAAAATTTAAAGGAGGACTTATTTATGTCGCCATGATAGTATTATTATTTTATTAATATATTTTAATCGAGATAAAAATAGAAGATTATAGATAATTAAATTCTATCATTAAAAATTATTTACCTAGGAGTAATGATATGTCTTCTTCAATGAGTAATGTGAATTCGGAAGTATTGAATGTCGGTAAGCCAGTTTATATGAAAAAGAATGATGATGGTGCAGCTTTTTTATATGAATTATTAAAAGACGCGCCATGTAATGAAAGATCTAAAACCAGGTTAACTGGTACTATGAATTTTATAAGAGTAATAAAACCTCCAAAAACTTGTGATTTTATAGTAGTATTTGACGAAGGAGGAGAAGAAAATATAGCTAATGTTAAAATGTCTCTTTTTGATAGTAAAAATAAGAGATTACCCAGAGATGTTGTTTTTTCAACAAATGTTAACAGTACTGTTAAAGAACATATAAGAATGTATCTTCAACAGTTAATTCATTTAACATTAAAACATTGGGGTACTTCTACAAAAGATAATTTCTTTCATAAAAATGATTTCGGAGAATCTATGGGTCGTTACAGATATGATGAAACAGATAAGGAAGAATTTAAAAAATTAAAATTTGATTTTTTCCAGTTTGGAATGATTTTTCGTAAACAGGAGGGGGAATTATTCGCAAAAGTCTATGAAGAATCTGAACAAACTTTTTTAGGAGAAATAACTCTACAACCAGCAATAAGTTCAAGACTTCGGATGTATGATACTGATAAACAATACATTCCAAGATGGGAAACAGCAAAAGATGAAGCTGGAAAAAATATTGTAGTTCCTCTTAGATTAGGAGGTAAAGATGGGATGTCAGCTTTGGCTAAGAAATTCATTTTTCAATCAATTGTAATGGGAGATACTGAAGGATTTAATCATGAAATATCTTCTGATATGTTGTTAAATCACTTGGATCAATATAAAAAGAAAAAGGAGATAAAGAGATTAACTACCAGAAAATTTCGAAATGAAAAAGATAATCGATATCTTCTGAAGTTAAAAGATGAATTAGTTAAACTCCAGGAGGAAGTGATAGATCCTCATACTGTTTTAGTTTAATCATAATCAATATAATTAGAGTAGGAATTAGAAATAGTTCCTACTCTAATTACATTTTAACAAAGGAGCAACAATGACTGATGAAGAATTTAAAAATATTGTAGAGAAGATTAAAAGTAATCTTCTTAGATCAAAACAATCTATGATAGTTCATGGACTACATAGTTTGGATTTTAATATTGTACAAAGCTCCAAATTACCAGTTCCCTTCTGGAAAGATAATAGTACTATTTATATTAATGTTGAACATGAATATTGGAAAAAGTGTAAAGAAAAAAATAGTATTAATAGTAATACAGATTTAATCAGTTATCCAGTAATTGATATAGTCACAAAAGATATATTTATGGATGATGAAAGATTACTTCATAAAAATCCTATGATATGGTCTGCAGCTTGTGGATTTGTGAGAAATCTATTCAATGCTCATTTATTAAAAGAGGAAGGAAATCGTGGACATAGAATAAATAAACTTCAACTAGATGCTATGTCTGATTTACTTCTTGATTATGTCTTCGAGAATAAGATTCAAGAAGAAGTATATGAAGAATTGATGAAACAAAACCCTCAAGTAGAGAGTAGATCAAAAAGTAAATTTTATAATAAAGATACAGGAAAAGAAGAAGAACAAGGAGATTCTGCAGATCAAACTGAAGTACAAGAGATAACTGTAAAAGTAGGAAATAAAAAATTTACTTTTAAAGAGGTAAAAGTTCCTGATAAAAATACAAGCCAACAACAAAAAGAAGAACAGTATAATAATAAAGTTCTTCATAAGAAAGATTTAGAAGATTTATTACTTGGTGGAAAAGAAAAAGGTACTGGATCAAGTCCATTTGATAAATTTCTTCAAAAGTTATTTCAAGTAAAAATAAACTGGGAAGATATTCTTAGAGAATGTTTATTAGTGATTTTACAAAAAAGTATAGATCTATCATTTAATAGACCTAAAATGGCTTGGTTAGCTAATCCATTATTATCTTATTTTCCTAATTATGATGTTGAGGAAAAAAGAGGAATGGCTGTATTTGTTGAAGATGAATCTGGGAGTATGGGTGATTTAGAAGTTCAGAAAGCAGGTTCTATAATAAATCAATCAAAAGATCATTTTACAAAAGTTATGGTGTTAAAACATGACTCAATGATTACATGGACTAAAGTATATGAAGATGAAATTGATGTAAATGAATTACTTATGAGAAAAAGTTATGGTGGAACCTCTCATGAGGATGTATTTAAATACATTCAAAGATATATCAAAGAAAATCAAGATGATGTTTCTATAAGTGTAGTGATTTTATTAACAGACTTTTGTTCTGATATAGAATCAACGCAAAAATTGTTAGATGCTTCTATACCTAGAGTATGGATTTCTAACAATAAAAATTATGATGTATCTAATATTCAAGGAAAGAAAATTTATATCGATTAAGGAGTAATTATGAGTAGTGATCTTAACGCAGCGATAACAATAAATGACTCAGAGTCATTTATGATAACTAATATAGAACTTCAACTTGGTGAACAAAGAAGACATGCTAGTCCACTATGGTTATCTGGAAGTCCTGGATCTGGTAAAACTCAGGTAATCGGTCAATTAGCTGTTAAGTATGGTTTTGGTCTCAAAGTTGTACATCTCTCACAAGCAGCTTTAGAGATGATAACTGGTCTTCCTAAAGCTTCAATAGTAACTGGAAAAGTTGCAGTTATTTTAATTGAAAATTTTATAAATATGATAAAAGGAAAAACCTTAGAACATTTTATAAAAAAGGATGAAGCTTTAGAGGCTATTAAGATAACGAAAGCCTTTATTGAGTTAGAGTCTAATAAAAGTATTGAGTGGACTCTTCCACAAATATTAGATTTTAATCAGTTAGAAGTTAAACCAAGTAGTCCAGATAAACCAATCATCTTATTATTAGATGATGCTCATTTAATTAATAAAAGTTTACAGGTATATTTCTTTCAATTGTTAACAGATAAACAGATTCATAATCATCCTTTGCCACCAAATGTAGCAATTTTAATGGCAGGGAATCGAGCGATAGATAAGGCTGGATTTAATCCAATCTTAGCCCCAGTAAGTAATAGAATTTTCTTTTTAGATGTATGTAATCCATGTGAATCTTGGATTGCTAATTTTGCTGCTAAAGAAGTTAGATTAGATATAATAATTTTTCTTCGACAGGATCCAAACAAATTAACTGATGAACCGATGGAATCACAACCTTGGGCATCAAATCGATCTTGGACAAATCTATCTAAATATTTAGATCAATGGGAAAAAAATCACGGAGTAATTAGAGATATAAAATTACTTCTTAAAATAACTGAAGGTCACGTAGGAAAGGTAGCTGCTTCAAATTTTGTAAAGTTTAAAGTAACTTTAGCAGAATGGAAGGCTGATGAAATATTAACAGGGCACGCTGAGATACCTAATATTTCATCAATGGTAGCATCTAAAGCATATTGTTTGTTGACAGCATGCATCAACGAACTTTTGCGATTTTATCGTGATCCTGAAATGAAAATTAAGACTGTTCCTAAAGCGTTGGAGATACTGAAAGGTATAATGTCTAAAATGATAGAATACCATAAAAGTATTGTGACACCATCTATGAAAAATCTCTTGTTAGGTGAAACAGGAACTGCGGGAGGGGATAAACTGGAACTTGTTCGAGCATTTTTGAATGATAAGATGCTTGTACAAGTCGTAAAAGATATGATGAACAATTAAATTTTTAATGTTCATCTGAAAGGATTTATGATAGGTATATTATATAAGAAGCGTGAAAGAATTGTCGGGAAATCAGGCTTCAAAATTTTAAAATTTACTGACAACATCAGGATCACAGATACTGATGTAATCAAGGAGGACATTGAAATTCCAGTGTTAGATTATTTACCAATTGAATTTGGTGAATTGGATATAAATGCAGAAAGTATGTCTGCTGTAATTTTAAATTCTTTTCATGAACTGGATAGGAATAAATTTGTATGTAGACAAGAAATTATTTCTAAGATGAATTATATTTTTATGGAAAGATTTAAGTTACAATATTCTGATAGTATAAAAGAGTTTAATGTTAATTCGTTTTCAGTTCTGGATGTAATAGATTTAGAAAATATTGATTTAATTATTACGTCCGATATAAATCTTGATTTACTTCCCTCTTATAAAATAATGAATGGTGGTGCAGAGGTTCGTGGATTAGGTTTAAACTGTCAGAATTTTAATTTAGATACAAAATATTTGTATCTAGCTATACCAAATTCGTGGCATCGAATTCAGCAAAATAATAAACTAATTATTAATAATGAACTTAGTAGACCTAATCTTTTATTTTTAAAACATTCAATAGATAGTGTAAAAAGCTACTATGATAAATATAAAACAGAAGCTTTAAGTGTCTAATAAGTTCCTGGGTAAAGGGGTTATACATTAATTTGTATAACCCTTTTTCTTTTTTTATTGTCTAACTTTTTGTTATGGATGTGTAGGTGATGTAGAGGGATTAGATGGAGTAGCATTTTGAACTATTGTAGTTTTTGGTAATGGGTAATAATCCTTAATTAATTTAGTAATACTAATAGTAACAGTTGCTATAGATAAAATAAAAGCTACTATAGCAGTAGTTATTCCAAGAGGTGTTGATACTAATTTAGAAAAAGTAGCGATAGCTTTTAAATCTTTATGAAATGCAGTATAATCTTTTATATCACTAGGGGCTTCATTAATTTTTAAAACCTCTGCTAATATTTTATGACATAATTCAAAAGTTTCTTTAGGAATATCTTGTATATTATTTTTGTAAGCTAGAAGTTCATCTAATATAGTAGATATTCTATTTGATGTTTCTTTTATATTTTGAACATCTTTTTGTAACTGACTGATAGTATTTTTAATTTCTGTAATATTTGCAGGTACAGAAGGAATATTAATTAGATCACTTTTTAATTTATCAATAAGTTTTTCTATATTAGTATTTAGATTGGAATATCTATCATTGAGTTTATCAAAAATTTCAATTAATTTATAATCAAGTTTATTATCAGACATTTTCTGCTACCTTTTCATTTTTAAAGTAGTTTAATCTAGTTTCGATTAATTTTTCAAGTTTCTCTCTACTTTCTTTATTTTTTATAATTATACTTATTAAAGTTGACAAATTCATCATTGATGTTAATACTGTATCACAACAAGAGAAATCACCAGAAGATCCAAATCCTATAATTCCCCACGGTCTTTTTTCAATCATAATTGGGGTGACCATTTTATAATATGTATCTTTTTTAAGTATTTCATTTATAACATCAAAAACTTCTGGAGTTTCTTCTGTACTAAAAAAATATGGTTGGTTTTTAAAACACCAATTCATTAATTTACTATTATCTATTTCATTTTTATTTGTTTCATTTTTTGTTTCATTTTTATTTTCTCCTAGTGACCATTCTTTATATGGTTTGGAGAGTTCAGGAAATTTTATAATAAATATTCTTTGAAGATTTAAATGATTACCTATTAATTCTAAAACCTCATCTATTGTACATTGTTCATCCTCTGTAACTCTACTTGATATTTGTAAAGTTATTTCTAAAATTTTATGTGACCTTAATAAAGATCCACTGATAGTTTTTCTACTCTCTTCAGTAGCTATAGAAGAAGCTATAACACCTATTAATTTTTTATCTTCTTCTGAAACTGAATATTGATTTTTATATACAATACATAAAGAACCTATATGTTTCATATTTAAAATTATAGGTTGTCCGATATAAGTTTGTAACTTATATTTATTCACTGCTTTATCTATTGTTTTGTATTTAGAAAGTTGAAGATCTTTTACAATTAAAACTTTATCTGAATGTGAGTTAATCACATCGTTACATATATGATTAACTATAGGATCTGGTTCTAATTTAAGATCACTTGGAATATTCCAATAACTTTTTGTACAAAGATTGTCGTTGTAAGCTTTGTTATATAGTGCAAAAAATCCATTTAATTGTTTACCTATATATTCAACTAATCTATTTATATTTTCTTGAGGATCATTTGAAAAATTTAAAAAACATTTATTTAATTCTGATATTCTTTTTTCATATTGTCTTATTTTAGTAATATCAAATCCAATACCTCTTAAGCCTTCAGCTTCATAATTTTTGTTAATAATAGATGTATGAACTACAAAAGGAAATTTTGTTCTATCTTTTTTAATAGCGATAAACTCATATTCTAAAACTTTGTCTATGTTATTTTCAATTCTTTCTTTGAAACGACTTTTAATTTCCTGCATGTAATTAGGATCTACTATATCAAAAAGATATATTCCTTTATCTAGGTCTGAAAAATCATATTGAAATAAATCTAATCCAAATTTATTTACATACAAAAACTTTCCATTTGTGTCTAACTCAAATACTGTAGCTGGTAAAAGATTTACTAGTTGTTTATATTTAGATTCAGAGTACTTTAATCTTTGTTCTGTTTGTTCTTTACTAGCAACTTCTAATTTTAATTCAGCACTTTTAAGATTTAGTTCATTCTGAATTTCTTCTTTTTCTACACTATGAGATTTTTTATATTCAGTAATTAAATTTTTGATTTTTCTAAAAAGAACTTCTCTATCTTGTGCACTTTTAGGTTTACTTATACAGTCTACTGCTCCATATTTTAAACATGATAACATATGTCCATCATAGTTTGTTAAGAATATAACTGAAGGTAGATCTTCAAATTTACTTTTTAAACAATTTAATATTTCTAAACCATTTTTACCTGGTATCATAAAATCTAAAATAATTAAAGCTATATGATGTTCAGAAGATAAATATGATAATGCTTGATTTTCACCTGTGGCACTTAAGATTTTAACATTATCTTGTTTAAATTCATAATTGATTTCGTATCTTAACCAATTAGTGAAATTAGCATCATCATCAATTATTAGAACTTTACTCTGTAGTTGCTTCATTTCTATTCATCCTAGTTAACTCTTCTTGTTTTTCACTAAAACTTGTTATTTGTTGAGTAGATACGCCAATAAAACTATTACATAAAGTTGACATATTTTTACTTCCTACAGTTTTCAAAGCAGCAAAAACATGTTTATCAAATCCAACTGTTCCAAATGGATTTCTCATTTTTGGTGGCATAGTAGTAAATTCAATTGGATATTTTTCTGGGAACAAAAGACTATGTTCTTTATTGAAAATATATGCGAAATTGAATGCGAAGAAAGGACTATTTGAGTAGCATTTAAGGTTACTGTCTAATGTAACTTTTGTAGTAGTATCTACCCATATCACAACATCATAAGATACTGGTTTATCACTAGATGGTATTTTAAGTTGTATCATTGTACCATCATCTATTACTCTACATCCTAGTACTTTTATTTTACTTTGGATCTTTAAGTAATTGTTTTCTAGGTTAGTTAAAATGTACTTAACTGCTATACTAGATTGTCCCTTTTTCATATTTTGAACTAGAGTTCTAATTGTAATCATTTTCAGTCTCCATTCCTTTTTTTTATTTGTTCTTAAAGGTATAAAAGAAACTTAAAACTGAATTAACGAATAAATTAAAAGGAGTTATATTTTTATGATGATGACAGAGTTAGTAGAGGGTAGTGTTATAACTTTTTCATCCGAGAATTTTAATAAAATTTTTTTAGGATTTAAATGTAAACAAAGTCCATTAACACCATATTGTACCACTTTAGTTACTATTAAAAACTGGTTTTTAATTAATTCAGAATTACAAGTTATTCCAGTATGTCACGCCACAGAATATTTAGCTGATGACATTAATTTTAATCAAAAGATTAACCTTATGAATTTAAAAAATTCAGAGGTAAATTTAGTTAAAAATATATTACCAGGTAAGATTATTAAATTAAGTAATTCATTAGCGATTGTTACTAAAAATGTAAATTATTCTGGAGTAGTTTGTTTCTTTTTAGGAGATCCAGTTAATGTTCCAAATGAATCTCTTTATCATTATTTAGGAACATGTGATACATATAATGGTATGTTGAATTATTCAAAAAGTTTAAGAGTATGTCCTAATTGTAATAGTTTAGCATTACAAGAAATTAAAGATGAAACTCCTGGATTTAATTCTACTAGTAAATGCTTAGTATGTGATAATATAGTAGCTATTAGCTGGAGGAGAGATTAATGAAAGCTATAACAATGACTATTGGAGAACTTCGAGAAGCTTTAAAAGATAAGAAAAAATATCCAGATGATGGATTAGTATTGTATCAGAGAATAGAGGATATTTATTTTGAAGAACATAAGTGGAAATCTGTTAAAAAAGATGATGGGGAACTACCTGGAATGAAAGATGAATTTGTTCATGTATTTACTAATATTAAATACAGAAGAGATAAAAATTTATATTTAACAGCACATTATTAAAGGAGTTAAATAGATGATTATTATAGGTTTACTGGAATGCGGGGATTGTCGAAAATATGCAGCTTTACATCCAAGTTACACTTATATAGAGTTGGGTAAAGGTTGTAATATATCACAAGAAATGAAATTGAAACTTAATAATTCTTTGAATCAATTAAAATGGGATAAAAAAGTTCCTATTTTATTAAATGATAGTATGACAGAACTAATACCAAGACCTAAACTAATACAAGAGTTTACAACTAGAAAACCGATAACTGGTGGTTGTAGAAATTGTGGACAATAAACTTAAGAAAGGAATTTAAAAATGGCTGGAGAAATTAAAGTAGCAAGATTAGTAAGTAGTGAATATGTTATAGCATTATTTGATGGAATGAAAGTTAAAGATCCACTACAAGTAGTTGTAGTTCCTCATCCTAAAGATCCATCAAAACCAATGATTCAATTGATGCCTCTTAATACTTTTGGTATTATGGGAGAAGAACTAGAATTAAATCCAAACTCTATTATGTTTTGGGTAAATCTTAAAAATATGCCGTCAAATGTTGTTTCTGAATATCAACGATTAACTTCCTCTATAATTACGCCACCAACTTCAAAAATAATAAAATAAATTAAAAACCACCTCCACCAAAATCTGTTGGATTAAAAGGTGGGGGTTCTTGAAAAGTTTTTGGTTTTGTTACTGGATTAGCTAGTACAGGAGATGGTTTCCTTCTAGGTCTTGAAATAGATGGTTTTCTAGTTGGTGCTATATTTTGTTCTTGTGTTTTTATAACAAGATTCATCTCTTGTTTTTTAGCTTCAATTTTTTGTGACTGTTGTTGATAAATAGCTAATCTATCTTGCCATACTCTTAATTGTTTATGTAAAGAATAAGAACAATTTAAAGCATTAGGAGATTGTGAACATTGTTGAATTGAAGCATTTAATCTATTAACTGCATCTTCACTTGCTTTGATTTTAAAATTTGTCATACACTCTTCTTTATCTAATCCTTTTAAACTTGAACAAGCCTGAGCTGCTTTAGATAAATACATATTAAACAATTTATAAATTAACATTGTCACACCTAATATACCTGCAGTTGGTAATATTCTATCTTGTATTTTTTGCCAGGTTAAGTCACCAAAATATTTTTTTCCTGAATCATCTGGTAGATTAGCTTCTGGTCCTGATGGTTTAAGAGCTTTTGGACCTTGTGATTTATTTCCACCAAACCAATAATTAATAGGATTATCCCATAATACATCTTTTACATTTGATACACCCTTACCTATTGTATCATATATATTTCCTTGACCGGGTGGTTCTGGTCTATTTCTAGATAGTAAACCAGGATTATCTCTAACCATCCTTTGTTTATCAGGTGTTAATTTTAGATATCGAGGATCATTTTCTATATTATATGGTTGTGATATATTAACTGGTTGAGCGTATGCTCCTGCATTATAGTAGTTATCTTCTCTTAGTAAGTATTCGCTAATCTTGGTATATTGTTCTACTATATTATATTTATTATAATCATTATTTTCTTTGTCAAAATTTTCTAGTGCTAAATTTCTCTTTTCATCAAATGATAGATGTTTATAAGTTCTATCTTTATTTTCATGAAGACTTGATAATATATTTTTAAATTGCTCTTCTGATGATGCTGTATTAACTTCCTGTAGTAATTTGGATTTATTTTCTGATACTATACAATCTGTTTCTATAAGACTACTTAATGTTTGTTTTAAAGAAATTATGTTTAAATTATTCATATTTTTTGTTCGTGGAAAAACCCAATTATAATTATCTTTCGATAACTATAATTGGGTTAATTTATTTAATTGATAGCTAAGATTTAGCCTTGATAGCTTGCCATTCTGGATTTCCAAGAAGCAATCTGTTTATCAATTGAAGCAACACATTTTGAAGGATTGCCTTTTGATTTACAAATTCTTTTTCCAGCTTCAAGTTTCTTAATAGCTTCACCAGCACCTTTGATTTTGTAATTTTTCATACAAGCTGTTTTCTCTGCTCCAGATTTACCTTTACAAGCTCTAGCTGCAGATGAGAAAAATCTTTTCCAAATGTAATAAGCTGCTGTAATAAGACCAACAATACCTACTCCAGCTGCACCACCAACTACACCTTGTGCTATTTTTCTTGTATATTTTTCTCCACCTACTCTAGGATTGAAATTCGCTTGTTGTGTCTCTACTTTAGATAAACGATCTTTTAAAGCCTGTACTCCATCAGTATCATTTCTAGCAGTAGCAGATTTAATAGCGTCATTGAGACTTGCTTTTTCTTTATCAAAATGTGATTGGACCATAGGATCTATTTTTTTCTCAACTGCACTTACTGCTTGTCCACCTTTTTCTGCTGCCCATTTCTTAAGATCATCAATACCTTCAGTTATAACTTTACCTTTATTCTCTTTAATCAATTTTGAGTAGTGCTCATTAACAAAATTGGTAGCAATTTTCTTATCGATTACTGTTCCAATTTTTTTAGATTCTTTAATGAGATCCATGATGGCATGTTTCTTTGCCCAAATATAGTCTTCTACAACTATGTTTTTCATTGTTCCGTTTCCTTTTCTTTATTGTTACAAATTTTGTTTTAATTCTGTGGAGTTTTTACTTTTATATTTGTTCTTTTTAAAAATTAAAACAACTTTTTAGAGGTTACATTTTTAATTTATAACCAAATTTAGTGGTTATAAATTGAATAGATTTTTTAACTACTGAGTAGTCTGATATATCTAATGATCTAACTATATAATTAATTACGTTAGATATTTTTAATGAATGTATTTTTTTAATGTAATCTGGATTTTTTATAATTGATTCAATTCTATTTTTTAGTAATGGATAATTTTCTAATAAACTATTGAACCACCTATAAAATCTACATGATGCGTTTCTACATGGTTTTTCTAATCCATACATCATTTTAATTTTCTTAAAAAAACTAATCAAGTATTTTCCATAACCATATTTAACTGCATAACTATCAGCATCATATTCATAAAGTTGATATATTTGTTTATTTTTTAAGTACAATAAAAGTCTAGTACAAATAATAAAAATAACAACTGGAGAAATAGATGTTAATAAACTTTGAGAAGAATAGTAAACTAAATTAAAAACTATATTATCACTTAAAAGTACATAAACATTTGATAATTTTTGTTCTAGATGTCCAGCTTCATGTAATAAAGCAGCATAAAATTCTTGTTCACTAGCAACTCTTTTTAAACCCTCAAAATAAATTATATCTTGACTTTCAATAATACATCCAGCCATTATTTCATCAGGATCTGGGACTACTCTTACTGTATATTTTTTTCCATTATTAATTATGTTAGATAATTTTTTAGAAGATTCCTCGTCTATTTTTAAAGTTCTGACATCTCTAGTTAAACTTATAAGTTCATGTGATAAAAGAATAATACTACCTAATAAAAATAAACCAGATATAGCTAACGAAAATTCTTCTTTGATAATTTTATTTTCATTTTTTTGTATTGGAACTACCATAGAAATTAACAACCCTTTTAAAATTTTATATTTGTTCTTAAATGAACAAATTAAAAATTACAGAGTTAAATCTTGTATTCATATATATAAAGGATTTGTTGTACATGGAAGAACTAAAAGGACTAGTTAATAAAACTGACGGTAAAGGTCAACCAGATGCTAGGGATGTCTTTGTTCAGGTTACAAACCCATATATTGAAAATAATATGGTATGTAATGATAACGGAATTTATGATTTAAAAGATCCAAGAACTGGACAATCAAAAGATGCAGTTAATCAGGGTTTTGTAAACCAATTAAAAACTGATCTTAATAATAGAATTGATGATGAAGTTACTATTTTACAAGATGAAATTATTAATGAATCTATGTTAAGATCCTCTTCTGTAAATGAATTACAAAATCAAATAGATATATTAGATTATCTTGCATCCAGTACTTCTACAGAAATAGATCAAGAAATTAGTACTAGAACACAACAAAATATAAATGAAGCTTCTACCCGTGCAGCTGCTGATATAGCTTTACAAAATCAAATAGATAATTTAGATTTACTTGTTTCTTCTACTGCATCTGAATTTGATGACAAAATAAATTATGAAGCAAGTACTAGAGCTGAGATGGATGGTTTTATTTTAAATACTTTAAATAATGAGATAAGTACTAGATCACTTAATGATTTTGTACAACAAGCAGAGATTGAAAATTTACAAACAGAAATGTCTTCTGAGGTTAATAGATTAACTGATATCATTGATTATACATTTGATGAAATTGCTAGTAGTGTTTCAGCTATAAATATTGAACTGGATTATAAAGCAGATTTAGTTAATGGTCTTATTCCAGTAAATGAAATTCCTCCAGAGGCTAAAGAAATGAGATATGTTTCTAATATTGCTGGAAGAGACGCAATATCATATAAATTTATAGGATTAACAGTTTTAGTTAATGACGCTACTGCAGATTTAAGTGTTGCGGTAGGTTCTGCAGTTTATTTTTGTTATCAAGTTTCACCTACAGTTCAGTGGAGAAAAGTTTGTGAATTAGATACTATGGATCTTATAACAAGTTGGGACCATATACAAAATAAACCAGTTTTTGGTACAGGACATGATGATTTTGCGAGAGGTGATTCTGTAGTTAATGAAGCTTCTACTAGAGCTGAGATAGATAATATTTTAGATGAGAGATTAACAATAGTAGAAGATTATTGTTCATCATCTAATATAGAATTTTCTAATGAGATTAGTTTACTTCAACAAGATACAATTAATATATATGATGAATTAGCAAGTTTATCATCTACAGCTCAAGATTTTAACTTTTTAGGTTTAACAGATACTCCAGATTCTTATTCAGGTCAAGGTAATAGTATTGTAGAAGTTAAACATGATGAAACTGGTTTAATGTTTACAGATAAAACAAATTTACTAAAAGAGATTTCTGGTTCAGCATTTAAAGTAGTTGAGCAACTATTTATAATAGGTACAACTGGTGAGACTACTTTTAATTTAGACTATGTTCCATCTAGTGAAGAAGGTGTTCAATTTTTTGTTGATGGTCAGATGCAATATAAAGGTATCAATAAAGATTTTGTAGTTGATATGGATTTTGGAAATGTTACATGGTTAAATAGACAATTTCAATTACAATCAGGTAGTGAAATTTTAATTAGATATTATAGAGGAGTTGAAGGATCTCATGCTTTATTAAATGGTATAATTAGAACTATTCAAGAACCTGTTACAGGATTTGCTGATGGTAATAATAAAATATTTTATATAAGTAAAGAACCATTCTTTGAATCAGTAGGATATTACAGTACATTAAAGATTTTTTCAAATGGTGACTTTCAATCTCAAGGTGTTGGAAATGATTATACTTGTTTAGGAAATGTTATTACATTCGCTAATGCTCCTCAGAATGGAGCTAAATTATATGCGATCTATGATATATATAATAGTATGACAACCAAAAAACAAGAACTGTTAATTGGAGATTGTAACGCATACAATAAATCTTTTTCTATTTCTGAGCTTCCAATAAATTATGAAAATGTTGAAATTTATTTGAGTGGTGTATTTCAGTCACAAGGACCTGGAAAAGAATATACTATTTTAGGTAAACATATTGAATTTGTTGTACCACCAGATATAGGATCTAAAGTTTTTGCGGTATATGAAATTAATAGTTCAAATTTAGTAATTGGTAGAGTTGATGGAACTTTAATTGATAATGTTGGAGATTCTAATGTAGCTGTTCAAGAATTGATTGATCAAAGAGATTATGAAGAAAACTTAAATACATTATCTAATTTTGAATGTTCTACACCTTTATTATGGGGAAGTTACTTAATCCAATTCTCAACAAAGAAAAGAATTATTCCTACTATTTCCTTATCAACCATATCTTCATTGAATGTTAATGATGTTAAATCTTCTTATGTTAGTATTAATGGTTTTAACTTAGAAGTTCAATCCATTGGATCTGGTATAGTAAATTGGAGAGGAATGTGGCAAGCACAATGTGCATCATATACTAAATTAATTAATTTTATAGGTAATCAATTTACTGTGGTAGATGGAGTAGCAATTATAGATTTAAATGGTTTACCAACTGGAGAATATTCAACGAACCAAACAATTGTTTCTTTGAATGATGTTACTGAATCAGTTGATGGTTCTAGTTATGTTATTAAAACATCTACTAATTATATAACTATTCCTAAAAACAATGAAGAACAGATGGTAGATCTGTTATATGGATTAGAATCTCAACATCTTTCAGCGCAATCTTTAAAACTAGTTAAAGAAAAATTAGGATTAAATGGTTACCAGGATTTACAAAGAATGTTAAGGAATAATTTATCTATAAAAAATGAACTAAGAAAAGTTTATATTAGTAAACGAATAGAGTGGATGAAGTTAAATAATTCTGATTTAAGTAGTAAACAATTGTTTTTAATTAATAATCAACAGTTAATTTTAAATAGAATTGTAAGTGGATCTATTTTAGTTAATCCACATGAAATAAATTAATTGACTGCACGAAAAATTTTGTTTTAGTTAGAGAACAAATATTTAATATAAAATGTGACTTAAAGAAAAAGGTAAAATTTTAGGTCATAAAATTAAAACTGCCTTCTAAT
>Ga0315294_10002508_pt1 | contig 20054 bp, 15 predicted proteins | sample YL17G13_40_MG_FD_203626 | JGI IMG/M metagenome (GOLD analysis project Ga0315294, IMG submission 203626) | Sediment microbial communities from Yellowstone Lake, YNP, Wyoming, USA - YL17G13_40 | ecosystem: Environmental > Aquatic > Freshwater > Lake > Sediment | place: USA: Wyoming | collected...
GCTTATTAAGCACAATCTGCTCTTCAGCATCTTTTTTCATCTCTACTACAATCCGCATACCTTTGCGGTCCGATTCATCTCGCACATCCGAAACCTCAGACAGAGTGCCGGCCTCAACAAGCTCCGCAATCTTGGAAACAATGCTGGTCTTGACAACCATATAAGGAATTTCGGTAATGATGATAACCTTGCGGCCTTTTTTGGTCTCCTCGATATCAACCTTGCCCCTGACAGACAGATGACCTTTGCCGGTTGAATAGGCCAGCTTGATACCCTTTCTGCCGCAGATTATCCCACCCGTTGGGAAATCCGGCCCCGGCAGAACCTTCATAATGTCCTTAAAGCCGCAATTCGGGTCCTTTATCACTAATAACAATGCCTGGCAGACCTCGCCTAAATTATGCGGCGGAAGATTCGTCGCCATACCAACAGCAATACCTGTGGAGCCATTAACTATTAAATTAGGAAACCTCGAAGGCAGAACTGTCGGCTCAGTTCTCGTCTCATCATAATTCGGCACAAAATCAACCGTGTCGCGGTTCAAATCATCGAGCATCTCCATCGCTTCAGCAGACATCCTCGCCTCTGTATATCGCATCGCAGCGGGTGGGTCGTTGTCAATACTGCCGAAATTGCCCTGCGGGTCAACGAGACAATGCCGCATATTCCAGTTCTGGCCGAGCCTGACTAATGTGCCGTAGGTGGCCTGGTCGCCGTGAGGATGATAATTGCCGCCGGTGTCGCCGACGATTTTTGCGCATTTTCTGTGCCTGCTTCGCGGGCCGAGATTAAGGTCGTTCATCGCGACCATTATTCGCCTCTGGGAGGGTTTCAAGCCGTCACGAACGTCCGGCAAAGCGCGCGAAACTATTACGCTCATCGCGTAATTCATATACGAATTCTTCATCTCATCGAGAATTCGTATTTCTTCTATTCGTTCGGTCTTTTTTGGTTCTTCTGTTTCAGCCATAAATCCTTTTATAGCAAATAGTTAAGAATTATTGCTAAATACAAAATACAATATACTAAATACCGCCTAAAAGTGTATTAGCAAAGGGGTTTAAAGTCAAGAAATTATATCGTAAAATTAGCCACAGATTTCACGGATTTACACGGTCTTTTTTCACTACCGAGACACAGAGGGTAAAGGGATTTTTTGTTTGAATTCACCGCCTTTATTGCATATAATCTATCCAATAATAAACTATGAAAGAATGAAGAGAAAAAAACATGCTCAAGAAAGTCGTAATTGAGAATTACCGGTCGTGTTTGCGAACCTCTTTTGATTGTCATCCCAATCTCTCCGTACTAATAGGTCCAAATAGTAGCGGAAAGACCAATATACTTCAAGCCATAATGTTGTTAAATAAAATGACTCAAGAACCGGAACGCCGCCCATCCTATGAAGACGCGATTACTGTAGGTTCTCGCATTAAGTCACTTTTTTTGTTCGGTCGCAAAGAAACAAGATTTAGTGCAACTGTTAATACGTATACAAATGCGTCCAACAACGATGTCATGGTGAAATCTCAACAGAAGTGGTTATTCATGCAATTAAATGGAAAACACGTATCTTCAGAGTTTCCTCTTTTTGGTGCATCTCATTTATTGGGAAGGATGAAAGAGGATCATTATTTTCATTTTGCCAGATCTTCAATGTACTATCGTCATAACATCATCCGAATGGAGAAGGAACTCCCCAAATGGGCTATTATTAGATTAAGCAATATAGCGCGATTCTGTGAAGGGATTAGATATTATGGAGCATCCCAATTCACGAATCCTGGCGCCTGCCCGGTCTCATTGGAAATTGAAACAGAAGGAGATCGCCGCAGGTTATCTCGTCATAGCGGCCACGCCAGAATTCTCTATCAAATGTATTCGGCCTATAAATCAGAAAATAGCAGCAGATACAACCAATTCCTTAACATTGTGGGACCTGATGGGCTCCGGTTAATCGATAGAATCAAATTCAAAGAAGTACTTACTTCATCTGTCGAGTATTCAGTACGTGTAGGAGGAAAAGTCAAAGTCCACCGCCTTCACAAGCTTCTGGTCATACCTCAGTTTCAAATCGGCAAGCAGAAGCTTTCTCCCAATCAGTTATCAGAAGGGACGTTCAAAACGCTTGCTCTTCTTTTTTATATTATAACAGAAAATAGCACAGCGTTGTTGATTGAAGAACCAGAGGTATGTATTCACCATGGCCTTCTTTCGAGTATTCTTGAACTGATTAAGACACATTCTCGACACAAACAAATGATAGTATCAACTCACTCGGATTATGTCCTTGATCAGGTGAATCCAGAAAATGTCTTTCGTATTACTTTTGATAAGTTATCTGGAACCATTGTTCGTCATATTCGCAAGACGATGACGTCAAAAGAATTTTCAGCTTTGCGGGAATATTTAGATAGAGTGGGGAATCTCGGTGAATATTGGCGTGAAGGCGGATTAGGAGATCGGCCATGAAAATGGGGATAATTGCCGAAGATGATAGTGATGTATCCGTCATAAAGGAAATCACACTTTCTCTTTTGAAACCTCACCGCATAGGGTTCAAGCCTTTTACTGGTAATGGGCATGGTAAATTACAACGAAAATGCGCCGATTGGGCAAAGATTCTAGTATTACAAGGTTGTCCATGGATAGCAGTCGTCCATGACTTGGATAAATACGATGAAATCTTATTGAGGAGGAAACTCGTAGATGCAATTGCTCCAGCAAGAGCACAGGCTAAGGTAGTTCTCCTACCTAAACGCGAGATTGAAGCATGGTTATTGTATGATGCTGCTGCAATTGCAGCAGCTTTTAACGAAACTCAACGTCCCAAACTACCAGGAGACCCAGAATCACTTGAGGACCCCAAAAAGCACTTACATGATCTTATATGGAAAAAATATCGGAAGGACTATCTAAACACGATTCATAACAAGTTAATCGCTAGAAGCCATTTCATAACCTCCTAAATAGGCCGATTTTAGCCCTAAAAACGCGGTTTTTTGAGGTTATGAAATACGCTGTAAGCATATTAATGTATCTCTATTGAAACGATCAAGTTCCTTTTCGCCGCATTTCCCCTTCGTGCACACAGTCAAAGGAACATTATAATTGCAAGGTCAGTAACAAGGTTACAAAAATTAAAGTACGACGGTTAATAGTCAACAAAACGAAGCCATCGAAACCCCGGTGAAACCAAAAAATTGAACACCTAAAATTTCCCGCCGTTCACCTTAAACAATCAATGCAAAAACTTTTCAACTGCCTGATGTCCATATTTATTCATAATTCTCTGCTGATTCAAAAAAGTTTAACTCAATTTTTTTGCTTAAACTTTTTAATAACCGCTGCAAATACGCTGTGCATATAGCGGCGCACCCGATTTTCGACTCTTGAATTGAAAGAAAACAGAAAGGGAATACCAATTATAATAAATGGGAAGCCGGCAACTACCGGCATAATCCAGAGTATAATTCCAGCAATTATCAGTATTAACCCGATAAGAGGATACACGATACGCTGCCAGAAAGGCCTGTTTGGTGCCGATTTGGTTTGTTCTTCCTTCAGGGGAAATTCTTCCTCCGCTTAATCAATTTAACAAGTTCCATAAACGCAATGTGCCAAACCAAAAAGTCCAAAAAGAACTGCAAAAATAAGTTTAATTATCCCAAAGATTATACCCCTGTTTTTTTGCAAAGACAACCCCGATGAGATAGTTTAAAAAACATCTCACAGGGTAAACCCAGATTTTAACTGTTTTTTGTCGGGAATGTTTGAAGACGGAGAAAACCCCCACTGAAAGTGGGGGCTAAACTAACCGATGCCGTTTGTCCACATAACGAAAAACTCGCAATTTTTTTGCAAAACGCGCATAAAAAAGTTTGCGCGTTTTGTAAATTCCAAAAAAAATTTGCCCTTAATTGACAAGGGTTTATGAAAAACCCATCCGGAATTTTGGCCTAAATTTCGTCAAAACGCGCAACTTTTCGGGTAATACGGAGGGACATATATATTGAAAATTGAAGATTTAAGGATTTTTACAATGGTTAAATTCATTATTCCAACTCCGGTTTTCGTTCCCGCATTCATTGTCAGGTTCGGCGTATGGCTTTTACTTGTGTACAGAAAAAAACATTATGGCTTTGAATTTAGGCGTATAAAACTTGATAAAGGTAAACCTGTCGGGTCGAAGTCCCTTAGGGACGAAGACCGATACGCCATCGTTGACCCTGACGATTACCCCAAATTATGTCGGTATGACTGGCAGCTTAAAGAAGGCAAAAATACCTGCTATGCATGGCGAATGATGTTCGAAAAAGGCGGAAAATTAAATATCATATATATGCACAGAGAAATAATGCAGGCTGCACCGGGAGTTATCGTTGACCATAAAAACTGCGACGGTCTTAATAATACTAAGCGGAATTTGCGTTTCGCGTCGCGTTCGCAAAATAGGTGCAATACAAACCCAAACAATAGTAGCTCCAAATACAAAGGAATTCGTCATTATAAAAAAAGTAATAAATGGGCGGCACAGATAACTCATAATGGCAAAACTCAGTATTTAGGCTTTTTTGATAATGAAATCGATGCAGCAAAGGCTTATGACGAGGCCGCGAAAGAACTCTACAGGGAATTTGCGAAACTGAACTTTGAGGACGGGTAGCCACCAAGACACGAAGGCACGAATAAAAAAAATATATTTAAAAACTTTGTGTCTTAGTGCCTTTGTGGCTAATTAAGAAACAATTTCTTTTTCGATTTCTTCTTTATTCGGCAGGTGTTTGCCGGTGAGGTGGATTATAACGCCGGGGATAGAAACTATAAGCCAGGTAACTCTTTGGGTAAGAGCCAGTATCAGGCCCTGTGTTTCAGTAACCTGTGCAACCTTGCCGAACAGGCCTTTCAGGCCGAGCTCCATTACACCTGTTCCGCCGACGCTTATGGGAATAACGCCTATTATCCAGGAAAGCGGGAAGAACATAAGATAGTACCTCAGATTGGCCTGGATGCCGAGGTTTTTGCCGACGAGGTACAGACCGAAAATGGGCATCGACTGGCAGATAAAGGTCAGAACAACCGCCAAAAGCAGGATAAGGGGCCTGCAGCAGTAAAGTTTTACGGCCTTGACGACTCTGGCGACCCATAATTTCCAGCTAAGGGAAAAAATAAAAGCATATTTTAAAAGAACGGGCCTTAGTTTTCTGCTGGAATACATTACGGCGATAACTATCGCGGCAAGTACCGCCAGGACGCCGATGCAGAGCAGAAGTTTGAGTGAAAGTGAAACAAAACTAAAATCTGCCCCCAGTGAAAATTGCGTTTCTCTGCCGCCTTTAGGCATCAGCCAATAGGTGAGGAAGATCATCGCCACGGTACAGGCAAGACCGATGGCGCGGTCAACGAAGACGCTCAGGGCGGCTTCAATCTTCTTTTCGGTGTGCATCGTAACGTACCAGGCCCTTAACAAATCGCCGCCGACCGAGCCAGGCAGACAGTTATTGTAAAAAAGGCCGAGCAGATGCAGTTTAAGGACGGACCAGTAAGCCACGTGAACCGACTGGGTCCGCAGCAGGATGAGCCAGCGGAGGACGAAAATCAAATTGCCCGCGGCATATAGCGCAACTGCAGCGAGAAAAACAAGGATATTCAAACTGCTGAAAACTTTTATTATCTGCCTTACGCTCTCGCCTTTGAAGGCGAAATACAACGCCGCCGCGGCTACGACTATCCTGATAAGATGCGAAAGATGTTTGCCTTTTTTGCTCATTTAATCCTTTATAAAAAGCTTGAATCCGGACATAATAATGTGTAAAACATTTATCGGCAAGAATATAAATATGGAGTTAAAAAATTGAGTATAGAAAAACAAGTTGAGCTTGGGACTAATTTTGAGCCTAAATTCGACTCAAACGGGCTGATTACGGCCATATCGCAGGATGCAAAAACCGGCCAAATACTTATGACGGCATTTATGAATAAAGAGGCTCTTGATTTGACAATAAAAACGGGGCAGGCCGTCTTTTACAGCAGGAGCAGAAAAAAACTGTGGAAAAAAGGCGAGGAAAGCGGACACACCCAGAAAGTCAGGCAAATACTTGTCGATTGCGACCAGGACTGTTTGATTTTAAAAGTCGAGGTTGGCCAAGGCCAGTGCCACGTAGGTTATAATAGCTGTTTTTACAGGGCAGTGAAAAAAGACAACGCAGGCGAGCTTGAATTCGTCGCTGAAAAAGTTTACGACCCAGAAAAGACCTACAGGAAAAAATAATGTAAAGCTTCGAGGTTTAGCCCCGTCATCATTTATCCCGACTTATCAGGACTATGACGGGGTTTTGTTAGCTTTGGCGACTGAGCGACAAAAAATTCCTCCAGCTGCCGGTATGGTAAGGCTCAAGAGAAAGAATCTTCGTCCCAAAGCTTAATCAGCTAATGACGGAACTTGTTACGTAAGCGGCGATAGGTCTTGCGGCTACTGTGAGCCACATAATCCAAGAAAAACAAGGGTGCCACGAAGCCCAACTTCGCCATCTGCCGGTAAGTGAGAATACCGCCGTTGTGCACGGTCGTAAGTATCTTGGCCAATTGTCCTGGTCGATACAGAAAACGATTGCGAATCCGATTGCGAATCTGTTTTAGCCTCTTCCTGTCAAACTCGTGAGAATAGATGTTCCCCTTTTCGTTAATCCAGTAGCCAGGCATGCTTTCCACCAACTTTCGCAACGGGGTGAACTTGTCCACGCGAAGCTTGCTCAGGTTAATCATGTGTACTCCAAGCTCTCTGGCGAACTCAGGTATGGCCATCATTTCTTCCTCAGTCTCACCAACATTACCATAGATGAAGTAGGCATGGTAAAAGAAAGGGAACCGCCGAAATACCGTAAAAGCATCCCGAATCTGCTTTGTGTTAAAGCCCTTGTTGAGCTGTTCGAGGATCCTATCGCTTGCCGACTCGATACCCAGCAAAAGCATTCGAAACCCCGCGCGGTATGCTTTTTCCAGCATGTGCGGGTACCTGGCCGCCTCGATTCTTGCATTAGCGAAATACAGTTTATCGATGCCTCTCTCGATGATTAAATCGCATATACGCTCGACGCGGTCCGGGTTAACGAAGAAGTTGTCATCAGCAAAAATAATCATCTTCCCCTTACTGGCTTCGATCTCATCTACCACCGATTCCGGCGACCGAGCGACATAATCACGCTTCTGTCCCAGAGGATTCAGGCTGAACGTACAAAACTTGCATTTGTACGGACATCCCCGTGAACTAAGGATAGTGTCAAACTCCATCGGCAACAGACGTATGCCATGAGCGACAGGGAAGTAGCGACTTTGTCGCAGGCTCCGGTCCGGCGGATCAATATTTTCGATAGGCTGGAGCGGCCGGTTTGGGTTGTGAACGATTGTACCATTGCGTCTGTAGGATAAACCAAGAATCTGTTCCCATGGCAGTCCGTCTGATAGCTCTTGAATAGTCTGCTCGCCCTCCCCGCGGACAACAACATCGACGTTGTGGCATCGTAGAAGAATGTCCTCCACATTCTCGGTTGCCTCTCGTCCGCCGACAACGGTAGTCGGACGAGAGGGTAATTGGCTGATATAGTCACAAGCTTTCTTGTATTGTGCCCTCCAGCCAATACTGATGCAAATCAAATCAACGCCGCGATGGATAAACTCGGACATCTTTCGAGGTGATTGCAGCGACCGCTTATGACGGAGATCAATTAAGCTGATTTGGTCTACATGACTTTTTAAAGCGGTCGCTATGTACTCCAAACCTGTCGGGGGAAAGAAGTCTAGACCTGTACCTCTATCCCCCGAAAAATAAGGATATAGGCATAGTGCATGACGATACTTACGATACTCTACCATATTTTACGCTTCTGATTTCCAAATTCAGTAAAAACCATCTCTGCTTATTTGCAAACTCAGTCTATTTTATCCCCTTCGCATCAAAAAATCTATTATTATTTCAACGACCTGACGGTGGGCAGGGTCTGAAACTGCGTGATATCAAATTTCTTGACAAAATTATCGACAATTTTTTCAAGCCGTTCAGCATTTTCCCCGTGGAGCATTGCGTAAAGATTATAGGGCCAGTGCGGCAGAGGCTTTCGCTGGATACAATGACTTACCTGCGGCAAATCACATAAAAACTTTGCCACAGACTGTAAAACTGCTCCATCAGCCCTACAACAGAATAAGGCATTAAAAGTGTCCGGCGGTGAATGGTGTTTAATGGCAGATGTATCCAACTTATGACGTTTGACAGCAGGGAAAGAAAGAAAATCAGTTTTAAATTTTTTCGAAAGCTCTTCGATAGTCCTGTCTATTTGGCTGGAATTTGGGGCCTTTAAGGTAAACCACAAATTGTAATAGTGCTTCCTTAAATAATTATGAGAAACATTAGGCAGAGAATTTACGGCTCGTGCGACAGTGTCAAGTTTATCCTCCTCTATATGAGCGGCGATAAGCGTAGAGACCACATTCATATAAGAACATAGCGGGTCAGAAGCAAGAGAATCGTCAGTTTTTGCGAATGCCCTTGCACGACAGCCGCCGCAGATTTGAACATAATTGCATTCGCCGCACTTGCCGGAGATTTTTTTTTGCCTGATTGAATTTAAAAAAGGAGATTTTTCCCAGATTTTTCTGAAACGGGCTGTTTGTAATAAATTGCCGGCCGGGACTTTTAAAAATCCGCAGGTTTGAACATCGCCAGTATGACTGATAAACGCAAAATCAGCTGCGGCAAGACAGCCGAAGGCTTTTTTCTTTGACGCAGGATATAGATTTTTGAAAACAGGCGCAAAACGCGGGGCACAGGTGAAACGCACCTCAATATCATACTGAGCCTTCAACTCGGCAACGGTATGCAAAACTTTTTCATATTCTTTCGAAGTCAGGGCGATGTCAGAAGGCCCCTGGGCCCTGCCGGCAGGGACAAGCATAAACGGATTAAAACAATAAGCGCCTAATTTTTCAGAAAATTTGGCAAGCTGCGGCAATTTATCGGCGTTTCGTTTTGTAACTGTTGTGTTAATCTGGAATTTCAGGCCTGTTTTTTTTGCGATGTCAATCGCATCAAGCGTTTTTTCAAACGCGCCGGCAGTTCGTCTAAAATCATCGTGCTGTTTGGCATCATCTGAATCGAGCGAAAAAGAAAGAGTCAAGACACCCGCTTTTTTGAGTTTTTCGGCCTTAATTTCATCAAAATTATAGCCGCAGGTTGCGAGCGAAACAGCTAATCCGGAGAATATCGCAAAATCAATCAGTTCAAATAAATCGTCTCTTTCAAAAGGTTCTCCGCCGGTGAAAATCAGGACGCATTTATTATAATCAGCGATAGATTTTATGATTTTTTTGCACTGCTCAGTATCAAGTTCATCTTTGAAGCCTGCATCGGCAGAAGCCCTGCAGTGAATACAGTTCATTTTACATCTGCGAGTAACTTCGAAAGCAATAACACGAGGCTTTTTAATATTTGCCACAGAGTTTATAATTTTTTTGTTAGCCACAGAGAACACAGAGGACACAGAGAAAATTATATTATTTTATTTTTTACAATTTCTTTTGCAAAATATGTAATAATAATATCGGCACCGGCTCTTTTAATTGCATATAACGTTTCCATAATCGCAGATTGTCTATCAAAAACGCCCTGCTGGGCGGCAGTGTTAATCATCATATATTCGCCACTTGTCTCATAAGCGGCGATAGGCACATCGAAACGCTGTTTGGCCTGATAGATAATATCCAAGAAACATAAGGCAGGTTTTATCATTACAATATCAGCGCCTTCTGCAATATCCAACTCGATTTCGCGCATTGCTTGTTTGGCTGATGCTGCGATGTCCATCTGATAGGTTTTGCGGTCGCCAAAAGCGGGAGCAGAATCGGCTGCGTTTCTGAACGGGCCGTAAAATGCAGAGGCATATTTGGCTGAATAAGACATAATCGCTGTGTCAATAAAGTTGTTCTCATCAAGAACTTTTCTAATTACCCCTACTCTGCCATCCATCATATCTGATGGCGCAACCATATCAGCACCGGCTTTTGCGTGAGAAACAGCAACCTTTGCCAAGATTTCACAGGTAGCATCATTATCAATTTTATTATCTTTGAAAATGCCGCAATGGCCGGTGTCGGTATAGGCACACAAACAAACATCTGTAATAACAAGTAATTCCGGCACATTTCTTTTAATATTTCTTACAGACTGCTGAACTGTGCCGTTATCGCTGAAGGCTTCAGAACCTTTTGGATCCTTTTGTTCAGACAGACCAAAAAGTAAAACTGCAGGTATTCCCAGATTGAAAACCTCCTTTGCCTCATCAACAACCATATCCGGCAAAAAGTGGAGGCAATTCTGCATTGACTGAATCGGCTTTTTTACTCCTCGCTCCGTCGCTAAAGCCATGGAGCGTCGGCGATTGCCGGGGCAAACAAACAATGGATAGACCAGATTATCGACAGAGAGATTAACGCTTCTGACAAGTCGGCGCATCGAATCGTTTTTTCTAAGCCTTCGCATCCTGACGGGTAAATTCTGCATTTGATACTCCTGTTATGGACATTTCCTCATCATTGAGGTAACAATCCGGCTCCAAAAGCCATTCCACCTTCGCTAAAGCTTCGGCGGACAAGTTTGATTTTGGATTCCCGCTTTCGCGGGAATGACAGAGGAATCTGGCGTTAGTGCCGCAAAGATTGAGCCAACGACATTTTCTGCACCTGTCGGGTGCAAAAATAGTTTTATCCTTAAATATATTTAAAGAATTTTTCAAAATGTCTTCAAGCTTTGTTTCCGTTACATTGCCTAATGAGAAATTCTGCCAGAACTGGTCGGGGTGGACACTGCCAGCAGAATCAATCGCGAAAAGTTTTGTGCCGATTTTGTTGCCGCCGAATTTTTGGAGTAAACCCAAACTTTTTCCATAAAGCGGCAAGTTTTCCTGTTTTAAACGATTTAAGATAAAAGCGCCGTCAGCGTGATTACCAACGGTTAAAACTTCTGTAACTCCTCTTGAAGCATAATCTTGCGCACAATCGCAAATGTCATTTAAAGCCTGCCTGATTTGCTCATTAGTGCATTTGAGATTATTCCTTGCAGCGTTTCCTGCTGAAATTAAATGATAAAAACAGATTCTCTGAACATTCAATTCCGCGACAAGAGAAAATATGTCTTTAATCTGGTTAAAATTCAGGTTTGTCATTGTAAATCGCAAGCCTGTTTTTAGGCCTGCATTTTTACAAAATTTCACAGCGTCAATCGCCTTTATGAAACTGCCCTTTGTGCAGCGAAATTCATCGTGCGTCTTTTGATTGCCGTCAATTGAGATGCCGACATAACGGACACCTGAACTAACAAGTTTTTTTGCGATTTTAGAATCTATTAAAGAGCCGTTTGTAGAAAGGACGGCTGGCAGGCCGAGTTTGTGCGAGAAATCGAGAAGCTCAAATAAATCGGCTCTTTCAAGCGGTTCGCCTCCGCTAAAAAGGACAACCGCACATTTAATTTCAGCAAGCTGTCTTAAAAGTTCTTTTGCCTGTGTTGTATCAAGCTGGCCGGTTAATCCGGTTTTGCTATAACAGTGCAGGCAATTCTGGTTACATTTATTTGTGCAATTATAGACTAAAATCGGTCCTTTGCCGATATCAAAGCGATAACGGAAATCGTCCGATGAGTTTTCTATCCCGCAATAAAGTCTTGAAACGTTAATCATTTTACTTTTTCCATTGCTTCTATCAGGCCATCGATAGTATGTTCCGCTGCTCCAGATGTTGGTGTTATACCAAATTTTTTCAGGGTCTCGGTAGTAGCCGGGCCGATTGAGGCTGTTTTTGTTCCTTTATTTATATCCTGCGCACTGAAATCGGCAAAAAAACAATCAACAGCGAAACTGCTTGCAAAGGCAATCCAGTCTATACTGCCGTCCTTTAATTGTTTATAGAGTTCAGTTGTATCGTTTTTGAGCTTCCGGGCGGTATAGACCGAAACCTGTTTAACCTCTGCTTTTACCGACCGAAGTTTTTCTTCAAGCTGGGAAGTTGCAACAGCGGAGCACAGGAGCAGTATTTTTTTGCCGGCAGGACTGTGCTCTTTTATGAAACCTTCTGCAAGTTCTTTCGTAGTGTAAACAGCCGGTATAAAATCGGCCTTTATTCCGAAATCCTCAAGAGACTGAGCAGTTTGCACGCCAATACAGGCGACCTTTGTGCCGGCAAAAATTCGAGCGTCCCTGTTCAACCTTGCCGCCGCTTCGAAAAACAATCTCACACCCGTTGCGCTTGTAAAAAATACCCAGTCAAAATCCGCAAGCCGCTTAAAAATTTCCTTAAATTCTCCGATGTCAGTCAAATCCTTAATTTTAAAGGCCGGGTATTCAACCACCTCCGCTCCGCGAGCAGCGAGTTTGGAGGCAAAATCGGCATTACCTGTTTTATCACGGGTTATAAGAACCCTTTTGCCGAACAAAGGCAGTTTTTCAAACCAGCTAAAATAAGTTTTCCCGATTATCATCACAGCCGGCGGCACAATATTTTTTTGAGCGCATTTTCCGGCAATATCTGAAACAGTGCCTTTGACTATTTTCTGGCCCGGCAATGAGGCATCCGCAACAACGACAGCAGTAATCCCCGGTAACAGACCTGCCGACATAAGCCTCTGGCAGATTTTATTCATATTTTTTACGGTCATATAAAAAACAATCGTGCCATTGAGCTTCACAAGGCTGTCAAAGTCAATATCTTCAACGTCTTTGCCTTCGGCGGTCTGTCCCCTGACAAATGTTACGGCTGAGGCTGTGTTTCTGTCCGTAAGAACAACACCGGCATACGCAGCAGCCGCCGAAGCTGCCGTTATGCCGGGAATAATTTCAAAATCTATATTATTATCGCTGAGGCACTTCAGCTCTTCGGTTGCCCTGCCGAAAATCATCGGGTCGCCGCCCTTGAGTCTTACAACCGTTTTGTGGGTATTGGCTTTTTCAATAATCAGCCGGTTTATGTTCTCCTGCTTCGGGCCGTGTTCCGTATGTTCTTTTCCCACATAAACAAGCTCCGCTTCCTGCGGGATGAAACTTAAAAGTTCCTTTCCGATCAGCCTGTCGTAAAGAATACAGTCGGCCTGCTGGAGAATCTGCAAGCCTCTTACGCTGATAAGCTGTGAACTGCCGGGACCGGCGCCGACAATATAAACCTTTGATTTTTTATTCATTCTTCAAAAGCTCCGCGGCTCCTGCCTTTAGAAGTTCATTTGCCAGGTTTTCTGCAATCTTTTGAGCAGATTTAACCGGGCCCTGCAGGCGGCGATTGATAAATTTAGTTCCATTTTCATCAGAGACAAAAGCATAAACTATAATATTATCTGCGGCGATTTGCGCAAACACACCTGCCGGTGCGTGACAGCCCGCGTGCAGTTTATGCAGCACGAGTCTTTCCGTATCAGAGGTAATCCTTGATACATTGTCATCAATTTCAGCAAGCAATTTTAAAATTTCATCATTATCCGCTCTTGCCTGAGCAGCTATCGCGCCCTGGGCTGGTGATGGAATAAAATCAATCGGATTGAAACAAAAAGAAACCTTTTCCGTTAATCCAAGCCTTTCGATACCTGCGTAAGCAAGAACAATACCGTCAAACAGGCCTTTTTCAACCTGACTTATTCTTGTAGGCACATTGCCTCTTACCGGTTCACAAACCAAATCAGGTCTTTTGTGCAAAAGCTGGGCCTTTCTGCGAAGACTTGATGTGCCTATTTTGGCGGCTTTAGGCAAATCTTTGAGAGAATTTATCTTTTGTCTGCAAACAAGACAATCCTGACAAAATCTTCTGTCTAAAACGGCGGCTGTAACAAGGTCATTGGATTCTGCAACCGGCAAATCCTTATAACTGTGGATGGCAATATCGGCCTTATTCTCACGAAGCGCATCTTCAACCGCAGCAGTAAAGAAACCAGTTTCTGATAATTTCCACAGGGGCTTTTTTTTGTCTATATCGCCTTTGCTTTTTATTTCGACAATTTCAAAACCGATGCCGGGTCGGTGTTTTTTAAGAGCAGCAACAACAATCTGCGACTGAATAATCGCAAGTGCGCTCGAACGTGTTGCTATGCAGAGCCTGTTCATCTGCCGGCCTTTTCTGAAACCAGCGGCACAATGCCCAAATTTTCAAACCATTTTGAAAACGCCCGCAGGTGCTGGTCTATAATTGCCCGTGCTTTGGGAATCTCAGTTTGACGTTTACGGTTATTGGCACTGATAATTTTGTTTAAACTATCGATATTAAAAAGTTTTACGCTATCAAGCTTTCCAGCCCCAGGTTCAACGTTCGGCGGCACAGACAGGTCAATTAAAATCAAAGGTTTTGCCCGTTTTAGAAGTTCGGCTGCTGATATCAAAGGCTTCTGTGAAGCAGTGGCGGCAAAAACAATATCCGCATCGTCAAGACAATTGTTTAACCCGTTCAAAGGCACGTAGCGGCCAAAACCGGCATTTTTAATCAACTGTTCGCCGGCGGTTTTATTTCTTGCAGCAACGGCTATATCCTGAACGTTTTTTCTGATTAGATGTTTTACAACAAGCCCGGCATTTGTGCCCGAACCGAGCACAAAAACTTTAGCTTCTACGTCCGCGACATTCATCGCAAGCTCGACGGCAGCCTGAGCAATGGACAGCGCTCCGGTACTTATATTTGTATGTGTTTTGACGGCCTTTGCTGCTCGAAACGCACCGTGCAAAAGATGGTGAAACATAGATTTTATGGTTTCGCATCGCAGTGCAAAACTATAAGCGGATTTCAATTGAGAAAAAATTTCATTTTCACCGATAATCTGCGATCCAAGCCCGGCAGCAACACTGAAAAGATGCCCGGCAACGTCAAGACCATACAAAGTCTGTTTATACTCGTTCCAGCAGTTATGAGAAATAAAATTATTAATAATCGCCGAGACATCGAACCATTTTTTTACATAAAAATAAAATTCAAGCCTGTTGCAGGTATTGAGTATCAGGGCATCGCTAATGTCGGCGCATCTGCGACAGTTGAGAAGAAAATTTCTCTGCTGCTGTTGGTCAAGCACAAGTTTTTCCCTCGCAGCAGCAGAACAATCCTTAAAATTAACGCTTTGACAGAACAAATCCATAAAATTTCAACCGCTATGGCTATGAAGGCCTGTGAAAATTTTCGAGAAATTTATCAATGAAATACCAAGAATAATCAATACAAAACCCATTATAATCCATAAACTGTTCAATTTCAAAAATCTCTGTCCGTAAAGATACCTGAAATGCAGCAACGCCGCAAATACAAGCCAGATTGCGAGCGAAAAAGTTTCTTTCGGGTCCCAGCTCCACCAGTCACCCCAGGCAAAGGCCGCCCAGACACTGCCAATGGCAATTCCAGCAGTCAAAAATGCAAAACCAAGACGAACAAGTTTGTAAGCCAGTTCCTCAGCTTGAGGCATTCTGTTAAATAGTTGTTTAACTGCAAAAAAGGCGGCTTTAGCAAAAAAAACATAAGAAAGCAGACAAGAGAAAATATGCGGCACAAAAAAAACACTTTTAAAGTTATGTGACGGCACAGACATTATCCGAGAGTAAAAGATAAGTACTATCGCGGCCAGTAACAGAAGTGCCGTTATAATATCAGTTTTATTCCATTTAATTCCAAAAAGGCCGAAAAGGCCAGTGCAACCGACAGCATAGCCTGCAAAAACAGTATAACTGCAATTGATAAGACCTCCCCCAAGAATCAACAAAGCGCCCAGATAAACCACGAGCGGCCATCCTGCCGTCCAAATTTCCTTAAATTCTACCAGGCCGGCGATAATCAACAGGCCGACACTAATCCCAAGCCCCCTGCCAGCCGGAGAAGTAAAAAACCATTTTGACCAGTCTGCACCCATTACAGAGCCGATAACACAAAGCACCGCTAAAAACATCAGCAATACTATGCCAGTTAAAAGACAAAGTTGTTTTAATCTGTCCACAAACAATACCCTGGGTAAACTATCGACTTTTGCCAACAGAATAACAGATTTACCATCGTTCCGCCATAGGCGGATAAATTTGCATTAAATTTTACCCGTAAGACCGGGCAAAATCGGGGCTTAAATTGCTATTGCAAATCTTTTATTAGATACTATAATGCTTTGTTTCCCGTATCCTGTTAAAAAGCGAAACCCTAAATTTTGAATTGTTAAACAGTTATATTAGGAGCAAAACATAATGGTAGCGATAAAGCAGCCACAAATCGACCTGTTCAGCAATGAAACTATTACACTCGACAATATTTTATCGACGGCAGAGTTCGTAAATTCGAGCGAACGAAACAAAATTGCGTTTGCAGAGCAAACGGAACAGGAGCTGTCAAAGCCCGGCAGAAAAAACTACCTCGCCCTTGGCGCCGTACTTGCGGCGCTCGGCAGATACCGGCAGGCAATTGAAACGCTCGAAAAGGCCGATGACAGCAAAGAAAAATATCTGGAATTGGCCTTCTGCCTGCGAAAGACAGGTCAGTATGATAAAGCTATCGAAACACTTGACAAAGCAGCAAAGGCAGGAGCCGATGCACTGGCTGTCAACTGTGCAAAGGCCGGCGTATATCGTCTAAAAACCGACTTCGCACAAGCCATGAAGGTCCTGACGGCCTGCGAAAACTACCAGAAGGTCAGCGCCCTGTATCATTATACACTCGGCCGCTGCCTGCAGGCCCAAGGCCAGTACGATAAGGCAATTGAAAATTACCAGACGGCAATTGAAATTGACCCTGTTCATTCAAAGGCGCTATTTCACCTGGCATTTTTGCTTGATATCAGAGGCGATGAGCAAGCCGCTATCGATTATTATAAACAGCTCGCCAACAACGGCACCCCTTACGTCGGCGCACTGCTCAACCTGGCCGTTCTTTACGAAGACGTCGGCGAATACGACAAAGCCTTAAAATGCGTGGAGCAGGTCCTTAAATTTCATCCGAACAACCCGCGGGCAATCCTTTTCAAAAAGGACATAGAAAGCTCCAAGATTATGGTTTACGACGAAGAAATCGAGAAAACAAAAGACCAGCGGAACAAAACGCTTGAGACGCCGATTACAGATTTCGAACTTTCAGTAAGGAGCAGAAACTGCCTTAAAAAAATGAATCTCAATACCATAGGCGACCTGCTGAGGATTACGGAAGCCGAGCTGCTTGCTTATAAAAATTTCGGTGAGACATCGCTTACCGAAATCAAGGCCGTACTCGAAACAAAGGGCCTGCGGCTGGGCATGGCAATCGAAGGGCAAACCCCGCTGCCGCCAATGCAGGAAACGCCAAAAACCGAATCCGACGTCGACCCGGAACTGGTTAACAAGCCCCTGGCCAATTTCGAGATGTCGGTAAGGGCAAGAAAATGCCTTGATTACCTGAATATCAAGACCATCGGCGGACTGATTTCAAAAACAGAAGCAGAACTGTTAGGCGTCAAAAACTTCGGCGTTACAAGCCTGACGGAAATAAAGCAGGTTCTCGAAAAAGCCGGACTGAGTCTGAGAAAACTTGACTAACATCCGCTATGACGGTACAGACTACAACCCTCCGGAATTTTCAGTTTGTCGCAGGGCTTGTCCTTATCTTTCTGACAGGCTGCGACGCGAGCGAACAGTCCCCGGCGAATGCCGCCACAGGCCAAAACATCGGACAATACGTCATCAGGGTATTGCTCGACGATAAAATCTCTGCCGCATCCTTTATGGTCGATTCTCCATACCAGATTGCCTGTGTTGATACTACCGAAGTTTTTCCCGCACAAAAGACAGACGAAACAATCAACGCAAAGCTTCAAACAGACGGCATAAAAATAGGCCCGCAGCTTTTTAAAACAAAACGCCTTATAATAGAACCGCAGAGCAATTTGCCGTTTAGAATCAACCACCAGTCCTACAGGGGCAGCCTTGAATTTATAACAAACGACGACGGCAACAGTATGATGGCCATAAATAATGTGCCGCTTGAAACATATCTTGCGGGAGTTATATCAGCCGAGATGCCCGGCTACTGGGAAGCAGAAGCATTAAAAGCACAGGCCATCGCAGCGAGAACCTATTGTCTCTACATAAAATCAAGATTCGGCAAAAACCGCAGCTGGGACATCAAGGCAACACAGGCAAACCAGGTTTATAAGGGAGTAGCCGCTGAAACAATGCGAACGACCAATGCAGTCAACGCCACAGCCGGTATGGTATTATGCTGCGAAGACGAATCAGGCACCTGCGAACAATTTCCCGCATATTACAGTTCTGTCTGCGGAGGCCATACGGAAAACGCCCAGGATGTCTTCGGCGAAAGCGCCCCGGCACTTAAAGGAGTGGACTGCCCATACTGCAAAGAAATTACAAGACCTGATATTTTCTACTGGCCGATGGCAAGCTTCGACAAACAATACGTAACTGAAAAACTTATCGACAGATACCCAAACTTAAAGGAATTAGGTCAAATAGAAAAAATAGAACCTGCAAAAGAAACCAGCTATGAGAGCACTGTTCTGCGGAAAGGTCTGCCGCCCGGCACAAGCCTTTTCAAAAGAATTGTCAGCGTAAAATTGACCGGCTCGGCCAGGCAAACCCCAAAAGTTTCGGGCCGGATTAACGAACCGAACTTGCCGCAGGCTTCCCCCAAAACAGCATATCTTCGTGCAGAAGACTTCCGCCTTGCAATCGACTCGACAGGAACAAAAATTCAAAGCACAAGCTGTATAATAGTGAGTCTTGAAAAAGAATTTATTTTTGTGGCAGGCATCGGTTTCGGCCACGGCGTAGGTCTTTGCCAGTATGGTGCAAGACAAATGGCAAGAGAGGGTAAAACCGCACAGGAAATTCTAAATTATTATTACCCGAACAGCAGAATTAAAATTTTGTATTAAAAATAATTAACCACGAATGAACACGAATTTTTAACTATGGATCCCCGCCTGCGCGAGGACAAGTTTCACAGATGACGCGGATTTTTTAAAACTAATTTATTGCGGAATCGAAGACTATTTTTTTGATCCAGGTTTATTTTCTGGTTTGAATTTTGAAAGACAGTCCGGACATAATTGCTGGCCGGAATCTATTTTTGACATTTGAATACCAGACCAGGATGAATTACAACCATCGCATTTAACCAGTGGATAAGATAGATTGAGGTAGATTTTTTCGAGCAATTCCACGATAACATTTATTCGTAAAATCCAGCGGATAATCACAACGATGATGGCAATCGTTACAATAGTTACGAGGATAGAAATTGCAAAGATGACTATAAATTTGGATAAATCTTCAGTCATATTCATATTTTTTTGCGTTTAAAATTTATATATAGTTCTCCAGATTCGAGTCTCACTGTTATTCAATATTTCTGAAAAAATCCAAAAAGGCTGACAACACCAGAATATACATTATATACCAAAAACCATAGTTTTGTCAACATATAAACCATCATAGCAGCAAACACAAAAATAACAGAATAACGTCAGAACAAGCGGGAATATGTGTTATCTGCTTGCCAAAAGCCCTTTTTTGGCTTATACTTACGCTGAAAATAGCCATCCGCCTTCGCTAAAGCTACGGCGGACAAGCTCCGATACCAAGGCGCTAAGTATCTTAAATATATATTTTTTCTTTGTGTCTTCGTGCCTTAGTGGCTACTAAAAAATATGAATGTATTTGAAGTAATAAAAAAAGATACCCAAAGCAGCGCAAGAACTGGTCTGCTGCAAACATATCATGGCACTGTTAAAACTCCTGTTTTTATGCCTGTCGGGACAAGAGGCGCGGTCAAAGGCACAATGCCGCAGCAGCTTCGCCAGGCGGGCAGCCAGATAGTCCTTGCCAATACGTTTCACCTGATGTTAAAGCCCGGCGTCGAAACAATACAAAAGGTGGGTGGGCTGCATAAATTTATGGCGTGGGACGGGCCAATACTGACCGACAGCGGCGGATTTCAGGTTTTTTCATTGAGTACAATAAATTCTACCGACGACAGCGGAACTGAATTTGCCAGTCCTTATGACGGATCGAAAACCAAACTTAATG
>Ga0315294_10002510_pt1 | contig 20052 bp, 16 predicted proteins | sample YL17G13_40_MG_FD_203626 | JGI IMG/M metagenome (GOLD analysis project Ga0315294, IMG submission 203626) | Sediment microbial communities from Yellowstone Lake, YNP, Wyoming, USA - YL17G13_40 | ecosystem: Environmental > Aquatic > Freshwater > Lake > Sediment | place: USA: Wyoming | collected...
GTAATTTTAATCTCACCGAGTCGCGCTTTGCCCACAACTCTTATCTTCAAATCTGGGCAGAAATGGGAATTTTAGGGATAATTTCGATTGTCTGGCTGATTATCGCGGCGTTTAAATCCGGTCTTAAGAATATCCATAAAAACCAAAGCACAACAATAATTACGGCGGGTGCTGTATTTTTAATCCATAACCTTGTTGATTTTAGCTTCTTTCTACCAGAGGTTGCGCTTATCTGGTGGATAATTTTAGGTTTAACCATACCTAAAGATAAAGAATGAATGCGATTATCATAATTCCAACCTATAATGAAAAAGATAATATCCAACCATTAGTGGAAGAGATATTTAAGGTTGCCCCTGACATTAAAATCCTTATAGTTGATGATAATTCTCCTGATGGCACGGGTAGAATTGCGGATGAGCTAAGCAGAAAATATCCTCAAGTTAAAGTACTTCATAGAGAAAAAAAGGAAGGCTTAGGTAGGGCTTATATCGCTGGTTTTAAAGAAGCCTTGAAAATGAATCCCGATTATATCCTGCAGATGGATGCCGACTTTTCCCATCATCCCAAATATATCCCAGTATTTTTAAAAGAAATAGCCAATTACGATATTGTCTTGGGTTCACGATTTTTAAATAGAAAAAATCGACCACGTGGTATATCTAACTTTAGCCTTTGGGCAAACCGATATGTAAAATGGATATTGGGCTTAAAAATTACTGATTGTTTAGGAGGATTTAAGTGTTTTCGTCGAATAGTAGTTGAAGAGGTGGAACTGGATAAATTTATTTCTAAGGGCTTTATTTTTCAGGTTGAATTTATATACAAGGCTTATAAAAAAGGATTTACAATTAAAGAGATACCTATAATCTTCTATTGGCGCAAATCAGGACAATCTAAAAAAACAAAAAAAATCATATTAGAAGCCTTATTTAAAACTATCTTATGGCTTCTTCAGGTTTTAATCTTTTCCAAGTCACAATCCTCCAGGCTCCGTCTTCTTTAACTAAAATAGCTAAAATAGACTGTAACCAATTTTCTTCTCTCAGGGTTTCTAAATTATATGACTTCCTAATAAATCCAAGTACTACATACGCCCTATCACCCTTAAATTCTATACTGTGTATTTGTAATTCACTAACAGAGGAATTTACGTATTTCTTAAAGAAACTATCCATACCTTCTTTGATAATAGATTTAAACATATTGTAATCTATGAATTTATCATCTCTTTCATCAGAATAGTTAATTGAAACTTGACTCATCATAGAATCAAAATCATTAGAAACAAAACTGTTTAAAAATTTTTCTAATATCTTTTCTATCTGCTGTCTATCTTCGGTATCCTGTGCTAAACTAAAAATGGTTTTATAACTAATCGATACGAATATAGCAAATACTAAAAATAAAATCCACTTTTTCATTTTCATATTCAATCCCTCCTTTACAATAAAAAAGCTTTCCTTTTAGCCATACACTTATATTGGAATATTTTGCTGATAGATAATTCTATTAACTATTCCCTTATTATCTAATAATTGCCATATTTTATTTTCAAAAAATATTGTATTGCCTTTCAAGAACAAAGGTACTGTCATTGTATTATTGCGTAAGACAAAATAACATCTCTGGCACTCTTTTTCGCAAGGGTATATTCCTATAGCTCTCCCCTTCTTTCTATTATTAAAATTTGAAAAGCAATATCTAGAAGTAGTGATATATCCGTAAGGAAGATATAAAGATACATCCATATCTTTTATATTATCTAATCGAATGCCTTGGAGCAAGTTATCTAATTCTATTCTTTTTATATCTTGTTCTTTCAAAAATTTAATGAAATAATTATTAATACATCCTGTTTGGAAATATTCTTTAGTAATCTCTGGTAGGTCATTAAATATATTCATAATCTCTGGCCCTTTTTTTGTTTGGTCAGCAATCGTCCTAATACTAGTCTAAATTTATACTGCTTACTAATACTTAATAATCCCCAATCATTTATGACTATTTCAGAGTCGGGCTTTATTTTAGATAAATTTTCAAATATTTCTCTAAACTTATTTATTGCATTATTGGTTACATAGCTGGTAACTAAACTAAAATCCAACATTTTATTTTGGACAAATTTTAAAACCTCCTTTAATTCATCTAAGGAAGGAATCAGTCTTTCGCAAAATTCATTTCCAAAATATATCCTTTCATATTTAGAATTCCAGAACTTTAGTTTTTCTTCTGATGTAATATACAGTGCATATTCTATGATTATTAATATAAACTTTTATCTAAAATTATAGTTATCTTTTAAATATCAACTTAATTGATAATAACAGTATTCTCCGCTACAGCCAAAACCAAAGAATTTCTGATAAAGTTGTTTTGCTTTGCAAAAATATTCTTCTTTACTTAAGTTGCAATCTAAAAGCCTAATAGCTTCTTTTATAAAATGGACGTTTTCTATTTTATCATCTTTATGGAAATATCGACCTGCAATTTTTATGAATTTAATCCCTATTTTATTTAAATCGTATAAAGCACAAATACCACAGCTATATAAAAAGATTTTTGGATTAAAAAAGTAGTTATTTATTCTTATATTTCTAAAATTATTTTTATACTGGCTACTAAGGTATCGGGGTTGAATATTATATCTAGAACAACACGCAAGCGTATTTCTTAATATCTTTCTTATCACATAGTTACGCAGGGATTTAGCTATATTATTATGCATTAGCAAGTCTACAATGTTAAGAAGAAATTTATTATTTACGATTTTAAAAAACTTGGCCTTCTGAAATTCCAAAACACCATGCTGGAAACTGCAAAAACCACCGATAAAAGGACATTTGTCATTTAGAATCAATACTTCAAATTCTAAATCTGCTAGTTCTTTAATAAAATCCTTCATTTCTTCAATTCTCAACTGCCTCGGAAGGATTATTCTAGATATACCAAATTCTCTATAAAATTTTGCCGTTTCAATATTAAAAGTATTGGCACTAGTGCTCAAATATACCTTTGTTTTGTTCCAATTTTCTTTTTTTAGCTTATAAATTAAGCCGATATCTGAAACAATAAAAGCATCGATATCGCATTCAACTGCCTTTTCTATCTGTTCAGTAACCAATGATAACTGATTTTGCGAATAAAATTCATTTATTGTAAAACTGACAGGCACATTATAGTTATGAGCTATCTTTACTACTGATTTTAAATCTGAATAGCTATTAAGATTTGAGGATAGATGCGGCCTTCTGTTTAAATAAAATAAATTACTATATTTATCTACATAATCTCTTATAAGAACTCCGCAATAAAGCTCATCTGCACCCTTTTAAATAACAGAGATTACTTCATCAATCCTACTTATAGACGAAATAATTCGCATTTTGTCTTTATCAATAATTGATTTTATTTGTTAGCATAAATAAGGCATATAGCTTCTCAGCTCTTCCAGAGAAATTTTTCCTTTATTCGGAAAGTAATCTTTTGTCGTGTTTAGCACTTAGTCATTCTTCTGACAATATAAGTCAACAAATACGCCGTCAAATTCTTTGCTGTCCAAAAGGTAATAATGGCTTTGCATAAATTCTCGTACCGCACTTACATGCCCATCTAATTTTCCATCCCTTTCCCAAGAAGAAGAAATCAACCAGACTCTTTTAAATTCCAGGTCCTTAAAGCTTTTTGTTCCAGAAATACCCGATTCTTCTAAGTTAATTATATTTATATTTGAATCCCTGGCTATTTGTAATCGAGATTTTTGAAATTCTTTCAAATATTCATACGAGTATCTTGAATTTCTAAGTTTAGACTCAATAAAAAAATAGACAAATTGTTGCCTCGGTATATTTGGCAAGTAGAAAAATACTTGAATAATACTAGAATCAGAGTAAGCAACTAAATCTCCTTCTTCAAAGCCTCTATTAATGTAATCCGCAACAGGTTTAACTGGTTTTTTTACATGTACACCTATGTGATGAGAATAGGGTAAAGGCATGCGGTAAGAAAAATAATTATGTAAACAAAAAACAATTGACAGACATATAGAAAGATACGCAGCGATTTTGATGCTACGCATCCTAATGCTTACCAATCCAGTAGCGATGATTATATAATAAAATGGAGAAAAGAGCATGATTTGTCTATCAAGATAAATAGGCATTTTCTTCGAAATTAAGAAGGTAATAATTACGGGAATAAATATAAATGAAATAAGAGAAATTAGCTCTTGTCTTTTTTCTTTCCACCAATACTGAATACCAAAAATAAACAAAAAATAAAAAACTATAAAACTAAAAAAATAAATCCAAGGTGTAGCATTATATCCTACGTTAAAATTTTCAAAGGTTATAACTATTGAATTTAAATGAGGTTTTGGTATCCATAATGAGAATGTATATTTTACCCTAGGGATTTTCTGAAAGATAAAAGGAAGGAGTGGCAAAAATAAAATTAATATAAAACACAAACTCACTAAATAGTATTTAAATAAAGGCCTGTAAGTCTTTGATAAAAATAATATTCCTACTAAAATTATGATAAAAAAAGAAAAATAATTTATATATAGAGCTAATATCGATGATATAACAAAACCCATCCACAGATAGATAGTTCTCTTTTTTAGAGCCATAATAAAAAAATAAACAATCAGCATTATCAGAAAAGTTGAAAGACTGTATCCCCTTGCCTCTTGAGAATACCAGATGTGTATCGGAGAAACGGATAAAATAAATGCGCTTATCAAACCGGTTTTGGTATCAAAGAATAACTTGCCTAATTTATAGATAAAAGGTATAGAAATCACACCAAATATCATAGATAGAGACCTCAAGATAAATTCTCCGCCTCCAAAGTACTTAGCTAAGAAAGGACCGAAGTACCTTACCCAAAAAGATAATAAAATATAATAAAGGGGTGGATTATAGTCTCTATCCATGAAACTAAATTCTCTTACTATCCTAAGAGACCAAAATTCATCAAACCATAAATTATGGCTTCCTAAGTTATAGATCCTTATGCTTAAGCCGAGGACTAAAAAAAGAAATAACAATAATCTAGTCTTATCTGCTTTCCAAAAGACTGTCTGTTTATTTTGATAATTCATTTCATCCTATTCCGAAGAATACCCAGATTGGTATATCTTATTACACCTGAAATTCATACAACCACCCTGACACAGTGCTTCATCAAAAAAACACGATTTAAATCTGAATTTATGTCTTTTTCAAGTACATAAATAAAGGGATTTTCTTCGTCTTTCGCAAGTTTTACATGATTCCATCAGAGGGTATATAATATTGCGAATAAAAAACTGATCCCAATCTGCAGCCACTTTGGATATCCGCTAAGTATTTTTCTGAATAAAATTTTAAAATTATTTTCTTTTATTATTACCATTTGTTCCAAAGTAACCTAAAAATATTTGTTTTTGCTGAGAAATAATGTTTATTTAAAAAATTTAAGATATCCATTTTTATTCCAGAATTAGTTTTGCAAATCAACATAAATATCTAGGCAATGTTTACACATCTTTAATTTTCCATCACTGGCTAGAATTAACTGATATAGTCTTTCTTAACATAAGAAATATTTGCGATTTTTACAAACCGGCGAATAAGCCGAGCTTTTCTCTATATCTTTTATTCTAATAGATATTCCATCCCACCTGCTGAAAAAACGGTGAATTTTGGTATTTTTGTAATAATAAATAGGGCTGATTTTCTTCTCAATCTCTACTTTTATTACCGGTAAAAATTATCATCAAAAACATTATTTTTTTTGAGCAATAATCATTACAGTGCCGCCGAGAAGATTAAGCAACGGTATTTTTTCAATAAGGAAAGAGTGGCGGTCCAACAAATGAATTAAGAATTGCTCCGGTACCTTTTTATATCTTATAAATAGCATAGTATGGGAATCTTCTGAATATCATCGAATGTATAGATATCATCTTTTCTCTGCCTAACCGCCTAACCAGAGCATCTTTTTCAATCTTCTCTTCAGTAGTATAGTAAAATTTTTCCGTCCTAATACGTATCTACCCGACAAACGAAAGTAATAACAGTATCCTTCCCAGAGTAAGTCTAAAAATGAATAAAACCAAAATAGCGGGAGTTTCTTTAGGAACGATATCAGTGGCAAAAGAAAGGGAAATTCTACCGCTAAACAAAAAAGCTTACGGAGATTTTTTATATTACGTAGCTTATGAGCACAATCCTGCAATTCCAAATTTATATGGAAATCTCCCCCCCTGAGAGTTGTCTCTAAATGTTTAAATCTTGAGTATTTAACTAAAGAATTATAGATATCTGTATGTTTATGGATAAAAAATAAAGATGCCGTGGCATAATCAGGACGACATTGAATATTTAACCTCAGCGTCTCTAAATCGTCTTCCAATGAACTAAAAGGTATGCAGAGCATATTATAGGTTAATAATCTTAACTTATATCTCTTGATTATTTCTATGGCTGAGATAATCTGTTCTTTGGTCAAGTCTTTTTTTAAGACTTCATTGCGCAGATAATCATTGGCAGTCTCAATGCCCATAGAAACAAAAAAACAACCCGCCTCTTTAAGGCACTTTATACTCTCAGGAGTAACTAAGTCTGCGCGAACATTACAGCAAAACGGAAGCCCTATCTCTTTTTTGTATTTTTCTGAGAATTCTCTTAGCCAGGGAAGAGAGATATTAAATGTCGAATCAACAAAACGAAGAAATCTTGCATGAGTACTTGATTTAACTTCTCTCAATTCTTCAATAACATTATCCACACTTCTACGCCGGAACTCATTTCTTTCTGAACAGTAAGAGCATCTATAAGGACAACCTCTGCTGGTTAATATAAACATCTCATAGGTAATATGAAATAGTGTCCTGTCAACAAAAGGCAAGGTGTCTAAATCTTTGATTAAAGGCCCGCTGGAAGAACGAAATATCTGACCTTCTTTTTTTATCCACCAGTTTGCTATGTTTGTAATGGATTTACCTTCAGCTAAATTATTTACCAAGCCTAACAAGGCATATTCCCCTTCACCTATACAGACTCCATCTACACCTGGCTTATTGATTATTTCAGGAGACAAGGTAGGAAGTGGTCCACCAAATACAGAAAAGACATTAAATTCTTCTTTGATTTTACGATTAAGATTAAGGTAGTAAGAGATATTAACAACATGTGCACTGTACGCTAATATAGTGAAATTATTCTTTTCCAATTTTCTTTTAATCCTATCATATCTTGCCTCCACAATATCTATATTATGACCTGCCCTTTTTAAGATACTAGAAAGGCTCATAATGCCGAGGTATTCGGTATGTAAGTCTCTAACTACAAAGAGGATATGCATAAAAATTAATATTTATACAGACTTAAATAAACTATAGACTCAAAATTTTGCTGGTGAAACTAATTTTCTTCTCAATCTCTACTTTTATTACTGGTAAAAATTATCATCAAAAACATTATTTTTTTTGAGCAATAATCATTACAGTGCCGCCGAGAAGATTAACCAACGGTATTTTTTCGATAAGGAAAGAGTGGCGGTCCAACAAATGCCATATACCTTTTGCATATTCTCGAGCAAAATTTATTGTTGCCGTTTTCTTAATATAAAATCCCGACTTCTTTAATTCCTTTTGGCATTGAAATATTGAAATCGGTCGTTCATTTGATGTCCATCTCCATCTTTTTGTAAAGAAATGCCAGTACCTTCTAAACTTGAATTGCAAAGAAATAATGGGATTGTATTTATTCGGTTCGAGGATAAAAAGTAACCCACCTTTTTTTAATACCCTATTTATCTGTTCTAATGGTATGTGTATACAGGGAAAATGGTGTAATGTCTGTCCACAAACTACGATATCAAATGCACTGTCTCTGTATGGTAATGCATTACAATCACCCAAGACATATCGTGTCACCTTTCCATTAACAGAAGCCACTTTTAAATTCGTGGGAACAATATCAACGCCGGTGATATGAAAAAATGTTTTGGACAAAATGGTTGCATATGTTCCTGTGCCACATCCAAAATCCAAGATGTTATTTTGGGGATTGTAACAAAAAATTCCTGTTTTTTCTAAAATTTTTTGTGTGCGATTCTTGCTCCAAGAGCCGGTACTAAAATTTCCGCCCGTCTCTTTATACAGTTTGGTAAAACATTCAACTTCTTCCTTTATATTCTGTCGGATTTCAAGGCTAGCTTTTAAACGCATATTTGCTAAAGGCACAGGGGAATTATGGTACAGTATTACTAAAATCCTGTGATATTATATCGCACATCCCTTAAACCGATGATAAATTTTCAATCCTTAAACCCAGCGAGTTATTAAATTATTTTGAATAGCTTTTAATATCATTAGTGGTTTAAAAATTAAAGTATATATTTTTAAACCTTAAAACCTTTTCTAAAAAACTTTCGTAAAAATGGCAGTTTAGAAAAGAGCAATTAAAATTACACCCTTTCATCTTCTTTCTTATTAAAGACGTCTCTTTTGAATTCCACATCGTATTTGGGGATTCCCAAGTAGCATTTCCTATCGGCCTAAATTTGTAACATAAACCAACAACACCATTCGGATCGATATTGAAATTTCTTTTATAGGCCTGACAATGATAAGAAAGGTGATAGTTAATATAATAAGATTTCATTAGTTGGAGGTGTCGAATTGAATTTATGATGCTGTGATTTTTCTCTTTCCTCAAGATTAGCTCATTAAAAATACGTTCGACTTTTTCTCTATCTTTGGGCCATAATGCATGATTTTGAATATCAAAATCACCTATTATATTCTTGACTTTCCATCCTTGAAAATTTATAGCAATTCTATTATCTTCCACAAAGTTAACTAATTCTAACAGTTCTTCTAAGTTGCAACTTAATACAGTAGTGCATATCTGTAAAATAGAACGATTCTTAAGATATTCAATGGCTTCCATTGTTTTTTTATAAACGCCGTCGCCTCGCAAAAAGTTATGCGTTTTCTCTTTAAAACCATCAAGTGAGATACAAATAATATTTAATCCGCTCTCTACGAGTCTATCCGCCATATATTTATCTATCAAAGTTCCATTGGTAATAAGACAGGTAGTAATACCTAAGCTGTTTGAAAATTTAATAAGGTCAACAACGTCCTCTCTCAATAAAGGTTCTCCTCCAGTAATAACCAGAAAAAAACAACCCAACCATTTTCTTAGCCTAAGCATTATTTCTTTCCATCGTTTAAGGCTCAACTCATCAGAAAAATAATGTGGGACAAGACAATGTTTGCATTTTAGATTACATCTTAAGGTAAAATTGATTTGGACTCTTTCTGGCCTATAATATAGACCAAAAGATATTCTCTCCAGAAAAAGATGGATTGTAGTATTATAAGCAGTTTTTAGAAGATCCGATTTTTGTTTTAAGTTTTTTTTCAATATTATTTTACCTCATCTGATTAAAATTATACATATTAGGGTACATCGTGAAATTACATTACTATCAAAATAAATAATCAAAAATACATTTTCTTAAATATAATGGGCTGTGAATAAGATTTAAGTAATTTGTGTTAACTTGTAAACAGAAACATCTTTCCTGTCTGATATTTCTTCGAGCCACACGAGCATTTTTGGACCACCACAGTTTATTAAAATCGAACTTATACACCTTTAGATCACCCATGAGCCGATTACGAGTACTACAAGCCCAAACCTTCCCATCAGGAAATATATAAGCTGAGGCAAAACCTGCAAAACATGGAATAACGTTCCCCCCAAGAGAAAGTATTTCTTCCGTAAGTAAATAATAATTTCTTCTTAAAGAATAGGCCGCGCGTCCTAATAAGGCTTTCTTATTATTTTTTTTAAAACTTAAAGATGTTCTCAAAAAATTAATGTAATATTCCTCTGGAGGGACAATATTAATCTGAGCCTGATTCTTATATTCATCTCTAATTTGAGCGATCTCAAAAAAGTGGGCATCTGGCGCTAGTTTTTTAACAAAGGAGAGGATGTTTTTCAGGTCATCAATATTGTACTCAGAAATTACTGTATAGAAACCTAATCGCAAGCGGGGATGTTTAAGATTTTTTAATCCTTGGTAAGTCATTACAATATTATTAAAATTTCCCGGAAATCCTCTTATATTATCGTGTTCTTCTCCCACACCGTCTACAGATAAATTAATAGTAAGTTTTATTTTAAGACAATATTTAAGTATTTTCTTTACGCAATCAATAATTGTATCTGGTATTGAACCGTTAGTAGGTATATTTATAACTGCGGGCTGGCAATGTTGGTAAATTATCTGACATATATCCACGAGGTCCTCCCTTAAAAATGGCTCTCCACCGGTTAATGTAATCCACTCAAAGGATCTTCCGAGAGAACGAAACAATAAATTTATTTCTATCAAATTGAGCTCATCTATCTGAGCAGTATCTTTCCATATATTACAGGTTTTACAATGACTATTACATTTATTTGTAACGGCAAAAGCAATACTCATTGGCAATGTCAGTGGTAAATTTAGATTTCTTCCTAAATAGTTAAAAGGAACTTTTAATATATTCCTAAGCATTGACTAGTTTCTCTTCCATATATGATACGTTCTTTTTCTTATATAATACTCAAAAAAAGCTATTATACGTGAATAGGCCTCTAAACATACGAGCATAAGAATATAAAGGCAATGCCTCTTATCTTTTATTAATTTTTTTATTACGACTGCTGCTAATGGAATGATATCATACGTAGAAACTTGGTAAGACATAGTTTTCTTCACGTATAAATGCCCAACAAAAATTCTAATACGTTTTTTAATAAGAGAAATTAAATTTTCTGGTGCATAATTATATATAATTACATCTGGCAGATATTTCATCTTAAAGCCTTTTTGGATTATAGCTGCTTCCAGTACTGCCTCATCAGCAGCAGCAGCTTCTTCAGGAATCTTATCTATAATATTTCTAATGGCGATCAATTCGCCTAATTTGGGCCGGCATAATGCAACTTCGTGATGTAACTCCCAAAGAAGTTTGTTAAGAGAGCTTACAATTCCAATTCTAGGCTTCGGAACAGGACGCCCACCAACCATGCCAATTTTAGGGTCAGAAAAGGCTTTCAAGAACTCTCCTAAAGTATTATGCGCAGGAATTATGTCTGCGCTACTAATAATTAATAAATCACCTTTGGCTTGATTTAAAAAAAGGTTTATAGCTGACGCCTTTCCTTTTCTTTGCTTCTCTATCAATAACTGAACGCGTCTGTCTTTATTTTCGTAAGTTCTTGCAATTTCTTCTGTCCTATCCGTGCATCCGCTTGCTACCACTGTGATTTCAAAAGGAAATTTAACATTTTCAGCTTGTATTAGAAATTGCTCTAATAAAATGCCAATGTTCTTTTTTTCATTGTGCGCCATAATTCCAATGCTAAGAAAAGGCTTTCTGTCATTCATACAATTATGAGACACTATAATTCAATAAATATTTTATGTTTATCAATGATTGATTTTATTTATTATGTGGGTAAATAAGGCATATAGCTTCCCAATTCTTCCAGAGAAATTCTTTCTTTATAAGGACCTGAACAATTGCAATCTTTGCTTTTTGTATCACGATAAACGTTATACCTAAAAGCCCTACATCCTCCACCGCAAACACCAACCAATGAACATCCTTTGCATTCTTGTGGGACAGATAAAAAATCCAATAGTTCTTTATTCTTATAAGATCTATTTAAAATAGAATAAATTTTTTCTTCTTTTATATTTCCTAATTTTAAATTTAGAAAGGGGCAAGGTGTAACTGTGCCATCTGATTTTATATTTATCACATTAACAAATGCCAAGCAGCTCTTTCTCCGCTTGAGAAATATTTTCAATAATTTTCTTTTAAACTTTTCGCTCTTATTGAATATCCACTGTATTGCTTGTTGAAATTTCTCTTTATTTTCTATACACAAACTATCATCCTCTTTTTGTTTTATATATGGGAAGTACTTCGTCTTAGCCCCTAAACTCTTAACAAAATATTCTATTTGTTTAAGATGACCGATATTGTAAGACATTAATACAGTGAAAGAATAAGTCGGTATTCCTGCGTTTATCAAAGATTTTATACCAGATACAGCCTTATTCCATGAATCTGCATACTGCGTTATGCTGTCATGTATTTCGTTGCGATGAGAATGCAAGGTCACAATTGCTGCATCCAGGCCTGACTGTTTCATTTTATATGCCAATTCATCGGTAATAAGTGTGCCGTTTGTAAACATTAAGACTTGTTTTATCTTAATTCTATTCTTCGCATAAGAAATAATTTCTAAAAGGTCGCTTCTCAATAAAGGTTCTCCGCCAAGTATATGGAAATTTAGATTTTTATAACGCAATTTTTTTAATTGCTCTAAGAAAGAAAAAATTTCTGCCTTCTCTAAAGATGACTTATCCTCAAGTTGACAATAACAGTTTTTGCACTTCAAATTACAAATATTAGTTAGGTGCATTTCTATGAATATATATTTATTTTTATAATTATTTAAGACTTCAAAGCACGCTCGCCGGATACAATCTTTAATTTTGCCTCCCGGTTCAACAGATTCATTTAAAATTTTATAAAAATTTTTATGTAAAAAATTCACCATGCTTATTATGGTTTAAAAATCAGAGAATAAATCGAATGTGCAATATAATCTTTATGTTTATGCATCATACCACTTAGGTTTGCGCATACGTCTGAATCCGGTCATATATTCAGTTTTTATTTTATTACCTGTAATAGTATCGAAGACTTCGAAAAACATTACTTTTAAGACATTTGTAAAAAACCACCAATAACGTCCTCGTTTAAGTTTATATGGAGAGAACAGCCCTCTGATCAGCCAATGAGGCCGATACAATATATAACGTTTAATAAGTTCTGTATGCAATTTAGCAAAATCTCCTCTGGATAAACCGGTATAAGAACGCAATAAAGGTGTCGACCAATCATATCTTGTAAAATCCTCTTCCTCCAAAAGATTATTTTCTTTGGCTTCCTGATAGAGATAAGTACCAGGAACTGGCGTAATCGGATGAAAGGCAGGATAATCCATATCTATCTCTTTGGCATAATCTACTAAATTTAACATTGATTCCTTTGTATCAAAGGGCAGGCATGTGACAAAAGTTCCCTGTCTAAATACGTGGGGATATTTCTTCTTGAAAATCAAAAAAACCTCTTTAATTAATTCACGGGTATAAACAGACTTATTTAGTTTCCTGAGGTCTTCAGTGCAACCCCTCTCTACTCCCACTAAAGGATGAATTAACCCGGCGCGCACCATCTTCTCTAAAATTCCTAAACGCTCATCTCTTAAAAGATAATCCGCCCTTACAAATGCCCACCAATATAAATCTTTATAATTTCTCTTTAGGAGTTCTTCGCAGAATGCATCTGTCCATTTTGGGTCAACATTAAAGGTAGGGTCTGCCCAAATTATAAAGCGTCGATTGTATTTTTGATAAATAATATCTACTTCTTCCAAAGTTCTGTCTACACTCTTAGTCCTATATTGGGGCATTACCTCCAACTCTCCTTTTTCTATATCTGTCTTTGTTTGTCTTCCCCAAAATGTCCAAAGAGAACAAAAATTACATCTATCTATACACCCGCGAGAATGTTCAAGGGTCACGCTTTGCGGCCAAAGATATCCGAAGGGAGAATATTTTCCCATAGGCAGAAGGTCAAAAGCAGGCAAAGGTAAGCTGTCTAAATCTCCAATTAAAGGGCGCAGAGGACTTTTGACTATCTTACCATCTTTTTTATAAGCAATTCCTTTTATGTCGGAAAAGTCTGTTTTATTCCTAAGGGCATCGATTAATTCTACTATGGTCTCTTCTCCCTCAAATCTTACTATAATATCAATAGGAAAGTCAGTTAGGCTATGTTCTACCATCCAAGAAAAGAAATGCCCACCCCCAATCGTAATTATCTTAGGATTTATTTCCTTAGCCAGCTTAAATAACCTTACTGCCTCATGATGGTAAAGTGCTTCTTCGCCTGCTCCCACAAAATCAGGCCTTTCCTTTTCCAAGATACCCCTTAAGCTCTTCCAGCCTATCTTAAGAGGTGGGCAATCCACTATCTTTACCTCAACATCAGGAAATTTTTCTCTTATGGCTGCGGCTATACAAGGTAACCCTAAGGGCAGAAGAAAATTATCAGATTCATTTACGGATGGCCAAATATACCTTGGTGGCCTAACCAATAATATCTTTTCTTTATTCATCTTCTTTCTCCTCTCTTTGCATAATATTCTGGCATAAGCACCTTCTCTAAAAGTTGGGGACTTTTTCATTTATTTTAGCGATCATTGCTATCATAAGTTTTGTCTTGCCCCACATTTTAAATTGGTAAACCTGCATTTTGCCTCTATTTTAATGAAATATTCTAAGGGAGTCTCCTACTATAGAAGGCCCCCTTCTTGGAAGTGAGGTTCTACCACAACACCCTTCCGCAACGACAGAAGGCTGCGCGGTAACGCCGTCCACTTCTGCGTCGGTTAAGCAGACGTATCATTTGGTACCTCCTTCCTTTTTCAAAACAGTAATTGCTTTTTCTTTTAAACTTTTATTTATTATCTTATTGGGCGTATCCTAGAGATCTTAATCTCTTTTTGGTCTCTTCACCTAAGATGGGTTCAATTATCTTATCCGGATAAGTTCCTTGTTTGCTATAAACATCTAGCTTCTTTCTTAGGTATTCAAATTTACCTCTCTCTACAGAAACTATATTGTTGAGCTCTTGAGGGTCGTCTTTTAGATTATAAAGTTCATATAACTTGTTATTTTCATCATAAATTAATTTCCAGTCTTCCATTCTGACAGATTTTCTATTTATAAATTCACTATAGGCAAAGGCTGGAAAATTAATTTTCCGATTGAAGATTAAAGGTATCAGACTAGCTCCTTCCATAGATTTATATTTTTTAATGCCTAAAATATCTAAAACTGTTGGCATAATATCAATAGCGCGCACTTGAACATTTATTCTCTTATCTCCAGAAAGGGCCTTATTAAATTTAATAATTAAAGGAATTTTGATCAATTCATCATATAAAAATATAGCGTGGCAGAAATATAAATTATGCTCTCCCATGCCTTCACCGTGGTCTGCGGTAAGAATTATAATCGTATTTTTGTCGAGGTGCGACTTTTTTAATTCTTCGCATAAACGACCAATTTGGCTATCCACATATCTAATCGCTCCATCATACTGTGAAATATAATAGTCTACTTCCGTAATATCATCTATCGCTAAATATTTTGGAATTTTACCAATGGTAGACTGAAGATATGCATTGTCGGAGATAGGTATACTTTGCTTTATATTGTAATATTCATCGTTAAGGAATATTCTATTATAGGGAGGCGGCGGAGTATAAGGGCCATGGGGACCTAAATAATATAACCAAAGGAAAAACTTATTATGTTTGTTATTTTTTAACCAATCTATTGCCCAATCTGTAATCTCGACAATTTTAACTCGTTTACTCGCCGGACCAAACGTAGACGCATTTGTCAATATCGTATTGTATGTATCAAAATCTTTCTCCAGGCCTTTTATCAATGAAAGTGAGATTTGGTCAGAAATAAGGGCTGTCTTGTAACCATGGAGACGTAGAATCTCAGGAAGTGTATATAAATGCATATCGGGATTTAATTGATAACCCCAATCTTTTACATTGTGAATATTGGGATATGTTGAAGTAATTAAAGAAGTTACAGATGCAGCGGTATGCGAACCCTGCGCAATTGCTTGGGTGAATAAAATTCCTTCCTTTGCAAGTTTATCAATATTGGGTGAGGTGTTCCTTTTATATCCATAGCAACTTAAATGGTCTGGCCTTAAGGTATCAATGGTGATTAGAAGAACATTAATATTTCTCGGTCTGTTTGAATAATATGATAAACCCACCCCTAAAATAATTACAAAAACAATTATTGGACCGATAAGTAATTTTTGCTTTCTATTTAGTCCCATTTTGGAATAAAACTCTTCCCGGCATTTCCTTAACATTAGCGATACTAAAGAGGTGTAGTATTGTAGGTGCAATATCTAAAATTGATGGATTTTTTAAATCTATTTTTTTGTTTATAAATATCACACCGGGTACTAAACTCGAGTCAATCAGATGGTCACCACTCCATTTCTTTCTATTGTCTTCGATAAACGCAATAGGCGCACCACCGAGTGCAGTCTGCCAGGATGCTCGATATCCCTCGTTGAAACCTACAAATAAATCTGGAGCGTCCTTCATATACGGGCCTTGAAATATCTCCTCTTGAGCATAAACATTCCTGATTACCTTTTCGCCGGTTAGGGGATCCTGAAATTGTTTTAGCCCTTCTTTGAGTGTTCTCTTTAAATCTTCTACTTCGGATTCATTGACAATCCCGTAATGCTCCCGCCCAATCCTATTCAGATAAATGCCCCCGAATCCCAAGGCATACGCTTTAGTTTTAGACCAATCTACATCTGCAAAAAATTCTTTGCATTCGTCTCTTCCTTTTTTTAAAAAAAGATAACCGTTTTCTAAAAGCCAACGATTAAGATGAATGGCTCTTCGGAAGGAATTAAATCCATGGTCAGATAATATGATTAAGGTAGTATTCTCATCAAGGCTTTTTAAAATTTCACCAATTATTTGGTCTATTTTCTCATAATATCTAAAAATAGTATCCTTATATAAAGAATCTTTTTCATAAAGGAGGTGCTGGGGGTCTATATAACGCCAGAACATATGTTGAATAGGATCAAGGGTATCAAAGTAAAAAAAGAATAAACCACCTTTAAATTCTTTTAGCTCTTCTTTAAGAATCGTCTCTCTTTCACTTAAAATCTCATCTACCAGCTCTAAGAAAGCTTTTCCGTCTAATCTATTTTCAGTTAAAGCCCAGGTATCATGAGGCATGCCCTGTGTATAGTACAATCCTACTCTTTTTGCTAATTTAGTCAAATAATTCTTAGGGTAGGAAATAGAAAAAGGCGGTCTTTCTGGGTCGAAATTTACGGGACTCACATATAATTCAAACTCTGGATTAATAGACTTTAAATAAAATCTTACGGTGCCGCATACCTTTCTAAATAGGCCTATCTTAAAAGATATTTTTTGCCAATCGCTCCAACTGCCCTTCTTAAGAGAAAGGTAATTCCTTGGGAATTCAATGGATATCTCTTCTTCTTCCGGTGTGATGATAATCTTTAAAGGAATTGTGCTTTCTGCAATTGAATTACCTGAGACTATCTTCGGTCCGTAGATTTCCGTTGCAATTATATTATTTTTCATTTCTACATGAACAATCCTGCCTCGGCTATCCTTATCCTCTTCGGATAACGCCTTGGTGGTATAAAAAGAAAATCTCCCCATTGTGCCTGTGATATCCGGAACGCCCATCCCAGAAAGCATCCTCCCTAAAAGGGGTTGCGCAGGAAACGTATTGGGACAGAAGTAAATATAACTGGGAACCTTATTTTTAGAAAGAATGTCCCAAAAGGCCAAACCTTTCCTTCTAATCTGAATCTTAATTTTACCATGTTCATTTAAGATTTCATTTAAACTCAGATAGGGAAGATAATTTTCATGGTTGCGCATAATAAAATCAAATATGCCGTGACTTCCAGGATTTAACCCCGTTATAAAACTTGACCAGGCGACCACTGACTCGGACGGCATAGTAGTTGTAAGATGTGCGTAGCTACCTTTGGCCTTTAAATTATAAAAATTGGGTAATCTCCCTTCTTGCATAAGCTGTTCAGTAATTCCCGGGTCCATAGCGTCAATTCCTAAGATTATAACTTTTTTTCCTGTTCCACCTTTATGCATGATTGCGCCTCCGATAATTAAAATCGCTAATAAAATAAAAAAAATCCAAAGGAATTTCTTTAAAAATTTATAAAATAACCTAAAGAAAAAAAAGAAAATCCCGAATAGCCCTAAAATTATACCCCATAGAAGAGATGTATTTTGAGCAAATACAAATCCCGAACCGGGGTCAATATATGTAAGTATATACCGCATTCAATCTTAATGTATTATACCAACAGCGCAAATTTCTCTATTACTCTGAAGAACAAATCTTCCCAGACCATTAAATCCCTTAAAGCTTTCTACTACCACTGGATTTTCAGTAAAAATAATTGCTTCAGCAAAATCGTTATCTTCTAATGTATCTCCCTTAGTCTTAGATTCTAAACTTCCGCTATCCCAGACTCTTTTTACTTGTTTAATCTGAGCGTGACTCTCCTGCGTAGTACATCTAAAATTTAGGGTTTCGTTTATTTTTAAAGGATGTACACAAAAAACTTTGGCTAAAATCTTTCTATTTACTTGAGGTAATTTTGGCTTACAGAGAACCTGACCACGCCTTAAATCATCCATTTTATCCAATACCAAACCAATACTTTCTGGTGATTTAGCCAAAGACTTATTTTTATTAAGAACCTTTATTGTATTTATCTTGCATACTTTGTTTAGAGGCAAAATATTTACTTCGTCTCCCTTATTTATTTTGCCTGATATAATCTTTCCTACCGCTACATTTTCCCCATCTAGATTATAGATATCTTGTATAGGAAAACGAAAATTCCCATTATCCTTCTTCTTATTAAAGCAAGTATTTAATACGCTAATGAGCGATAATCCTTTATCCCATTCCATTTTCTTAGATTGCTCACAAAGATTCTCTCCTTGCTTTGCAGATATAGGCAGAATATAGCTTGGCGTAATACCTAAATTTTTAAATAAGCCGATTATCTCTACTTTTACTTTTTCATAAGTATTTTCATTAAAGCCAACCACATCCATCTTATTTAAAGCTAAGATAATATCCTCTATACCTAAAAATGCTAAAATAAAGGCGTGTCTTTTAGTCTGCTGCTCTATAGATTTTTGCACGTCTACAACTAATATGGCTATATCGGCCTGAGAAACACCGCAGAGCATATTTTTAATTAATTCTTGGTGTCCTGGCACATCAATAAAAATAAATACTTTCCCTCTCTTAACTTTACAGAAAACTTGAGTCGTATCTATAGTCAATTGATTTCTCCTTTCTTCCTCAAGGCTGTCTAATAAATATGCAAACTCAAAATTGCCTTGCAATCTTCGGCAGACATCCCCAATCTCTTCAATGGCCTCTTGAGAAAGCGAGCCTGTCTCATATAAAAATCTTCCAATTAGAGTTGATTTCCCAGAATCCACGTCACCAACTACCACAATTTTAAAATTATCTTCCATACTAGCTACTTAGTTTATATACCCTAGGGAACGCATCCTTTCTTTTATAATCTTTTCATCTGCAGGATTACGAATGGCTTTTTGTGGCATCGGTTTCCTGTTTGCTTCATACGTATCTATGTATCTTGGGGGTTTCTTATTTAAAATATCTACGTCAGTTGCCTTCACCAAAACCTTACCAACCATATCAGTTGCTATTGGAAGGTCTAGTAGATATAATATTGTAGGAGCGATGTCAAATATGGTAGCGTTTGTAACTCGTTGGTTTTGACGAATATGCTTGCCTGATATAATTATTATTGCTTCACGTGAATCATGATCACCTGAAATAGGATTTTTTTTCAAAAAATCTAAAATTTTATACTCTCTGCCATTAATTAAAATGTGGCAAGATGGATTTTGATTTATATACTTTATGTCTGGCTCAAGTAAAAATCCGGAATTAGTTTCATCTATTATTTTAAAAATGGACTGGCCCGTCTCTTTAACTCTTATATTTTCCAATATCGCTTTAACATTTTCTCTTACCGTATTAAATTCTTCCATTGTGAGACTACCTGTTACCTTCATGTTCTTTATGTTTTTCCACCATACCACTGGTGTATTTTCAAGCTTAATCTCCTTGGAATTATAGCTAAACTTATCTAAGCCAGTAACTTTAAGTAAATTATTCATCTCGATAAATAAATAATTTTTTCTCTTGGCGGTAGTTGTTTTGAAACCATGGTCGGAAATGACAATAACAATGGTATTTTTATCTACAATTTTAAGCAAATCACCAATTACAGTG
>Ga0315294_10002512_pt1 | contig 20049 bp, 15 predicted proteins | sample YL17G13_40_MG_FD_203626 | JGI IMG/M metagenome (GOLD analysis project Ga0315294, IMG submission 203626) | Sediment microbial communities from Yellowstone Lake, YNP, Wyoming, USA - YL17G13_40 | ecosystem: Environmental > Aquatic > Freshwater > Lake > Sediment | place: USA: Wyoming | collected...
CGTTGTTCCGACCATTCATTCAAAAGAAGACATTATAGAGCTTGCTAAGGCGTTATCTCCTGCAAAAAAATATTATCTTCAGAATTTCAGGCCGGAAAAGACGATTAATCCTGCTTTTGAAAAAATAAAACCTTATCCTCAAGAATTTCTGTTAAAGATTCAAAAAGAGATTTCTCCATTTTTTGAGGTTTGTCGGGTAAGGTAAAAAGATGACGTCTTCAAGGATTTTTCTTTATTTGTGCCTTTCTTTTATCTTGGGCATATTTATCAGATCTGAAATTAATATCCCCAGACTAACGATTCTGGGGATATTGATTTTAGGGATAGTTTCAATTTCCGTCTTTTGGAGGTACAAAAAAATCGCCGCTGCCGGTTTTTGCATTTTATTATTTGTAGCAGGAATCGGACGGTATTCTTCGGTCGAGTCTAAAATAACAAATTCTAGCCTGTTTAATTTAAACGATAAGGAATATCTAATTACCCTAATCGGGATTGTTGCGGAGGAGCCGGATATCAGAGAAAAAAATATAGCATTAGCCGTTAAAACGCAGGAAGTTAAGTATGGCAGTTATTCGTCGCCGATAAGTGGTAAGGTTTTGGTTACAACCTCGAGGTATCCGGAATATCAATATGGCGACAAATTAGCAATTAAAGGAAAACTTATAGCGCCTCAAATTAAGGAAGGATTTAATTATAGAAACTATTTAAGAAAAGAAGGGATTTATTCTGCAATGAACTGGCCGGGAATAGAAATTCTTGGAAAGGATGCCGGCAATCCTTTAATGAAAAGCATTTTTTCCTTTAAAAATAAATTCAAGGAAGCTGACAGGGAGTTTTTTTCTCCGCCCCAACTGGGACTTTTAGAAGCGCTAACTTTTGGAGACGAGAGCAACGTTCCAAAGGAATGGAAAGACTTATTCAATAATACCGGAACGCGCCACATTACCGCTGTTTCCGGAATGAACATTACCATTATTTCTTCTTTAATTTTATCTTTCGTACTTTCTTTGGGCCTATGGAGAAAGCACGCCTTACTCGTTTCGTTTTTTATAATTTTCGTTTACGTTTTGATGATAGGCGCTCCCGCCTCCGCCTTAAGAGCTGCTGTTATGGCCGGTCTCTTAATATTAGGTCAATATTTTGGCAGGCTGGTTATTTCTTCAAGAATAGTGGTTTTTGCCGCTTTCTTTATGGTTTTTTTAAATCCTTTTCTCCTGAAAGATGATGTAGGCTTTCAGCTTTCTTTTTTGGCAGTCTTAGGCATGATTTATTTTCAGCCATTTTTTTCAGAATGGCTAAGACTTGTTCCGGACCCAAAAGTTTTTCCTTTAAAAACCGTTTTGGCTACTACTTTCTCTGCTCAGATTTTTACCCTGCCAATATTAATTTACAATTTTGGAAGAATTTCTTTAATTTCACCGATTACCAATATTCTGATCGTTCCATTGTTAGCTCCGATTACCATTTTAATTTTTCTTTTTGGGTTAATTTCTATGATTTTTATACCGTTCGGCTTTGTATTGTTCCCGGTTGTATGGCTTTTCTTAACATACATAATAACGGTTATCGAGCTCTCTGCTAAAATACCCTATGCTACCCTGGTTTTTGAAAAAACTGGTTTTGACTGGCTGATCTTCTTTTATGCGGTTATTGGACTGATAACCTGGAGACTTAGAAAGAATCGGAGGTTAAAATTTCTAAATTACTAAATTTAGGGTAAAATAAAAGCATATGAATCAGAATAATTTTTCCTCGCAATCCGAAAACATCAGCGGGAAAGCTTGGGTCGTTAACGTTAACATGGGATACGGACACCAGCGCACTTCTTATCCCTTGAGAGATATTGCCTTTTTGGGAAAGATATTTAACGCCAACAGCTACGAGGGAATTACCGAAAGCGACAAGACAATTTGGAGTTCTTCCCAGAGGTTCTACGAATTCATTTCTAACTTTAAAAGACTCCCGCTGATTGGGAATTTTGCTTTTTCTATTTTTGACGCTTTCCAAAAAATTCTGAATTTTTATCCGAAAAGGGACTTATCCAAACCGGACATCACCCTAAAGCAGATTTATTCTTTGATTTCGCGGGGCTGGGGAAGGGATTTGATAGAGAAGTTTAAAAACTCTAACCTTTCGCTTCCGAAACCCCCGCCCTTAATCAGCACTTTTTTTACCCCGGCCTTTATGGCTGAATATTTCAATTATCCCGGGCAAATTTTTTGCGTAATCTGCGATGCCGACATTTCAAGAACGTGGGCTCCTTTAAAGCCAAAAATTAGCAGGATTAAATATTTTGCTTCGACCGAAAGAACAGAAGAAAGGTTAAAGCTTTACGGCGTACCGGCTGAAAATATTTACCTGACAGGATATCCTTTGCCGAAAGAAATGATCGGGAAGGAAAATATGGAGGTACTGAAAGAGGATTTGAAGAATAGAATTATTAATCTGGACCCCAGGAAAAAGTATCTAGAGAAATATAAAGCTTTAATAGATGAGCAGCTCGGTGAGTTGCCGGGAAGGTCGGATCATCCCCTGACTATTATGTTTTCTGTTGGAGGAGCCGGGGCGCAAAAGGAAATCGGGATAAAAATTATACAAGGATTAGCAGAGGAAATAAAAGAAGGCGGTCTGAAAATTTTTTTGTCAGCCGGAATTAAAGAGAAAGTGAGGGATTATTTTGAGGACAGCATAAAAAAGTTGGGGCTTGAAGACTGCTTGGAAAAAAGTATTGAGATAGTTTTCGCGCGGCACATTAATGATTATTTTTACTTTTTTAACGAAGCCTTGAGAAAAACAGATATTTTATGGACAAAGCCGAGCGAACTTTCTTTTTACGCCGCTTTGGGCCTGCCAATTATTATCAGTCCGGCAATAGGTTATCAGGAAGAATTTAATCAGAGGTGGCTGTTAAAGTCTGGCTTTGGCATGCTTCAAGAAAACCCGGCCTATATTAGGCAGTGGTTTTTTGACTGGTTGGATCAAGGATATTTGGCAGAAGCTGCAATGCAGGGATTCATTGAGGGAGATAAAATGGGAACTTTCAATATCCAGAAAATAATAGAGTCTTTAAATTAACCAAATGACCTGGCTTTTTGTTTCAATAATCTCCTATTTAATATTTGCTTTTGTCTTCTTAATTGACAAATATCTCTTATCGGGACCGATTCCGAACCCGAAAATTTATGCTTTTTATCTTGGAGTTTTAGCAATGTTGGTTTTGCTTTTAATCCCTTTTGTGGGATTTTATATTCCCGAACCTCGCCAGATTTTTCTTAGTTTGGCAGCTGGAGCATTTTTTGTGTATGCTATTTTTTGGTTTTTAAAAACCTTAAGCCTATTCGAAGCATTTCAGACAACAGCAATTATCGGAGGATTAACTCCTCTTTTCACCCTTGTAATTAACTATATCTTTTCTTCCGAAAAGGGTATATTGTCTTTTCGAGAGGGCGTTGCCTTCTTAACCCTTGTTTTAGGGACAATAATAATCAGTTTTGAAATAAAAGACAAGGAAGATGCTAACCGATCCTTTAGAGCTTTCAATCTCAAAAGTTTCGGATTTTCCGCAATAACCGCTCTTTTATTTTCGATTTACTACGTTTTGTTAAAGTATGTATTTTTAGAGCAGTCATTTTGGAACGGTACAATGTGGATGAGGTTTGGGGGACTGCTGGTCGCCGTATCTTTTCTTTTTTTTCATGACGTAAGGCAAGGGATTAAATTCAAGAAAATTGCGCCAAAAGGAAAGATTTTTATTGTTTTTATTGCAAATCAGGCAGCAGGCGCTGGAGCCAATATTCTAATAAGCTGGGCCGTTGCCTTGGCTCCCGTAATTTATATTTCCTTTATTAACGCCTTACAGGGGATTCAATATGTTTTTTTGCTTATATTGACGTTTTTAATTTCAAAAAAGTACCCAAACATTCTGAAAAACGAAGCCCCGGGAAGAGATATTTTGCGCAAGATTATCGGAGCCCTCTTAATTGTTTTCGGTATTTTTTTAATATCCTTAAAACGCTGATAATGATGCTGAAAATTTTATTATTTATTATATTTCTTTTCATTTTTATTTTTGCCTGCTATTTTTTCGTTGGAAGAGTGAAACCGGCTAAAGAAATTACTTGGGGCGTGAATTTTTCCCAGAAACACGCTCAAAGCCTGGGACTGGACTGGAAGTCAACTTATCTTGCGTTAATCGACGATCTGGGAGCCAAGAACCTGAAAGTCGCAACCTATTGGGACTTGCTTTCTCCCAAAGAAAATGAATATAATTTTGAAGACTTAAATTGGCAGATAAATACGGCAAAGGAGAAAAATGTCCAGATTCTCTTGGTAATCGGTATGAAAACCCCGAGGTGGCCGGAATGCCATATTCCGGAATGGGCGAAAAAACTCTCGAAACAAGAACAACAAGAAGAAATATTGAAGCTTCTCGAAGAAATAGTTTTAAAATACAGTACGTCCGATGCTATCTGGGCTTGGCAGATTGAAAACGAGCCTTTATTTAGTTTCGGGGAATGCCCGTGGATTGATGAAAAATTTCTGAGGGAAGAAATAAAAACAGTCAGGAACTCTGATCCCAAGAATCGCCCGATAGTAATTTCTGACAGCGGCGAATGGTCTTTTTGGTTGAGGATAGGGCAGCTTGGAGACATTATAAGCCCGACGCTTTATAGGAAAGCCAGAATGGAAAAATATGACAAAATCGTTTCTTATCCCTTGCCGGCAATATCTTATTGGAGAAGGGCTGAATTGCTTAATTTTCTTTTTAATAAAAAGGTAATAATAGGCGAGCTTCAGGCAGAGCCATGGTGCAAACACCTGCTTTATAACTGCACGCTTTCAGAGCAGGAGATGACAATGAATTTAGCAGAGTTTAGAAAAAATATAAAATTTGCAACCAATACGGGACTTGACAGTTTTTACTTATGGGGAGGAGAATGGTGGTATTGGTTGAAAGAAAAACAGGGCATACCCGAGCTTTGGAACGAAGCAAGGCAATTGTTTACGAATTAAGGCTTTCTTGGCGCCTTAACTGTTAAAAAAAGAAAAACCTCTTTGCAAGAAATTTAAGCAGAATTACGTATTTAAAATTAGATTGATGTAACTCAGTGGTTGGATTTAATTTTTTATGAAAAAGGAAACAACTTATCTTGATTACGCCGCAACCACTCCCCTTGATCCCAGGGTTTTAAAGGTTATGCTGCCTTTCTTAAAATTAGATTATGGCAATCCTTCCTCGGTTCATTCTGTTGGCCAGAAAGCAGCCGAAGCAGTTGAGAAATCAAGGGAAAGGCTGGCAAGCTTTTTAAATTGCTCAAAAGAAGAAATTGTATTTACAGGATCGGCTACCGAAGCAAATAATTTAGCGATATTTGGGCTGGTAAAAAAAATTCAAACCTTAGGTTTTAAATCCCACATCATCACTTCTGAAATAGAGCACCATGCGGTTATCGAACCGTTTAAAATTTTGGAAAAACAGGGAATTGAGGTGACTTATTTGTCCGTTGATAGCGAGGGCAGGATTTCGTTCTCTGACATAGAAAAGGCAATGAAAGAAAATACGGTTCTTGTTTCAATAATGTATGCAAATAACGAAATTGGAACAATTCAGCCAATTAAACAAATCGGTGAGCTGATAAAAAATAACAAGAAAAAATTACCTTCGACAGATTATCAAATTCCTTTTTTCCATACCGATGCTGTTCAGGCGGTTAATTATTTGGACTGCGACGTTAATAAACTCGGCGTTGATCTTTTCACCCTAAGCGGCCACAAGATATACGGACCCAAAGGCGTCGGAGCTTTGTATATCAGGAAAGGAACGCCCATGTCGCCGATCATCTATGGAGGCGGCCAGGAATCCGGCTTGAGGTCAGGAACAGAAAACGTGGCCGGCATTGTTGGGCTGGGCGAGGCAGTCAACCAGATAAAAAAACAAAAATCCCGCCTACGCCAATGTCATTCGACTCTGAGAGTCTCAGATCATTCGATTCAGAGAATCTCAGATTCGATGAACTCGATGAGCTTCGGCGGGCGGGCAAAAAACAAAAAAATCCAACGCCTAAGAGATAAACTTATTGCCGGAATTTTAAAAACTATCCCAGGAGCGAAACTGAACGGTTCAGCAAAAGACCGCCTTCCGAACAATGCCAATTTCAGCTTCAAGGGCGCTGAAGGAGAAGCGATGGTGATTGCTTTGGACCAAAAGGGAATAGCAGTTTCCACAGGCTCCGCCTGTTCTTCAAAAAGTCTGGAGCCGTCTCATGTATTAATGGCTTTGGGGCTTTCTGAAGAAGAGGCTCACACGAGTCTCAGAGTAACTTTGGGAAGAGGCACCAAAGAACAAGATATTATCAAGATTCTTAAGGAACTCCCGAGTATTGTAAAAAAATTAAGAGAGATCTCAGGGAGCATCTAATTAAAAATGAAACCATATTATTCAAAAAAAGCGATTCAGAGGTTCACGAATCCCAAACATTTCGGAAACATGAAGAAGCCTGATGCAATAGGTGAGGTTGGAAACATTCGCTGCGGTGACATAATGAAAATATACCTTAAAGTCGATGACAAAAAAGGTAAAAAAATAATAAAAGATATCAGCTTTCAGACCTTGGGTTGTGCTGCGGCCGTGGCCACTTCAGATGTTATTTGCGATCTGGCCAAGGGCAAGGCCTTTGAGGACGCCTTAAGAATTGATTATAAAAAAGTCACGGACGAGTTGGGGTATTTGCCCGCAATTAAAATTCACTGTGCACAGCTTGCCCAACAGGGTTTGAAGGCGGCAATTGAAGATTATGAATCTCCCAACCGCAGCAAGCTGCGGGGTATCTTCTCTGAAAAGCGACTTTCAGATAAAAAAAATAATCAATAAAAAAATATGGATTTTTACGAACTTCCAAAAATTGAACTGCCTAAAATTCAAATATCCAAAATGAAAATTCCAAGGCCGTCTTTTCTTTTGAACAAATTTCTTTGGTTTTTTGTATTAAGCATTTTTTCTTCTTCTCTGTTCGGCTTTTTGGCAGGCGTTGTTTCCAGCAGATATTATTATTTCAATTCAAACAGTCTTATTCCGAGATTAAGCGCCGAAGCACCCTTTAGCCAAGATCAGGCAATTGGAAATAAAAACCAAGAATATATTCCCCAAACTTCACAGGAACAAGCAATAATTAAAGTCGTCAAAGATACCTCTCCGTCAGTTGTTAGCATAATTATTTCAAAAGATGTTCCAATAATGGAACAGTATTATACAAATCCTTTTGGAGATGTCCCGGATATTTTCGGACAGCCTTTTAATATTGAAATCCCGCAATTCAGGCAGAAAGGAACGGAAAAGAAAGAAATCGGCGGAGGTACGGGTTTTATTGTTTCTTCAGACGGAATGATTTTGACAAACAAGCACGTTGTTTCTGAAAAAGACGCAGAGTATTCGGTCTTTACAAATGATGGAAAAAGTTTTCCGGCAAAAGTCTTGGCAACAGATCCTGTTCAGGATTTGGCTATTTTGAAAATTGAACAAGGTAGCGTTACTTCTGTTCCTTTTCCTGTTGTAAAACTTGGCGATTCGTCAAAATTGCAGATAGGTCAGACCGTAATCACTATCGGAAACGCATTGGGAGAATTCAGGAATACGGTTTCTGCCGGTGTGGTTTCCGGTCTTAGCAGAACGATTACTGCTTCCGGCGGAGCCGGTGGAATGGCTGAAACCTTAGAAGATGTAATCCAAACAGACGCAGCCATTAATAAAGGAAATTCCGGCGGACCATTATTGAATTTGAATGGCGAGGTTATCGGTATTAATACGGCCATGGCAGAGGGCGCTCAGAGCATTGGATTTGCAATTCCGGTTAACAAAGCAAAACGCGATATCGAGCAGGTAAAAGCAGAAGGAAAGATAGTTTATCCTTTTTTGGGAGTAAGATATATTTTGGTTAACGAGCAGGTTAAGACGGAAAAAAATCTATCCGTGGATTACGGAGCTTTGATCCTGAAGGGGGATCAAGGGGAAGTAGCTATAACTCCGGGGTCGGCCGCTGAAAAAGCAGGCCTCAAAGAAAACGACGTTATCCTGGAGCTTAACGGAGAAAAAATCTCAAAAGACAATTCTTTGGCAAATATCATCATGAAGTACAGTCCGGGAGATAAGGTCACCCTGAAGTTACTCAGGGGAAAGGAAGAAAAAACAATTTCCGCAGTTTTGGGAGAGAGAAGCGAGTAATGGAAAAAATACATAATATTTGATAATATTACTAATCAAACAATATAAATTTCTTCTTCAGAAACCCGGATAGATTAACAATCTAGTTTAATTCTGTCGGGTTTACGAAGAAGCTTAAACCATGAACGGAGGAAACTTTACCCATAAAGCCCAAGAGGCGTTGCTTTCTGCTCAAACCCTTGCTTCTGAAAGGAATCAGCAACAAGTTGACGCCCTCCATCTTTTGTTGGCCCTGCTTTCTCAGGAAGAAAGCGTTGTTTTGAATTTGCTTTTGAAAATCGGGGTGGACGTTGAAGGATTGAAGAGAAAAACGCAGTCTGCCTTAGATAAAATTCCTGTAATTATTTCCCCCCAGACCTTCGGCCAGTTTTATTTGACGCAGGATATGGCAAGAGTTATGGAGCGGGCAAAACAGGAAGCAATGAAAATGGGAGATGAATATATTTCAGTTGAACATCTTTTCTTGTCCTTGCTGGATTCAGAAACAAAAGCAAAAGAAATTTTAGGCAAGGCAAATTTTCTTCAGCCGGGAGGCGGACCGACAACTCTTGAAGTTGGAAACCTGGACTACGAAACTGTTTTGAAGTCCTTGGTTCAGATCAGAGGCGGTCAAAAAATAACCGACCCGGAACCGGAATCAAAATACCAGGTAATTGAAAAATACGCGCGCAATTTGACGCAGTTAGCCAGGCAGGGGAAGCTTGACCCAGTGATAGGCAGAGAAAATGAAATAAGAAGATTAATGCAGGTTTTGTCGCGAAGAACAAAAAATAATCCTGTTCTAATGGGCGAGGCTGGAGTTGGGAAAACAGCAATAGTGGAGGGTTTGGCCCAGAGAATTATTCAGAGAACGGTACCGGAAAGCTTGAAAGATAAAGAGATTATAGGTTTGGATTTAGGATCTTTGGTTGCGGGAACTAAATACAGGGGCGAATTTGAAGATAGAGTCAAGGCCTTGCTTAAGGAAATTAACAGGGCTGCCGGCCACTACATTTTGTTTATTGACGAGCTTCATACTTTGGTCGGAGCGGGAGCTGCGGAAGGAGCCATTGACGCTTCAAACTTGCTGAAGCCTGCCTTGGCAAGAGGCGAGCTTCGTGCAATTGGCGCTACAACCTTGAAGGAATACCAGAAATATATCGAAAAAGATCCGGCCCTGGAAAGAAGGTTTCAGCCGATTTATGTATCAGAGCCGACGGTTGAAGATACCGTTTCAATACTTCGTGGAATTAAGGAAAAATACGAAGTTCACCATGGCTTGAAAATAAAAGATTCGGCGTTGGTTGCTTCAGCCGAACTTGCTTCGCGCTATATTACGGACAGATTTTTACCCGATAAAGCCGTTGATTTAATGGATGAGGCGATGTCCGGCTTAAGGCTGGATATTGAGTCTGAACCGCCAGAGCTTGAAAAAATGAAAAAAGAAATCCAGCGGCTTGAAATCGAAAAAGAAGCATTAAAGAATGACCTTAGGATTGATACCGAATCACGAACGGCAGTAGAGGAAGAAAGTAAAACGGGAATCAAACAAAAGAGAGAATACCAAAACAGATTAAAAGCTATTGACCGGGGGCTTGCAGATATTAAAGAAAAAGCAAAAGCGATTGAAGTGCGCTGGAACAATGAAAAAGAATTAATTCAGAAAATCAGGACCTTGAAAAAAGCAGTCGACGATTTGACTTATCAAGCAGATTCCGCCCAAAGAGAAGCTGATTTGCAGAAAGTTGCGGAGATTAAATACGGGAAGATTCCAGAATCGTTAAAAGAAATAGATAAACTTGAAAAAGAACTGGCAAAAGTCCAGAAAAACTCTCCCTTACTGAAAGAAGAAGTCGAGGAAGAAGATGTTGCCAGAGTTGTTTCCCGCTGGACAGGAATTCCGGTCACCAGACTGATAGAGGAAGAAGCAAAAAAGCTGGAAAAAATGGAAGAGATTCTGTCTTGCAGGATTATCGGCCAGAGAGAAGCGATAAAAGCGATTTCAAACGCAATCAGGCGGGCAAGAGCGGGCATTTCCGAAGAAAATAGACCCTTAGGATCCTTCATATTCCTGGGGCCGACAGGTGTTGGAAAAACCGAAACGGTCCGGGCTTTGGCGGAATTTCTCTTCAACGACGAAAACGCAATGATTCGGCTTGATATGTCTGAATATATGGAAAAGCACACGGTTTCAAAAATAATCGGCAGCCCTCCCGGATATGTCGGATATGACGAAGGAGGTCAGCTTACGGAGAAAATAAGAAGAAGGCCTTACGGCGTTGTACTGCTGGACGAAATAGAAAAGGCCCACCCAGAAGTTTTCAATATCTTGCTTCAGATTCTGGAGGACGGCAGATTAACCGATGCCAAGGGCAGGGTCGCCTCCTTTAAGAACGCAATTCTGATAATGACCTCAAACGTTGGATCGGAAATTATTGCAAAGGAAGCGTCCTTGGGCTTTTTTACCGGAGACGAAAAAATCAGCCAGAAAGAGGATTTAAAAGAAAAAGTCATGGGTTCTCTAAAAGAACATTTCAGGCCCGAATTTTTAAACAGGATTGATGAAATTATAATCTTCAACTATCTGGGAAAAGAGGAAATAAAGAAAATAGTTGATCTTGAGCTGAAGAAAGTAGGCGAAAGGTTGAAAAGTAAGAAAATACAGCTTAAATTTTCCGAAAAGGCAAAAGACATACTTGCTGAAAAGGGTTATGACCCAAATTTGGGAGCCAGGCCTTTAAAAAGGGCTATTCAGCAATCGATACTCGATCCGCTGTCGCTTAAAATCGTTACCGGCGAGCTGATAGAAGGAGATGAGGTTATGGTTGATACGGAAGATGAAAATATTGTATTCAGAACACCAAAGATACTGGTGAAAAATAGCAGGGAAAAAAGACTAGCTAAGGTTTAACTAGCAAAGAATTTGAGGTAGAATGAACTACTACGGGCAAAGCCCGTGGTATCCCTGCCTACCGGCAGGCAGGCTCGGGCTTCACCTTCGGCCTCCGCCGGACCGAAGTCGGCTGCGGCCGACGAAGGTCGGCGAGTTGCAATTGTTCAATTCGTCCACGGGCATAGCCCGTGGTACTCTTGAACAATTATAGAAGAATTAACAGAAGGATATTTTAATGCTGAAAAGCGTTTTAAAGATTATATTGTTCTTCGTAGTGGGATTTGTTGGGGGTATTTTTGCAGACCAGATTTTCTGGCCTTATTTTATTGAACGACCCTTGTTTTACGAATACAGGCTTGAAAAGAACCCGATTTATGTGACCGAGAAAAAGATTATACAAGAAAACATTGCTCTTCAGGACGCCTTTTCAAAATCTGAAAAAGTAGTCGTAGGCATCAAAACAATTATCAAGGGCGCGACAACTCAGACTTTTGAAGGCTCCGGAATTGTTTTGACTTCGGACGGCCTAGCGGTAACCTTAGCCGATTTCGTTCCCCAGGGAACTTCTATCTATACCTGTTTTATAAACGGCGATCAGCACTCTTTTCAGGTTTTGAAAATTGATAAAAGACAGAATCTGGCCTTAATAAAAATTGATGCCCAGAATTTAACAGTCGCCGGTTTCGTTGATCCAAACAGTATCAGGCAGGGCCAAAGGGTTTTTTTGATAGGAACTTTTTTTGAGAAAGGGACGTTAAGGAAAATAGTTAACGAAGGCATGATTAAAATTTTTGATTCAATGTCGATCCAGACAAATATTGTTGAAAAGAAAAATATTCAAGGCGGTCCATTGCTTGATATAAGCGGTAACGTTGCGGGTTTGGTTATAATTGATAAAGAGGGAAAGGTTTCCGCAATGCCAGCTTCAAGGTTGAGGGATTTTGCCGGATTATAAATAATTGAATAAACCCTTTATACAGGTCGTAAAGAATATCTTCGGATAAATTATCCTTTTTAGACAAAGAAAAGCCCCTTGCTGGATTCCTCAATTGAGAAATACATACAAGGGGCTTGATATTACCTTCTTCCTCCTACGCAAAGCGTAGATTTGGATCTTTACAACGCGAGTGTGCCAGTTAGTCCGCATCGCAACTACCACACTTTGGTTGGTGCAAGAGTTCATTGCGTGGCGAGTTCTTTGGGGATATCTATGCACATAGCGGCAGAACCAACTTCACTCTCGTGGTCAAACATTATTAATGTCAAACACAATTGGGGAAGATTATCGTAGTAATGATTTCCTACTACGATCTCCGTAGTTATGCCGGGTCCTACTGAGTAGTCCAATAATGATTGGGAGTCGTCGTTGCCTGGTCCCGTCTTGCCATAGATCCCTATCCAGTAGGCTGAGTTATTTGCTACTGTCATAAACAGTATATGTGGCGAATTCCCTTTCCCGTCTCTCCCTCTACGAATGTTGATCTTCACCAACGAAGATGGGTCCTGTCTGAACTGAGCTATCAGTGCAGCACGTTTCAGCTCTTCTTGCTGCTGTTGCTCTTGTAGCTGCTGCTCATATGCAACTGCTGTCCCAGTAGCCTTTACTTGTTCTGTTGCCTCCAGGAGCTGCTTCTGGGCCACTGCCGTTTGCGTAGTCCAAACTTGCTGGCTTCTTGCCCTTTGCTGTTGGTTTGAAGAAGCTGCAATGATCCAAAACATTGACGCCACAAAAATCATCACAAAAGCCGCGATTACATCTCCCCGGATTTTTGGAAACGTAAAGCTGGTTTTGGCGGGCGGGGTTGGTGGTGGAGATGCCCTTGTCGGTGTTGCTGGAGCAACCACCGGGCTTGTCACTGCCAGGAACACCTCGACCATGTGTATTCGTCCGTCCACATCAACAAGGATCTTCTCATCTTTTGGGCCAGAGGGGATACCGGTTGTGTCAACCTTAACCGTCACCTTGATGGGAAAGACATTTTCTGCGTCTGGTTCGATAGCTAGTTCTCCCCAATCCGGTTTATTCCCTTCCCAGTCAATGTTGACAGTAGCTGGAGGGCCTCCCTTGTTTTCTATCGTGAATACTAAGGATTTCTCCTGTCCCTCAAGAAGGGAACCAAAAGCAATCCTTGTTGGATATATTGAAATCTCAGGGAGAGAAACAGATGGTTCCACCACTTGTCCGTCATATTGTTTCCTTTTGACAGGATCAGAGAGAACCTCAAAGGCTTCGTTGAGAAGCTTACTCTTCTCCCCGGCCTCGCGGATCTTTTCATCGATTACTTTTAGAAGATCTTCGTCTCCTTTATCTTGATACTTTGCTCGTAATCCATTGAATTGATCAGGGTGATGCTCCCTAACGAGTTTCCTATATTGTCTCCTGATCTCCTCGAAAGTTGCATTTTTGGATACTCCCAGTATGCCGTAGTAATCATGGCTAACCGTGAACATTGGAACCTCCTAAGTTGAAATGGAAGAGGGCAGAAGGGTATCCTACCCTCTTCTAAACAAGTTCATCCGGGTAATTGCTTGAGGTACTCCTTCACACTGCCCTTTCCGATAAGGTGGACATCCTTGACAACCCGAGAGACTTTCTTGGCAATCTCTTTGAAGATTGCAAGGATTTCCGAAAGGTCGGTGTCTGTACCGATTTGCTTCCAGATGCCCCCGTTTTTCCGCGCCATCTCCTTGTAGTACGGTCTATCGATTGCAATCACAAATACCAGAAACTCCCGCTCTGCCAATTTGGCCGTAACTTCTTTGGCCTTGTATAGAGGCTGAAGAGCGGGTTCATCGGTGATAAGGATTACAACCTTGACAGCCTTTGGCCTGTACGAAAGCTTGAAGACTTCCTGCATTGCTTCCATGGATGACTCGCCTTCGTTGCCAAAACCGTTGTTGCGCGGGATGTAGGTTAAGCCGTGTTTGACCGTGGCGATATCGGGAGTAAGGGGAACTACTAGTTCTATCCTGTCACCCCCGTCTCGTACCGAAATGTCGCCGAATGAAATCAGCGCGAACTGCGGATCGAGTTGCAACCCGTCTGCTTCTTCCACAAACTGGGTGCAAGTCTGGATCAGCGCACTGATTTTGTCGTCCATCGAACCGGTCGTGTCAAAGACGAACACAACGTCGACCTGGTTGCCTCCTTCTACTTTTCCTGTCTTGCTCGAGACTTGGGGTTTGCCGACAATGATTGATTGTTCTTTTCCTTTGCCGGTAGTAACCATCGTCTGCTTTCCTGTTGGAGCTGTCGGAACCGATTTGTTGCTCATTTTGACCTCCTTGGCCATATATCCAAATAGGGAACTTCTCCAAGATTTTAAAGATAACTTGCGTTGTAAAATGTTAAAGAGCGATGGTTTAGGTTGAAGAAACTTTGCCCGCAATTGGGCTAGTTTCAAGAATCAGCCCATCTCATTCAGGAAATTATAGCATTATAGGTTAAGAAAGTCAAGTTTGAGTACTGGTTCAGTACCGTCCTTTTTTTTGTTTGCAACGAGGTGATAAAATGTAAGCACGATGGAAGTAAGTTTCGAGGAAGTTTTGGGAGAAAAAAGAAAAATCGTTTGGGAGGAAATTCAAAAATATTTAAATTCGTTAGATCAGTTTCCAGACGTCTGTAAGATTCCCCGAAAATATTCTTCGCTGGCCGAATTTCACCAAGACGAAGAGTGCAGATTCCCGGCTCTTTTCATTTGATTTGATTTCTTTATTCGATTAGAATAAGAAAATGCATCACTTTCCGAGCTTTCCGAAGGTGATTCTTTCGCTAGCCGTAATTATTATTATAGTTTCTGGTTTCGTTCGATATAGAGAAGAGTTGTCCGAGATAGGAAACAATCTTTTAGCAAGCTTAAGGAGTGTCCTACCGCAGTCTTTTTCAAAAAACGAAAAAGGAAGCGCAGGTTCTGCAGAAGAATCGGATAGCGAGTTCACAATAATATTCGAAGATTCAAAAGGTCCGGAGGAACCTCAGAATAACCCTTATTTTATGGTTAAAGAGCCTCCGGTTTTTAATTTAGAAAAAGCTCAAGAACAAATAGACGATATTTCAGAAAAAATAGATGTCTTAAGAATAGATATAGAAGAATTAAGAAGAGAGAAAGGATTTCAGGATGAACCTTCGGAAGAAGTAATACAGCAAGAGGAATTAGAAAAGCAGGAAGAGGAAAAGGATAAAAACGAAGAGCCGGAAGAAAACGAAGAACCGGAAGAAGATGAAGAAATTGAAGAAATAGAAGATCAGGAGGAATTTACACTTCCAGAATTATCTAAATCTATTTGCGCCATTCCGAGCCTTAAAATCCCAAAAAGAAATCTGGTTATTTTCAACGAAATAGCCTGGATGGGAACTTCAGTAAGCGCAAACGACGAATGGATTGAGTTGAAAAACTTAACAAATGACAAAGTTAATATAGACGGTTGGCAAATGATTGATAAGGCGGCTAAACAAATGGCAATTTTCAAGAAAAAAGATGCAATTTCTGCCTTAGGATTATTTCTTCTCGAAAGGACGAATGATCAAACGGTGCCCGGAGTTACGGCAGATAAAATTTTTGTCGGAGGATTAAACGATACGAATGAAGCCTTATTTCTTTTTAACCAAAACTGCGAACTCGAAGATAGTGTTGAGGCTGATCCCAGCTGGCCTGCCGGGAGTAAAGCAGAAAAAAGATCAATGGAAAGATTGTCAGATTTAAGCTGGCAAACTTATCAGGGTCCTTCCCAGAACAATATTTTCGGAACCCCAAAGATCGAAAATAAAGCTGATTTTGGCCACTTTTCCACAGCTGTGGAAAACTCTCCAAGAATACTTATCACAGAGGTACAAATTGAAGGAGACAGGGCGGGATATGATTTTATCGAATTGTTCAATCCTTCAAATAGAGCAGTTGACGTATCCGGTTATCAATTGAAAAAAAGAAATAAATCAGGAGTTGAATCTTCTATCAGGGTTTTTCCGTCGGGAAACGAAATCAAAGCGGAGAATTATTTCTTATGGGCAAGCTCAGAAGCCGGATATGATAATCTGATAAATAGCGACGTTTCTAGCTCCGGTTATCTGACCGAGAATAACAGTATTGCCCTTTTTGACAAGAGCAATAATATTGTTGATAAACTTGCCTGGGGTTTGGAAAATATAAACCCTTTTGTTGAAGCCGATGCTTTTCCCGAAAACCCCGGAAAAAATCAAAGCATTGAAAGAAAAAAAGATCCCGTGGGAGTTTTTATAGATACAAATGACAATTCGCAGGACTTTTTCCTTCAGCAAAATCCTAATCCAAAGAACATAATTTTAGATAAAACGCCGCCCAACTCTCCGATAATTGTTTCCCATAGCAATAATCAATGGTTGAATTTAAAAACAATAGACTTATTCGGAACTGCGGAACCTGAAAGTTTTGTCTCTTTGCTGATTGGTTCGGATTCATTCTCAACCCCAAGCAATCAGGACGGGCTTTGGCAATTTATTATCAACCTAACCGAGGGCGAAAATAAGCTCGTTTTAGCATCCCAGGACAAGGCCGGGAATAAAAGCGAAAGCGCTAATTTGAGCTTGTTTCTTGATACGAATCCTCCGCAGATTAACTTTGAACAGCTTACGGATTTCCAGAGTGCAACTATTTTTTCAATTTCCTGGCAGGCGATAGACCCTGTGGATAACGTTACCTCAAGCGGACTGGACGGTTTTTCCATTCAGTATAGCGCTACGCCGTCGGATCTTGACGGAATAAACCTTCAGTATCAAGATAAAGAGATAGGGTGGATTGACTGGAAGCAGGATGACTTAAAGAACGTTAAAGAAAACAGCATAAATCTTTTAGGTAAAGACGGATATTCCTACGCTTTTTTGATAAAAGCAAAAGATAGGGCGGGAAACGAAAGCGGGAAGGCTGAGGCCTTAACAAGAATAAGCGTCTTTAAAAACATATTAATTACCGAGATTCAGATTGAGGGCGATAACGTTAATCAGGACTTTGTTGAGCTTTATAACCCTAACGAGGTTGGCTTGGATATTACAAATTACAAACTAAGAAAAAGGACTTCTACAGGTAGCGAATCTTCTATTTGTGTTTTTCCCAAAGGAAGCATGATTAAAGAGAAAGAATATTTTTTGTGGGCAAACTCCAAAGACGATTTTCATATTATTCTGGGAGCTGATATTTGGCGCACAGTTACTTTAGCCGCGAATAACAGTATAGCGCTTTTTAATTCAGAAGATGAAGTTTCAGATGCGTTAGCCTGGGGAGAAAGCAATAATCCTTTCGTAGAGAATATTGCTTTTCCGAAAAATCCAGGAGCAAATGAAAGCTTATCCCGAAAATGGGATACGGCGAACGATGCATATCAAGATACTGATAACAATATTGAGGATTTTTGGCTTCAGACTCCCACTCCAAAATTACAAAATCCATGAACAAAGAAGATATTATCCAATTAACAAGCAGTCTTTATCAGGCAACGCTGCTTTTCCCTAAAAAAGAGCCGCTAAGATATAAGACAAGAGAGATAGCCGATGATCTTTTAGCAGACCTGATTTCCCTTAATTTGACAAGCGGCAGTTTGCGTAAAAAAGAAAAACGCATCTCAATTTTAGAGAACTTAGAGGTATTGGAAGGATTTTTTGAGTTGATAAGGAATCAGAACTGGTTGAGCGAGGAAAGCGTATTGAGTTTAAGGCAAAAATATGATAGTATCAAGGTTGAACTGACGGTCATAGAAAAGGAGGATATTTTAACCGGACAACCCCTGGAAACAAAAGCCCCTGAGGAAGAAATTGAGATTCCTGAGCGCCAGAAAAAAATATTGGAATTTTTAAAGGAAAAAGAAAAAGCCCAGGTCTGGGAATTGAATAAGATTTTTCCATCGGTTACAAAGAGAACGATAAGAAGAGATTTTGCCCATTTGCTGAAAAAAGGATTTATTGAAAGAAAGGGAGAAAAAAACGAAACTTTTTACCAGCTAAAGCAAGATTCAAATATAGAAAATCTCTTTATTGTTGCCTAAGTGGATAGGACAAGTTTTATAAGGATGATAGGACGTAATTGTCCTACTGATTTTTTAATAATACTATATTAATAAACTCAAATCTAAACAATAGGACATAGGATATATTCAACATTTGATGTTTGATTTTAAACAAACCTTCAGCCAACTCTATGATGATTATGTAGAAAAAATCTACCGCTTTGTTTTTATTAAAGTAAATTCCAGGGAAATAGCAGAAGACCTGACTTCCGAAACTTTCCTAAGGGCCTGGAAGCGCTTTCAGGAAAATAAGGATAAAATAAGAAATCATCCAGCTTTTTTTTACCAAATTGCCAGAAATTTAGTAACTGACTACTACAGGGGAAAAGATAAAATGAAAGTGATTTTTGCAGAATACGATCAAATAGTTGATCCAAGTATTAATTTTGAAGACAAGGCGGTATTTAATTCAGACCTTGAGGGTGTTAAAAAAGCGATATCCTGTTTAAAGGATTCATACCAGGAGGTTATTATCTGGCACTATCTTGACGATCTTTCAATTCCGGAAATAGCTGATCTATCCAAGAAATCAGAAGGTAATGTCAGGGTAAATTTGCATAGGGCTCTCGAAGCCCTTAAAAAAGAGCTGACGGAGATTAAAAAAGTGTAATAAAAAGACGTTTTTTCCGTCATAACTTACAGAAGCTAAAGTAATAAAAAAACCGATGACTGAACAAGAGTTAATCCAAAAAATTCAGTTATTGAAGCAGATTAAGCCCAAAGAAGAATGGGTTATTTCGGTTAAGCAGAGGATCTTTTCAGAGACAATTGAGCTCAGGAAGCAGAGCAGGTTTTCCGAATTTATTAATGTCATAAACTTTATGATAAGCAGGCCGGTTTTTAAACCCGCCTTAGCGAGCTTGATTGTCCTGGGAGTTTTTATCGGAACATACTCATTTTCCCAGGTTGCCTTACCCGGTGATTTTCTTTATCCCGTAAGAAAGATTGTTGAAAAAGGAAGAACATTTCTCGCGTCAGAACATGAAAAATCAGCAGTCCAGCTTGGATTTGCCAATAATAGATTGGAAGATTTAACCAAGATTGCCGAAGCTAATCAAGGAAGAAGCCTGGCTCCGGCTATAGAAGAATTCAGGCAGAATGCAGTTGAAGCAGCTCAGAATATCGCCAGAAAAGACGCAAATATTAATCCAAAAACCGTAAAAGAAATTGCCAAGGCAGTTAAGAGGTTGGAGGAAAATAAGGAAAAAGTGGAAAAACTGGGCGTGGTTCTCGGCGAAACAGAAGAACTGGATAATGCTCTGGCGGCTTTGGTTGAAAGGGAGATTAAGGATTTGAAATCACGAACACTTTCAGAAAAGCAGAAGATAGCTTTAGTAGAAGCTGAAAAAGACTTTGAGAACAAAGACTATTCTGGAGCGCTGGAAGACATCCTGATAATCTCGAATGAGTAGCTTATCCACAGAATGGTGTTGATAAGATTTTTCGTTGTGATAAAATTTAGTTCGTAATAACTTAAAATTTTGCAAGTCGTTGCCTCACTATTTTTGAATATCGCGCTTAGCGCTCAAAATAAGGAATTCTTTGTATGCAAAAGGCGTGATGGTGGTCGACAACGGCAGAAATAAATACTAAAAAATCAATTAATTAATGAAAGTAATAAAAATGACGAAAAAGATAATAGCAGTAGTAACGACTTTAACATGTATTGTATTCCTCGTAGGACCTGGTGTGGCTCAAGGTGGAACAGCTGAGGATATTGCAGCTTTGCAAGCCTCAATTGCTGCATTACAGACGCAATTAAATGCAGCCGTAGTCCAATTGGCTGCTCTGCAGGGTGCTCCTGCTGGTGCTCCTACAGCTTGTTCAGGAGTTTCTTTCACGAGAAACCTTCAGCAGGGTGCGTCAGGCAGTGATGTCAAGTGCTTACAAGCGCTTTTGAATCAATCTGCCAGCACTCAAGTTGCAG
>Ga0315294_10002515_pt1 | contig 20032 bp, 16 predicted proteins | sample YL17G13_40_MG_FD_203626 | JGI IMG/M metagenome (GOLD analysis project Ga0315294, IMG submission 203626) | Sediment microbial communities from Yellowstone Lake, YNP, Wyoming, USA - YL17G13_40 | ecosystem: Environmental > Aquatic > Freshwater > Lake > Sediment | place: USA: Wyoming | collected...
AGGTAAATCAAGAATGGATAAATTGTCTCAGCAATTTTATGGTACTCCTTACTTCGGTTATCTTATACTTAGTGCTAACCCTGAATTTGGTGGATTAGAATTTAACATTCCAGATAATAGATATATAAGAATACCATATCCATTAATATCATCATTACAGGATTATAAGGGTGCTGTTGATAATTATTATTTTTTATTCGGAAGATGAAAATATTAATTAAACAAATTATTGAACAATTTGCTTCTGATAAAACAGAAACTAAAGAAGATAAAGATTTACTTATTAATAATTTTTTAAAAAAATATATATCATCAGATAAAATATATATTGTAAGTAAAGATGCTAATTTTGCATATACAGGTGGAATATATCTTAGTAAAAATAGTTTTAAAAAAACAGATGAAGGTTATCTAATACCTATATTAGATAATCCAATAAATTATTTTATAATATTACATGAATTAGGTCACTATTTACATTTAAATAAAAATTTAAATATTATAAAAAAATTTGAAGAAACTAAAGATTTTGAAGGATTTTTTGATATCATTATAAAAGAAGAAATTTTTGCAGATAAGTTTAGCTCCTTGAATTATTATAAATTATTTGGTAAAACATTTAAATCTCCACAAACATTTAATATTCCATTTTATTTAGAAAATTATAAAAAAATGATAAAGATTATATATAAAAAATATATAGAACAGATTGGAGATGGAAACTGGGAATCTTTTTTAATTAATATGTTTGGGTAGATATATTCATCTTTTTATTAATTACTAGGTATTTATAGTAAATACTCTATAAGTATGAAACGAAAGAAAGCTATTGTTGTAACTATAAATGAAGAAGATCGCATAAAATATAGATTGTTATGTGAAAAGTATAGTTATAATATGACCAAAAGAATAAGAAATTTTATAATTCAAGATATTAAATTAATGGAAAATGAGAAAAAATAAAAAAACTCATGAAAAATTTGTTAATCAATTAAAACAAATACAACCAGAATTAGAAGTTTTATCAGAATATAAAGGTTCAGATGAAAAAATATTAGTGAAAGATAAAAATAATATTAAATTAATTAGAATAAATTATACAGATAATATAGAAAATAAATTAATACTAATTATAAATAATTAACATATGGCTGACGAACTTAATAGAGAAAAAATATGGATTAATGAATTTAATAATATTGTTATTGTTGATCCTAATAAATTAATAGGACAAGACGGCAAAGAAATTGAACGAATGGTTAAACATGAAGAATTAGCAATATATGCTAATTTAACAGCTCGTGTTTTTCCAAGAAGTAAATTATCACAAGATTCTATTAGCGGACCACAAATTATTCTTGAACTTGACGCACAAAATGTTAATTTCATGAAACCCAATGGTGATTTAACAAGTAATTGGACAGAACAATTTACAAATCCATCAACAGATACAACAAAAAATCAAACTTACTTTAAACCTAATAAAGAAGGATTTGGTATAACTAATATAACTGTATCATATAATTCAGCATATATTCCACAAGTTGCTATAGAGTTTATTGATATAAGAGGTAAAAATTTATTTGAACATACTGATGATCCAAATTCTCCTTACACAGCATTCTTTAATTTCCCATATCCTACTTTTGAATTAATATTAAAAGGATTTTATGGAAAAGCTGTAAAATATCAATTAAGTCTTATAAAATTCTCAGGAAGATTTGATAAAGGTAATTTTATAGTATCAACTAATTTTGTTGGACAAACATATGCTTTATTATCGGATATAACGATAAGTGAGATGATGCATGCTCCTTATATGTTTGCATTAACTCAAAATCCATTGCCACAACCAACAACTACTGTTAATAATAATACTGTATTAAATAACAGAGAAGGTACGGTTATTAATTCAAGAGGAACTCAGGTTTTACATGAGATTTATACTGAATATAAACAAAAAGGATTATATGATATTAATAATCCAGAGTTAGCATTATATGATTTAGTTATTTTAACCCAAAACATTAATAATATAATTGAGAATAAATTAAATAAAGTAGATTTCGATAAATTAAATCAAGCTGAACTTTTCAGTAAAAGTTTATCTGATTATAAAAATATATTATCCAATTTCTCAAATAAATATTTAGATAGTGTTCCTAATAATAATGTATTATCTGTATTTAAAGACGGAATTGATGAAGATAAAAAATCAGTAGCTAATATAGACTTACAAAGGTCTATAAAAAATTATAGACAAATATTTGAAAATATTACAGAATATAAATTTCTTAATTTAGATGCAATATTACCAATTGATGAAGTTCCATTTTATGTCAATGGAGAATTTCAGTTAGGTATTTATTATAATCAATTATCGGATGTTGAAAAAGATTTTATTATTAATAAAAATACATATGAAAATGATATAAGTAAACAAGTAAATGATATAGTTGTTACAACTCTTGGATTCAGACCAACATTAAGAAATATTATAGCAGTTTTATGCGCTAATGCTGAAACATTTATTAGATTATTAGATGAAACACATACTAAAGCGTATAATATAAAAGTAACACCAGAAAGAAGAAAATTATTTTTAAATAATAATATGGAATCAGTTGAAAAGGATAAAGATATAATTTATCCTTGGCCTCTTTATTATATAGATAAAAGTGCTGATAAATGCTTAACATCATATGAACTAAAATATATAGGATCTACTGATTTGAGGTATATAACAGGTGATAGAAATATTTGGCCAGAGATAGATTTTGTTGAAAATTTTATTGAAGCAACAACTATGGTAACACCAACAAGATTATCTTTATATGATACTGATCAAACTAATAAAAAAATAATATCCCCTATTGAGTTATTTAATTTAGCATATATATATGATTCTTCATTACTTATTAATACATTATATGAAATATGGGATAGATCTGTTTATTCAACTTATTATAATGGATATTCAACAAGATTAAATTTAAGTAGTGCAACTGATAATTTTATTAATACTTTAGGTATATTAGAATCAAATAATATTAAAATAGCAGCAGACAGTTCTGTGGTAATAAAAGAGTTTTTAAAAACAAATAGTTTTAATACAATTGATGATTTTACAAATCAATTAAGATCAATTTCACCTAATCAAAGATATCCAACATTATTAACCCAAAATTTTAATACTAATTATATTAAAGATTTTTTTGAAAATGGTTCTAAAATATATAAATTTTCAGATTTTGAAAATAGGGTTCCACTTATTATAGATGATGTTAGTAAAAATAATATTGATGCATTTTTAAAACAATCTAAAACTGAATTAACAATTACCGATACTTATCCGTTTACTGATATTTCTGGATGGACAAAAATAAATATAGCTAATGGAAATAATAAAAATATAAATCAGTTATATAATATTCTTGGTTCTTTATTTGTTGACACAAGAAGTAAGATTTTAACAGATAAAATTAATTCATCTGGTAGATATGTTAATTTTAATTATTTTACAGATACTAATTTTATTAATTTCAGTGGATCTGCTGATACTATATATAATGAAAAATATTCTGAGAATAATTTTAATACTAATAATTCATGGAGAAATTTTTATGGAACTAAAGTGTCATCCACACCAACAAGTAATAGCCCCTTTCCATATATACAACCAAGTTTTATAAACAATTCAAATCAAAATATATCAGCAAATAGAAATAAAATATTTTTAACAGAGGGTAAGATTGATTACGGAATTAATTATAATCCTCAGAAAATTTCATCTGAACAAATGGGTTCGCTTATTAATACACCATATTTTATAAATGCTTTACTTGAAGGAATAAATAATGAAAGAGTAAGTGGAGTTACTCCATCTTATATAACAGCATCTTATTTATTTTTAAATTCATTACCACTTAATACATTTAAGGAATTAATGATTGATGATAATTTAACTAGTGGATCAGGAAATAAATATGGTAATTATTTATTTTCGTCATTTAATCAAATATCAGCAGTTCATAATATACCTTTAGTTTGGTTATTAAAGATTGGTTCAATATGGCATAGATATAAAGAATATATTAATAGTGGTGTTGATATACTTGATAATTGTTGGACAGATTTTAATTATATTAATTATTTTAGTACAGCTGGAACATTATCATATAATTATACTTTAACTGGAACCAATACTAATATTTGTTTACAGAATTCTGTAAATCCAAATCAGGATATTGTTGATAATGGATTTTATCCATTACTTGTAAATGAAATAAATTATTTTGTGACAGGAAAAGAATTGTTTCCATCATATGATGATAGTGGACTTAATTATCTTGTTAATAGTGATATTTTAAGATTAAATAAAATAACTAATAATACAATTGAAAATCCAATAGGGTGGAATTTAACAAATACAGCCAGTACACAAACATTAAATTTATGGTCATGTTACAGTAATTTAGATCCAGATGTTTATATAATATATCCTAGTATCGGTGGATCAGGAATAAGTCAGGTTAAACAAGAATTACAATATCCTGATCCATTATTACCATCTTCAACATTATATGAAGATTTAAGAAATAGAACTGAGATTAATAATGGTAGTATAAAATCCATATGGGGATTATCAACATATGGATATTTTAATAATATTACAACATTTAAACCAAAACCTTATCAATATATAAAAGTTATTGATAGCACAAAAGATGAACAATTTGCATTTACATTAGCCACTAATGACAAATATAGTAGTATAGAAGATATACTATCTGTTTTTAATAAACAATCGCTTGATCAATTTGAAACATTATTTTTAAATTTTAGTAAATCATCATTACAATACGCAACAAATAACTCAACAATAAATCAATTCAATGAAATTTATCCAACATTTCAGGATGTATTTAGATCCTTGCTTAAAGTTGGTAAATCAACAATAAATTCAGATATATTAAAGGATATAACTAAACAACAAATATTTTCAGGTATTGAGAATATTCAAAAATTAGTGTCGGTTTATACTAGTTATATTCATACTAATCCTAATAATATTGACATGAGAATATTAAAATCATTTATTGGTGATAATATTTTTAATGGAAACATATTATATGGAGAAGCATTTGGTGTTTATGATGGAATACAAACCCCAGAATTTATTAATGAATTGAAATTAAATTTTGGTATATATACTAATCCTTTATTGGATTATAATAATCCTGCTAATTATTTTTTTAGTTTCTTTTCTGATAATAATATAAAAGAAAATGAAAGCAATGTTGAAAATCTTAAAAAAATTATAGATATATGGATAACTAATAAAATTAATAATAGTGGATATACATCATCAGATTTGTCAACAACTATAAAAACATTAATATCTAATATAGAAGGTGAAAGAGATACATTTTTATTAAAAACATTAACTAATTCTAAAAAAGTAATACCAGATTTAACTAAGAGTGATACTGATATTAAATTCTCTCAATTAAATAATGATAATCTTAAATTAGAATTTTACAGAACCTTTAAATCATTTAATGATAAATGGGTATCTGGGATGGATGTAGGTAATAATAATTTATTATCTCAGTTTTTATTTTTGGATAAAGGTAATAGAGATATTGGTGATAATATATTGATAAATTTTAGCTTCTTATCAAATCTTAACGACTCAACCAATATGAAGAATTCATTTTTTGGATTATTAGGATCAATTTTTACAAATAATTTTATTAATTTTTTACCACTCCCATCGTATATTAATTTTTGGGGTGGAAAATTAAATGATAACGGCACTATTGATTTATCTTCGCAAGCTAATACTGCTGAAGATACATTTGGTACTTTTTTAGAAGTTGATTCAGCTAAATCAGGTCCTAAATTTTTATGCCAATATATTGGTAATGAATCTGAGAATTTAGATGTAAAGGATCCAATAGCTAAATATAAAAGTGATTCTTTTTTTATAGATAATCATGAAGCAAATCCATTATTATCAAGTTGTCAAAATTTTGAAAAAAGCAATAAAGTTGTTGCATTTTTTGTTGATTATGGGATACAAAATCAAAATATGTTTTATGATATATCATTAGATATGAAAGAAGATGGTAAATTAACTGGTGAATATTTTACTGTATTACAAGATTTAATTGATCAAAAAGGCGGAAAATCTTTAGCAGTTGGTGGCGTTAATTTATTTGAAATATATAAAAGAAGATCATATGCTTGTAAAATAGCAATGTTAGGTGATATGTGTATTCAACCAACGATGTATTTTCAATTAAGATATATACCAATATTTAATGGTGCTTATTTAATAACTGATGTAAGACATACAATAACACCAAATAATATAATTACAGAATTTGTTGGGACAAGACAAAGTATATTTAGTTTACCAACACCTGAAAGTTTTCTTATTAGTATTAATAAAAGTTATTTACAAACTGCAAAATTATTAGCATCACAAAAAGAACAAATAATATTAAATGGTTATACTGGACATATATTATCTAATAATTTATGGAACAATAATGGTGCATTATCAGAATTTATTAAACCAACATCACAAGGTATAGGACAAGTTATTGATCCGTATGATACAATAAGAGGTGGTAACACAATGAATGAAATGGAAATTGATGTTATTGGTGAAACATCAGTATATTCAATAGGTGATGGAATTATTCAAACAATACAATATAATAATAATGATGATGGAATAGAAGTAACCATAATTTATAAAAATATTAAAATAGATGCAATTAATTATACAGGAGATATAACTGTTAATTATAAACATTTAAAAATATTTAGTTGGAAAATAATAGATCAAAATGGAAAAGATAATATTATAGTAGATGCACCTAATCCTAGATACATTAATAGAAATGATAATCAAACACTTATTGATTTAAGATCAAAAAATATTAAAATATTAAAAGGATGGGAAATAGGTATATCTGGAAATGGTTTAGAATTAAGTAATGGCGCAAATTCAACATCAGGAAGAATAAAGGGACCTCATATATCTATTGAGACTTATAAAAATAATGGTAAACAAGAAAAATTTAACCCAGAGTATTTATTTGGATTATATTCATCTCGTTGATATTTATATTAAAATAACGTTTTATGAACGAAATTAATGATAAAATTAATGATTATCTTGAAAATAAAGAACAAGATGAAGTCATTAATGAAATAGAAACCAAAAAAATTCAAATTAAAGACGGTTTGATAGAAAGAGTTGATAAGAAACTCATAACAGAAGACGGTAGATTATTATTGAAAGATTAAAAATGAAAAGAACCTTACAGGAAGAATTAAATCGATTTAAACAGATCGATAGTTATAGAAAATCATTAACTGAGCAAGCTGCGCCATTACCTGCAGCGCCAGTTACTAATGAATTACCTCCTGCTGATTTACCACCAGTTGAAACAGCACCCCCACCACCAGATAATGAATTAGGTGGTGATGAAACAGCACCAATTGATTCGGCATTACCTCCTCCAGTAGATTCAACACCATTACCTGCGGACAATACTTCAGCACCAGAAGAAATTGATGTTACTGACATTGTTAAAACATCTAAGAAATTAGATAAAAATTTATCAACCCAAGGGCATAGTTTAGATGCGCAGAATCAAAAATTAGATCAATTAATGTCAACAATAACTAATCTTGAAGCAAAATTGGGTAATATTGAAAGTCTTAATCAAAAGGTAGAAGATTTAAGTACAAAGATTGAAACATTAAGACCACCTACTCCAGTTGAAAAATTAGAAATGAGATCATTGGATAGTTATCCTTATAATCAAAAATTGACTGATTATTGGCAAGAGAAGACAGAAGATATGGATGCTAACACAACTAAGGGTTATGAAATAACAACTGATGATGTTGGTAATTTTAATGATACAGATATTAAACAGAGTTTAACCGATTTTGGTGAACAATAATATTTAATTAATTAAAAAAGATAAAAATCCTGGACAAATGTTCGGGATTTTTTATTTTAAATTTGACTTTTGAAATTCATATGGTTATGTTTAATACAATAACATTTTAAATCATAAATTTTTAAAACAAATGACAACATACGAATCAGTACTGCAACAGTACGAAAACAATCAACCAAAAGAAAGAAAACCACAAATTAGTAAGGAAGAATTATTTAAAAAGTATTTTAATTTAATTTTACCTAAAGGTGTAAAAGAAGCTAATAAGAGAATTAGAATTTTACCAACAACAGATGGTAGTTCACCATTTAAAGAAGTTTGGTTCCATCAAATACAAATTAAAGGTGATTGGATGACACTTTATGATCCAGAAAAAAATGATAATGAAAAAAGTCCATTAGCAGATGTTGAAAGAAGTTTATTAGCAACAGGAAAAGAATCTGATAAAGAATTATCAAAAAATTATAAATCACGTAAATATTATGTGATTAAACTTATTGATAGAGATAATGAAGCAGATGGTGTTAAAGTGTGGCGTTTTAAACATAATTGGAAACAACAAGGTATTTTAGATAAAATTATTCCTATTTGGAAAAATAAAGGTGATATTACCGATAAAGAAAAAGGAAGAGATCTTATTGTATCATTACAAATTGCTAAAACAAATAAAGGTAAGGAATATACAGATGTTAAAACAATAATGTATGATGATCCTACGCCATTGTCCACTGATCCAGCATTAATTGAAGCATGGTTAGCCGATACTACTGAAGCTAAGAAAGCATATGCAAGAAAACCTATTGAATTTTTAGAAGCAATAGCTCATGGTGAAAAACCAAAGTGGGATAGCAAGAAAAATAAATTTGTTCATGGTGAAGAAGCAACTACTGTATTTGAAGGGGATGCAACTGCTAATACTAATCCGCAATCTCCATCACCAACAAATGATGTTAATATTAATATTCCTGCAGTTGAAATATCAGATGAAGGTCCTGATGATGAATTGCCTTTTTAGAAAGGTTAAATAATAAAAATAACTACCTTTTTAATTTACATCATTGGTCATACAATCAGGAAGATTGGTTAGATATAATTGAATTAACAATTAAAGAACATCATTTTTTTCATAGATATTTAATTTATGATAGCAACACAAAATTTTATATAGATAAAAATGGCAATTTATTAGATACAAAAGAAAAACATTTAGAATATTATAAATCATTAAATAAAAAATTAACTACAACAAATGGCAATTAAGAAAAAAGAGTTTGATTTAAAAAAGTTACAGGAAAAGTTTTCAACTAAAACCCAATATAAAGAAGATAAATATTTTTCCTGTGGTGAAGAATTTTTAAATGCTTGTGGTTTACCTGGTCCATCTATTAATGGTGTAACTACATTTTTGGGGCATTCCAACACGTCTAAAACTACTGCTATGATTATAGCAGCAAGTAATGCCCAAAAGAAAGGAATATTGCCTGTATTCGTTATAACCGAAAAGAAATGGCAATGGGAACATGCAAAATTACTTGGATTAGAATGTGAAAGAGGTGATGATGGGGTATGGAATGGATTATTTTTGTTTAATGATAATTTCGATTATATTGAACAGGCAACTGATTATGTTAATAGTTTGTTAGATGCGCAAGAAAGAGGTGAAATACCATACGGGCTTGCTTTCTTTTGGGATTCCATTGGTTCTGTACCATGTAAAATGACATTCGAAGGAAAGGGTGGTAAAATGCATAATGCAGCAGTACTGGCTGATAAAGTAGGGATGGGTTTAACATCAAGAGTTACTAAATCAAAGAAGATGGATTATCCATATGATAATTCTATAACCTTTGTTAACCAACCTTGGGTAGAATTACCAAGTAATCCATTTGAACAACCAAAAATCAAAGCAAAAGGTGGTGAAGCGATATTTCTTAATAGTTCTTTAGTGTTTTTATTTGGTAATCAGAAAAATTCAGGAGTATCTTATTTAACAGCAACTAAAGATAAACGAAAAGTAACTTTTGCAACCAGAACCAAAGTATCCATATTAAAAAATCATATGAATGGACTTGGTTATCAAGATGGGAAAATTATTGCAACACCTCATGGTTATATTCCAGATACTGCAGACGCAATAGAAGAATATAAAAACAAATATTCAGAATATTGGAAAAATATATTAGGTACATCTGATTTTAATTTAAGAGAAGAATCAGAAGAAGAATCAGTTGAAATTTTAGATGAAAAATAAAAAATATGTGTAGCTGTAAAAATAGTTTAAAAAAGAAGGTTGCTGATCAGTCAAAGAAAGAAAATGTTTTAGCAACCTTAAGTGGTAAAATTAATCTTACTGTATTGAAAAATAAGATTAAAGAAATTGTAGGGAAATAGTATTGTTAACCTTTTAATTTATGAAAATTGATAAAAACTTTAGTAGTTGATGGGGATTCTATTTTCAAAATAGGATTGCATGGAATAACAAATCAAATCTATAAGAATAAGCATATTGGAGCAATATATTATTTTTTAACATCAGTTAAGAAACGTCTTGAAACCAGTAATTATGATAAGGTAGTTGTTTTTTGGGATGGTGAAGATAATTCAATTCAACGTAAAAATATTTATCCTAATTATAAATCTAACAGAAAAAATTTATTAACACCAGAACAGGAAGAAAATAAATTCTATCAACGTAATAGAATTAAACAATATCTTGAAGAAACTTATATAAGACAAGGACAGTTTAATGAATGTGAGAGTGATGATTGTATTGCATATTATTGTCATAGTACACCACAAGAAATAAAAACAATAATGTCTGGTGATAAAGATTTATCACAATTAATATCACCTACTGTTAATTATTACATGCCAAGGTTAGCAAAATTGCTTAATGATGGTGATATGATAAAAATGCATGAGATTACAGTACCAGTTAAAAATGTTAAAACAGTAAAAATACTTTGTGGTGATTCATCAGATGTTATAACAGGAATACAATCATTAGGAGAAAAAACATTATTAAAATTTTTTCCTGAAATAGTTGAACGGGAAATTTCTGTTGATTATATTAAAACAAGAGCTGAACAATTGTTAATTGAAAATAAAGATAATAAAGTAATTCAGAATTTATTAAGTGGTAAAACAAAGCATGGAATATTTGGTGAAGAATATTTTATTATGAATGATAAATTAATTAATCTTGAAAATCCTTTATTAACAGAAGAAGCAAAGAACGAAATATTAACAATAATAAATGATAAAATTGATCCAGAAGGTAGAGGTTGGAAAAATTTAATAAAAATGATGACAGAAGATGGATTATTTCATTTCTTACCACAGAATGATAATGCATGGACTGGATTTTTTACACCATACTTAAAATTAGCAAGAAAAGAAACAAAAAAAATATGAAAAACGAAGTAGCAAAATTTGAACTAGCCTTAAGATTAAATGACAATTTTGTTTGTCAGAGGTATTTTACAGTTAAGGATTATAATCCTAAAATAAGAAGATCTGTTGAAATATATGAAGCTATGAATTATGTTAAAAAAATTATAATTCATAATTTATATATTAAAAGTTCTAATTATATAACTGAAATATATAACGGACAATATGGCATAAATGCTATGCCAACCCTTGATTATGAAACACAAGACAATTTAATTTTAGAATTAAAGTTAGGAAATAGTGTAATATCACAATCAGCTATCGATATTTCACAATATCCTTCTAAAGTTAGATATAATATTGATATCAGAGGAAATCTTCATAATATAATTGATTTTATGACAGAAACATTATCTTTAGATGAAGTTACATCAGAATATTTAGGAACCAAACTTTAACATATTTATAAACAATATAACAAATTAAAATTATGAGTGGACAAGATAATTTCGGGTACTTAGGGTACAACTTTCAAATAAAACTTTTAAATAATATATTAATCGATAAAAATTTTGGGAAGAATATTGTTGAACATATAAATCCAAAATATTTTGATAATCAATATTTTAAATTTATCATGCAAATGATAAAAGAGTATTATAACAAATATTCTACTATACCATCATTTGAAGCATTGGAACAAGTTACATTACTTGAACAATCATCAGATATGGCAACTAAAAATATTGGTGATATGTTAATAGAAATTAAGAATATCCCTATGGAAGATAATGCTTTCGTTCAGGAAAAATCTTTAAAATTCTGTAAACAACAAGAATTAAAAAAAGCAATTAAAAAAGTTAACTCCATTATGGAGAAAGGTGAATTTGAGAGTTATGATTTATGTGAAGAATATATTCGTAAAGCAACTCAAATTGGTGAACAGGATAATTCAAATATTGAAGTATTTGAAAATGCAAATGATGTAATGGAAAAAGATTTCAGACACCCTATCCCAACTGGAATAAATGGAATTGATAATCTTTTAAATGGTGGATTAGCTAAAGGAGAATTAGGATTAGTATTAGCACCAAGCGGAATCGGAAAGTGCCAGCCCATGTCATCTAAGATTTTAACTCCAAATGGATGGAAGAAAATGGGTGATATTACATTAGGTGATGAAGTGATGGGTAGTGATGGAAAAAAACAATATGTTATTGGTGTATATCCACAAGGGGAAAGAAAAATATTTAAAGTTAAATTTACAGATCAAACTGAAGTGTTATGTGATGCTGAACATATATGGTCAGTTAATACACTTAATATGAGAACTGCAAAAACTAGATTAAAAGGAAAATCAATTAGAAAATCTAATTTTGGCTACAAAAATATTTTAACAAAAGATTTAATTGATATTAAAAAAAGAGGAATATATAATTACAGACTTCCAACAATGCTACCATCTGAATTTAACAATATTGAATTACCTATTAATCCATATGTGTTAGGTATATTACTTGGCGATGGATGTTTTAGTAATAACATGATACAATTTGTGACAAAAGATAATGAAATAATCAATAATATTGATAAATTATGCGATTGTGAAATAACAAATACGTCTAATAGTAGAGAATTTGATCATTATAACAATGATAATACAATAACAAAAGTTAAAAGAAATATTAATATAGTATCACTTAAAAAATATAAAGTTTTAATAAAAGAATTAGGATTATTTGGTACATTATCAAATAATAAATTTATACCTAAAAATTATATATATAATTCTATTGATAATAGAATGCAATTATTACAGGGGTTAATGGATAGTGATGGTTATATAAGTAAAAAAGGTATAATGGATTTTACTAGTGTATCTAAACAATTAACTGATGATGTTAGAGAATTAGTTTTATCTTTAGGTGGAACAGTGAGAATGTTAAATAAAACTCCAAAATATAAATATAAAGGAATATTAAAAGAAGGACAATGTTGTTATATTGTAAGAATGAGTTTTCCTGATAATGGAATTATTCCTTTTAAATTAACAAGAAAATTAGAAAGATTTAAATCCAGAACTCATTATAAAAATCAGAAATTTGTTAAATCAGTTGAATATTCTCATGTCGAAGAAGCTCAATGCATAAAAGTATCTAATGCTGATGAATTGTATGTAACTGATGATTTTGTATTAACACATAATACAACGATGTTAACTAAATTAGCAAATTATGCATATAATGTCGGATTAAATGTATTGCAAATTATTTTTGAAGATAACCCAAAAGTTATACAAAGAAAACATTATACAATATGGTCAAAAATTTCACAGAATAAATTATCTGATAACAGAGAATTAGTTTTAGCTAAAGTTGAAGAATATAAAAACAGAGGTGGTAAATTAATAATAAAAAAATTACCTTCAGATTCATTGAATATTATTCAGATTAAAAATCAAATAAGAAAAATGATAAGTGAAGGATTCAAACCAGATATTGTAGTATTAGATTATATTGATTGTGTTTTACCTGTAGCAAATAGTAGTGCTAGCGAATGGAAGAATGAAGGATCTATCATCAGACAATTTGAAGCAATGTCATCAGAACTTGATTTTGCTGGATGGGTTGGTGTGCAAGGAAATAGAGATAGTATGTCATCTGATGTTGTAACAAGTGATCAAATGGGCGGATCAATAAAGAAAGCGCAGGTTGGACATGTTATTATAACAATAGCTAAATCATTACAACAAAAAGAACTTGGACTTGCAACTATGGCTTTAGTAAAAAGTCGTATAGGAAAAGATGGGGTTGTATTTGAAAATTGTATTTTTAATAATGATACAATGGAAATATCAACTGATCAAAGTACCACATTATTAGGTTACGAAAAAGATGCAGAAGAAGCAGAAGAAGAAGAAAGAAATAAAAGAGTAAAACAATTAATGGACAACAAATAATATGGAAATAGAAGAACAAATTAAAACATACACATATGATGAAGTTTATAATACATCATTAGAATATTTTAAAGGAGATGAATTAGCAACAAATGTTTTTATATCAAAGTATTGTTTAAAATCAAAAAATGGCGATTACTTGGAATCTAACCCTGATGATATGCATCATCGTATGGCAAAAGAATTTGCAAGAGTAAGTACATTATCTGAAAGTGAAATCTATGAATTATTTAAAGATTTTAAATATATTATTCCACAAGGATCTGTAATGTATGGATGCGGTAATAATGAACAAACAATAAGTTTATCAAACTGTTTTGTTGTTGGACAACCCAAAGATCAATATTCATCAATTATATTAAAAGATCTTGAATTAGCATCTATATATAAAAGAAGGGGCGGTGCAGGAATAGATATATCAACATTAAGACCAAGAGGTACAATTGTTAATAATGCAGCTGGATCATCAACAGGTGCGGTATCTTTTATGGAAAGATATTCTAATACAACTCGTGAAGCAGCTCAAAATGGAAGAAGAGGAGCACTCATGATTACTTTAGATGTTAGACATCCAGATATTGAAGAGTTCATTCAAATTAAACAAGATTTAACAAAAGTTACTGGTGCTAATATCAGTATATTACTTCATGATGATTTTATGAAAGCTGCGGAAAATGATGAAGAATATATTTTAAGATTTCCATGTGATAGTAATGAAGCAGAAGATTATGTTAATGATTTAAGAATTAATGGTGGTGAATTTGATAAAGAAGTTTTTGATTTTGAAAGAGATATACCATGCAATAAACTTCAAATATTAAAAGGTAATTATAGTAATCCAGGTGACATTTATTTTAAAAGAATAAAAGCTAAAGATATTTGGAATAAAATTATTAAAGCAGCACATAATAGTGCTGAACCAGGATTAATATTTAAAGATAAACAAGATAATTATTCTCCAAGTCATATCATTAAAGATTTTGAAAACGTCACAACTAATCCCTGTTCAGAAATTATGATGGGTGAATATGATAGTTGTCGTTTGATGTGTATTAATATGTTTAATTTTATTGATAATCCATTTGAAGAAAATAGTACATTTAATTTAAATAAATGGTATCACATATGTTATAGAGCTATGGAACTTAGTGATGGATTAGTTGATCTTGAATTAGAGAAAGTAGAACAAATAATTAATAAAATTAAGTTAGATGATATATATGATAAAAATGAACTTAATCTTTGGGAACAGGTATATAAAATAGGAAAAAATGGTAGAAGAACTGGACTTGGTATAACTGGACTCGGTGATGCAATAGCTGCTCTTGGATATAAATATGATTCATCACAAGCATTAGATATAATTAATAAAGTAATGGATATTAAATTATCTGCTGAATTAGATGCATCATGTGATATGGCTTCAAGAAAAGGAATGTACCCTGCTTTCGATTACAAAACAATACAAGAAGATTTTAAAAAATCTGGATCATTTTTTAATTTTATCAGAGAAAATAATCCAGCAATGGAAAGTATTATTTTAAATAAAGGACTACGTAATATTAGTTGGAGTACTGTTGCACCAACAGGAAGTCTTTCTATACTAGCTCAAACATCAAGTGGTATAGAACCATTATTTCAACCATATTATACAAGAAGAAAAAAAATTAATCCTGCTGATACAAATACAAGGGTTGACTTTACAGATAAAATGGGAGATAAATGGCAAGAATATCCAGTACTTCATCCAAAATTCGTAGAATGGTGTACATCAAAGAATAGTGGTAATACAAAACAATTTTTAGAAACATTAGATAAAAAAACATTACAAGGATTATTTGAATTATCTCCATGGTATAAATCCACAGCTAATGATATTGATTGGATGAAGAGAATAGAAATGCAAAGTATTATACAAAAATATACAACTCATAGTATTAGTTCAACTATTAATTTACCAGAAGATGTTAGTATAGATACTGTATCTAAAATATATTTTGAATCATGGAAGAAAGGATTGAAGGGGATCACGATTTATCGAGATAAATGTAGAGATGGGGTTTTAGTGTCGCAAAAAGAAATAAAATCTGCGACAGAATTTGTATATAATAATGCACCTAAAAGACCAAAAGATTTACCATGTGATATACATACAACTAAGGTTAAAGGAATTAATTATAATGTTATAGTTGGATTATTTGATGGTTTACCATATGAAGTGTTTGCAATATCAGAAGGTGAAGCCTTAAAGGGTAAAGGACATCTTGAAAAGGTATCTAAAAAGAAATACAGAGTGGTTAATGAAGATAAATCTGATATTATAATAAAAGACATAATAAAAGAGATGTCTTCAGAAGAAGAAGCAATAACTAGATTACTTAGTATAAGTTTAAGACATGGTGCTAATATTCAATTTATTGTTGAACAACTTAATAAAACATCAGGTAGTTTGGTTAATTTTGATAAAGCTATAGCTAGAATATTAAAAATGTATATACCAGAAGAACAATTAATAAGTAGATCTAAATGTGGTGATTGTGGTAGTAGTAATCTTAAATTTGAGAATGGTTGTAGTGCATGCCTTGATTGTGGCAGTTCTCGTTGCGGATAAAATCAATTTGTTGCATTTGTTACATATTTATATATAAACAAATACAACATGAAAAATTATAAAAATTTTCCAGAAATAGGTAAAAAATTCGGTCAATGGACAGTAATTTCTGAAACAATTAAAAGTGGATCAATAATATATGGTAATGTTAATAGAAGTTCATTTTGGAGAGTAAGATGTTATTGTGGTAAAGAAACATGGAGATCCGCTAATGCATTATTGCGTAATAGGACTAATAGTTGTAAAAGTTGTTCAAAAACAGATAAATTTAATAATATGGCTTTAGGTTATTTTAAGAGGGTTGAAATAAGAGCTAAAAAAATTAATGTTGATTTTGATCTAACTATAGAATATATTTGGGATTTATATGAGAAACAAAATAAAAAATGCGCTTTGTCAAATATAGATATTCATTTTACTAATAGTTGGAGAACAAAATGTGATCAAACTTGTTCGTTAGATAGAATTGATAATATGAAAGGATATACTAAAAATAATGTGCAATGGGTGCATAAAGATATAAATAATATGAAGTATACTTTTACTGAAGAATATTTTATAAATTTATGTAAAGCAGTAGCAAATACAAATAAAACTATAATTCAACAAACATTCCTGGTGGAAACCTAGATGGTGATGTACGTATGTTTTTAACAGATATTTTCATTTCATCCCATATCATTTTTTCAATAAATTCGTATATAAATACGGTATCACGAACAGTTAAACCATAGTGTCCCATGATTTTATCAAAAAAATCTTCTTTATATATAAGTGTTCCAGTTGCATCATCTAAACTCATACACCATCTACGTTGATATTTCCATATAAGATATTTACCTTTTTGAATAGGATTTGATAATTCACGTTTTAAAGATTTTTTGATGTAATCTTCAAATTTTTTACTTAATTCTTCTTTATGTTATAATTATAAGGTAATGGCAAATGGTGCAAATAAGATAGGTATAGCATATCCTTTTCAGGATTCAAGAGTTGGTGATTATGTTGAATTAACATCAACAGTTGAAGCTGAGGTAAGATCTGAGTTAATTCATCTATTATTAACTAGAAAGGGTTCAAGATTTTTCTTACCTGATTTCGGAACTAGGTTATATGAATTTATATTTGAACAGATGGATGATAATACATATAATCGGATAGACGCTGAAATAAGAGAACAGATAGGTATATATCTACCAAATATAAGAATAAATAAATTAACCGTAACTGCATTAACTCAGGAAGATGAAATTAATTTAGCTATACCAGAAAATAGTGATGACAGGTTATATAGATTACCTGGTAGAAATACTTCAGAATATACAGCTAAAATTAAAATAGATTATAGCATAACAAATAATTCATTTGAAACAAGAGATTTTGTAATAATAAACATTTAAAATGGCAACAAAAAAAATAGCATATAGTGAAAGAGATTTCTTAGGAATCAGAAATGAATTATTAAGAATAACTAAAGAATTTTATCCAGATGTCATTCAAAGTACTAATGATGGATCCATATATTCTGTATTTTTGGATTTAAATGCAGGGGTAACTGATAACTTACATTTCCATATAGATAGAAGTATACAAGAAACAGTACTTCATTTTGCACAACAAAGAAGTTCATTATATAATATTGCACGAACATATGGTTTGAAAATCCCTGGTAACAGACCATCTATTGCTATATGTGATTTCAGTATAACTGTACCTGTATTTGGCGATAAAGAGGATGTTAGGTATTGTGGTATAATTAAACAAGGATCTCAGATTAATGGAGCAGGTCAGATTTTTGAAACCCCTTATGATATTAATTTTGCATCACCATATAACGCACAAGGATTTCCAAATCAGATTAAAATACCTAATTTTGATTCTAATGGTAAATTATTAAATTATACAATAACAAAAAGAGAAGTTGTTGTTAATGGTGTAACTAGAATATTTAAAAAAGTTATAAGTCCATCTGATGTTAAACCATTTCTTCAATTATTCTTACCTGAAAAAAATGTATTAGGTATAACATCTGTTATTGTTAAACAAGGAACAAATTTTACAACATTACCTACTGATCAGGAATTTCTTGATGCATCTTTAAAATATTATGAAGTAGATACACTTATAGAAGATAAAATATTTATTTCTGATTCAACTAAGCCATCAGATAAACCTGGAATAAAAGTAGGAAAGTATATAACAACAAGTAAAAAATTTATAACTGAATATACACCAGAAGGGTTCTTTTTTATGACTTTTGGTGGTGGAACATCAACATCAGAACAAACATTAGAGAATTTTGTTAATCAGAGTATAACTCTGGATTTGAATCAGTATATGAATAATCTTTCATTAGGTGAAACATTACAATCAAATTCAACATTGTATATCCAATATAGAATTGGTGGAGGAAGTTCAACTAATCTTGGTCCAAATACAATATCAAGTATAGGTACAACATTTAAATTAGATATAAATGGTCCTGTTCCTCAAATTAATCAAAATGTAAAAAGTACATTAAAAGTTAATAACATAACCGCAGCAATAGGTGGTGCTGATCAACCATCTTTAGAAGAAGTTAGGAATTATGTTGCATATAATTTTGCATCTCAGAACAGAGCTGTAACAATAAAAGATTATCTTGCTATATTACAAAAAATGCCTGGTATATTCGGAGCACCTGCTAAAGTTAATATAATGGAACTTGAAAATAAAGTTATGGTTATGGTATTATCATATGATCCTAATGGAAAATTAATTTCATCCGTATCAACAACATTGATGCAGAATATAGCTAATTATCTTTCAAATTACAGAATGATGAATGATTATGTTGTTGTTAAATCAGCAGAGGTTATTGATTTAGCTATTGAAGCAGATTTAACAGTAGATCCAGGATATAATCAATCCGAATTAGTAACAAATGTTATTCAAAAAATAACAGCATATTTTGATGCAACAAAAATGGAACTTGGTAAAACTATATTCATTGGTGATCTTATTAAAGATATTGTAACTTTACAAGGAATATATAATATTATTAATTTAAGATTTTTTAATAGAGTTGGTGGGCAATATTCT
>Ga0315294_10002518_pt1 | contig 20026 bp, 16 predicted proteins | sample YL17G13_40_MG_FD_203626 | JGI IMG/M metagenome (GOLD analysis project Ga0315294, IMG submission 203626) | Sediment microbial communities from Yellowstone Lake, YNP, Wyoming, USA - YL17G13_40 | ecosystem: Environmental > Aquatic > Freshwater > Lake > Sediment | place: USA: Wyoming | collected...
TTCTGCATGGGCAAACACGAGACCTACGAGTTCCTCTCCGACAACCCGTCGATCGAGTTCCGACCCGTCGAATACACGAACAGCCCGTCGACCATCGCTCAGATCGAGAAGATGACCGCCATCAACGCCGTTCTGGAGATCGACCTCACCGGGCAGGCGACGGCCGAGTCGTTGGGAAAGCTCTTCTACAGCGGAATCGGCGGCCAGGCGGACTTCATGCGCGGGAGCGTCCTGGCTCCCAGAGGCAAGTCGATCCTCGTCCTGGAGTCGACAGCGAAGGGCGAAGAGGTGTCGCGCATCGTGCCCAGCCTCTCCGAGGGGGCGGGGGTCACCCTCACCCGGGGAGACGTGCACTACGTCGTCACAGAGTACGGGATCGCCTACCTGCACGGGAAGAACTCGCGAGAGCGCGCCATGGAACTCGTCTCCATCGCCCATCCCAAGTTCCGCGCTTGGCTCCTCAAGGAGGCCAAGGCGCGAAACCTGATCTACCAGGATCAGGCGTTCATTCCCGGCGAGAAGGGGCAGTATCCGGAAGAGCTCGAGACCTATCGAACGACCCGGGAAGGCCTAGAGGTCCTCCTCCGGCCGGTGCGGATCGCCGACGAGCCACTTCTCAAGGAGTTCTTCTACTCGCTCACCGACCTGTCGGTCTACCGGCGGTTCATCTCCGTGCGCACGGATATGCCGCACGAACGGCTGCAGGAGTTCGCGGTGATCGACTACACCCAAGAGATGGTGATCCTTGCCGTGGTCGAGCACGAGGAGCGATCGATCGTCATCGGCGTGGGACAGTATGGGATCGACGAGCAGACTCACACTGCCGAGGTCGCCCTCGTCGTGCGGGACGACTACCAGAACCAGGGCGTTGGAACGGAACTTCTCTCCTACTTGACCTACTTGGCCAAGCGACAGGGGCTGCTCGGATTCTCCGCGGAGGTCCTGGTCGACAACCAGGCCATGCTCCACCTCTTTGAGCGCGCGGGCTTTGCCATGGAGAAGCGGCGCGACGCGGGGGTCTATGAGCTCAAGATGCTGTTTAGGTGATTTCATGCAGATAGACACGAACATCCGGTCCCTGTTTGAGCCGCGCTCGGTCGCCATCATCGGCGCGTCGCTGGACAAGACGAAGATCGGGTACCGGATTGTGGAGAACATCGTGGCGGGCGGCTACCGGGGGCAGATCCACCCCATCAACCCTAAGGGCGGTGAGGTCCTCGGGCACGTGATCCTGCCCGATCTCGCCCAGGCGCCCCGGGAGATCGATCTGGCCGTGATCGCCATCCCGGCGGGCCTCGTCTTTGGATCCGTGCAGGCCTGCGCGGACTGCGGGGTAAGGAATCTCGTCATCATCACGTCGGGCTTCTCCGAGGTGGGAAACGCGGAGGAAGAGAAGCGGATCGTCAGCCTCGCCCGAGCCCACGGCATGCGGGTCCTCGGCCCCAACGTCTTCGGCATCTACTCCCGGTCCGTCTCGCTCGACGCCACGTTCGGCCCCGGCGGGATCCTCCCGGGGCGGGTGGCGATCGTGACGCAAAGCGGCGCCTTGGGCATCGCCATGATCGGCAAGACTGCCTCGGAATCGCTTGGCCTCTCCGCCCTCGTGTCCACCGGAAACAAGTCGGACATCGACGAGTCGGACCTCCTCGGATACCTGGAGGAGGATCCGCAGACCAAAGTGATCCTCCTGTACATCGAAGGGGTGAAGAGAGGGAATCGCTTGGTGGAGACCCTCAAACGAGTGACGCGTAAGAAGCATGTGGTGGTCATCAAGTCGGGTCGATCCAAGCGCGGGGCTGTCGCCGCCGCGTCTCACACGGGATCGCTTGCCGGCGCCGATGAGATCTTCGACAGTGTCATGCGCCAATGTGGGGTCCTGCGCGCGGAGAGCGTCCAAGAGGCGTTCGACTGGGCGCGCTTCCTGGCCGATTGCGAGCTTCCTTCCGGGGCCGAGACGGTGATCATCACCAACGGCGGCGGGATAGGGGTCCTGGCGACCGACGCCTGCGAAAAGTACGGGGTGAGGCTGTACGACAACCCGCAGCAGTTGAAGGACGTATTCTCTGGGGTGGTCCCCTCCTTCGGCTCGACGAAGAACCCCATCGACCTCACGGGGCAGGCGACGGCGCAGGACTACGGCCAGGCCCTTCAGGCCGCCCTGACGAGTGATGAAATCCACGCGGTCATCGCCCTGTACTGCGAGACGGCCCTGTTTGACACGCGTGAGTTCACCCGCCTGCTAGAGGGCGTCCAGGCGCAGTACGCGGCGAAGAAGCCGATTCTGTTCTCTCTGTTTGGGGGAGAGCGGATCGAAGAGGCGATCCGCGGGCTTCGGAAGAAGGGAATTCCCGTGTTCTCAGACGTCTACGAGGCCGTGTCTTGTCTTGGCGCTCTGTACCGCTCGTGGCACTACCTGCGGGAGCCGGAAGAGCCCCCCGAGAAGCTCGTCATCGATCGGGATGCCCTGAAGACCGTACTGAACCGGGCCGCGTGCGAGAACCGAGGCTTCCTCTTGGCGAACGAGGCCCAGGAGATCGCCACTATCCTGGGGATCGACATGCCGCGCTCGGTGGTTGCCACGAGCCTTGACGAAGCGGTGCGCGCCGCACGGGAGATCGGCTACCCCGTCGTGATGAAGGTCGTCTCCAAGGACATCCTGCACAAGAGTGACGCGGGCGGGGTCGCCCTGAACCTGGAGAACAAGAGCGAGGTGGTGGACGCCTACCAGGCGATCCGACGGAGCTGTCTTTCGTACAAGCCCGATGCAGTGGTCCAGGGGATCGAAGTCGTGGAGATGGTCCGGCCGGGTGTGGAGACGATCATTGGTGCCCGGCAGGACGCATCCTTCGGGCCGGTCGTCATGTTCGGACTCGGCGGGATCTACGTGGAAGTGATGAAGGATGTCGCGTTCCGCGCTGCCCCGGTGTCGCGACACGAGGCGCAGGACATGATCGCCTCGATTCGCTCGTACCCGCTCCTCTTGGGCGTCCGCGGAGAGAAGAGAAAGGAAATCGAGGGGATCGTCGACGTGGCGGTCAAGCTGGGTCATCTGATTGACCAGTGCCGCGACATCACAGACATCGAGATCAATCCGCTCGTCGCCTATGATTACGGAGAAGGGGTCAAGGCCGTGGACATAAGGGTCCTCGTCCGTCATCCCGGGGAGGTGAGCTAAGGTGAAGCCATTGATCATCGCTTCGACGCGCAAGGACGCAGGGAAGACGAGTGTCCTGGTCGGTCTCGCCGGGGCACTGGGAAAGAGGATCGGCTACATCAAGCCGCTCGGCGACCGCTTCCTGTATCGAAAGAAGCGCCTTTGGGACTACGATGCCGCGCTCTTTGCCAACCTGTTCCACCTGGACGACCAGCCGGAGACGATGAGCATCGGTTTTGACCACTCCAAGCTCCGCTACATGTACGACCGGGAAGCGATCGCCCGCGAGATGAAGCGGATGATGGAGCAGGCGGGGAAGGGGAAGGATCTGGTCTTCGTGGAGTGCGGCAAGGATCTGACCTACGGAGCCGCCGTCTACCTCGACCCCCTGACTCTCTCTCAGACCACCGGAAGTCAGGTCCTCATCGTCACCGGCGGCGAGGAAGACGAGATCGCCGACGATCTCGCGTTCCTCAAGCGCTTCGTTGGTGCCGACGAGGCGCATGTGGGCGGAGTCATCGTCAACAAGGTGAAGAATCCCGACGACTTCTGCGCGGCGCACCTTCCCGAGATCAACGAGTTGGGGATCCCGGTCTTGGGGATCCTCCCTTACGACGAGACCTTGACTACCCTCTCCGCGAGTTACGTGGCAGACAAACTCTTCGCGCGCGTCATTGCCGGCGAGAGCGGCCTTGGCCGGACCATTCGCAACGTGAGCGTGGGAGCCATGTCCGTGAGCGCGGTCATGACGAGGCCGGTCTTCTGGAAGCCAGACAAGCTGGTTCTGACGAGCGGCGATCGGAGTGACCTGGTGCTCGCCGTCCTGGAGGCCGGAGGGACCTCGTGCATCGTGTTGACGCACGACATCGTGCCCCCGTCCAACGTCACCGCCAAGGCGAACGAACAGGGGATCCCGATCCTTCTCGTCCCCGATGACACCTACACCGCCGCGATCAAGATCACCAACATGGAGCGACTTCTTACCCCCAACGACTCGGACAAGGTGGCGCTCCTCCGCCGCCTGGTCGAGGAGAGGGTCGACCTGCAGGCCATCGCGGCACTCTAGAGATCGACCCGGATTCGCCCAGGGTACTCGCACGGCCCGCGGCTCGAGGCTATGCTTCGTACGTGATGAGGAAAGGCTATGACGTCGCGGTGATCGGGGCCGGGCCCGCAGGGATGACCGCGGCCTATCACGCGGCACGGCAAGGAATGCGGGTGCTTCTCGTCGACCGCAGGCGGCCGCCCGGTGCGAAGATCCTTCTTTCCGGTGGAGGACGCTGCAACATCCTCCCCTCTGCCGTCGATCCGAGGGCCTACACCACCGACTCCTCTCCCCACACTCTGCGCAAGATCCTCTTGTCCTGGCCACTCCCCGAAGTTCGCTCGTTCCTGGAGGGACCGATCGGGCTGCGCCTGACCCAAGATCGAAAGACGGGAAAGGTCTTCCCATTTGCTGGAGGAGGACAAGAGGTTCGGGAGCGCCTGCTCTCCGCTGTGCGCCAAGCTGGGGCCGAGCTTCGCACCGGCGCGAGCGTGATCGACGTGGCACCCAGCGAGCGACGGTCAGTCCTTCTGGAGGGGGGAGAAGGGATCCTTGCCACCCGCATTGTCCTCGCCACGGGCGGGCTGTCCTATCCGGAGACTGGGAGCGATGGGACAGGCTTGGAGATCGCGCGCCGGCTTGGGCACACGATCGTGGAGCCGTATCCTGCTCTCGTCCCCCTGCGCAGCCGCAACGTCGCTCATCACGCGCTCGCGGGCGTGTCGGTCGAGGTCTTGCTGCGGATCGGTGAAGGCAAGGGACATGCGGAAGCAAGGGGCGCCTTCCTCTTCACCCACCGCGGCTACAGTGGACCCGTAGTGTTGAATCTGTCCCACCACGCGTCCCGTGCTGCTCAGCGTGGCTGCCGCCCACCCATCACGGTGTCCTGGCTTGGCCGGACAGAGGAGGAGTGGGCCGCGGTGCTCGCCACGCCTGGAAGACGAACCGTGCGAGGTCTCCTGAGAGAGAGCCTCCCTGACCGGCTGGTGGACCTCATCCTGGGAGAGCTTGACTTGGGCTCGGCCGGGACGGCCACGCTGGACCGTGGGAGTCGAGGACGACTCCTGCAAGCGCTCACGTCCTATCCTCTTCCCATTCGCCGCGCAGAAGGCTTCGACGTCGCGGAAGTGACTGGGGGCGGTGTCCCTCTTGCCCAGATCGATCCCAGGACCCTGGAGAGCCGTGTTGCCTCCCGCGTCCATTTCTGCGGGGAGATCCTGGACGCCTTTGGCCCTATCGGCGGAACGAACTTCCTTTGGGCATTCGTCACGGGGAGACTGGCAGGGAACGGCGCGGCGGGCTGACAGCTCGCCCCTGTCTCAAGCGGACAGGCGCGACGTTCCTCGGTGCCGAGCGTTCACTTCTCGCAGGCCACGCGGCGTTGTGATCGAACCGCGGCTGCCGTTTCATGGGAATCGTAACTTCGGTTACATTCTCACTCGACCCTCGCCGGGTGGTGAGAGTACGGGGTAGGTCCCTAGCGAGCCTGGGCTTTCCAGGGTCTTTACCTCCTTGAGAACGCGGCGGAAGCACTGAGCCCTCCGGTGTCTTCCGCCGCTCGCCTTTCCCTCCAAGGCTGCGACGTTTCCAGTCTGATGCACTGCCAGAAAAAGAAAAGACCTGCCAGGTGATGCGTAGTCACTCTGACAGGCCTCAGACTGCGCTACTTCTTCTCTTCTCTGTCGAGATACTGAAGGATCGCGTCGACAACGAGATAGTTGATCGATCGGTCGCGCTTCTCAGACAGACGAATGAGGCGCTCTACCGGCTTCTCTTCCATCTTCTTCTGTGGGACGTAGATGGAAAGCTTGTCAAGGATCTCCTTCTTCGCCATGCGTTTCACCCCCCTGATCAAGGAACTAGTTTCACCATCTTCTTCTTTGTTTCTCACTGAATCGCTGTTACTCCATAGCATACCACTCGCGTCATGCCGTTCCATGCCAATAACCTGAAACTCGCATGAAAGAAACCTGGAAAGAACACCAGACGCCCGCGGCGGGTTGGGGTGCCTCGTCGATTCTAGAACGCCAAGCGGCCTGCCGCTTTGAACAGGCGAGATGCCGTCTGGTCGCGCGTCTCGCTCACCCAGGCTGAAGGCTGGAGCCGCTGGGAAGAACGGCAGAATTGCCGGAGTATCCAGTAGAGATCATCTGTTCTCCGCGGGCATTCGGGGCAGGCGCAACAAGGGCCGCATCGGCCGACGGACTCCCCCCCCGGAGCTTGGGTGATGTGCCGAAGAGGATCACAAGAGACCCTGGCGGAATTGAGCTACCACCAGGCTGGAATGCGCGCCTCGAGGCCAACCACGATCGTGAGGCTCAGGTCGGCCCCGCGAACGAGCAGAGCGATGTTGAGTTCCTGCCCCATCAGGGCAAGGTCACAACCCAGGCCGGCCCGCTCCAAGCCTCCGTGGACTCCCATGGCGAGCCCCCAGCGCAGGCCCACGGCCCACAGGTTGGCGACCCCTCCCAGGGCGATCTCCCCTCCGGTTGAGAACAGGTGGAGATCGATCCCAATGGTGATCGCTGGAACGGTGCGCAGGGAAAACCCCAACAGCAGCTGCGGCGTCCTGGGGGGGCCAAAGGGGCCGGCGCCAAGCCCAAGCAGGCTCGCTCCGAGCGACCAGGCCTCGCCCGCCACAAGGAGTCCCACGCCAAGAGCGAACCCCGCGGGAGCGGCGACGTCGTACATAGCCGTTGCTCCCACGGTTACCTCCTTTCGGAGGGCAAGAGCGAACGTCCCCTGGATCGCCCGTCCCGAGCCGTCCTCAATCAGATTCCAGGCAACCGCGGGCCCGCCCGCGGCAACAATGGCTGCCCCAACGAGGAGAGAGCCATCGCCGCTCGAGAGAAGGGCACTGGACAGAGCGGCTTGCACACCTGGCACGGTGATGATCCCGGCCGGATTCCAGAGAGGAGCGAGAGGGCCTCGCGCAAGCGCGGTGTACGCCCCGCCGATCCCAACGGCCCGGGCATCTCTCGTCAACGAGGGCCAGGGCGCGGCCGACGCAGAGGGGCAAGCCGCCGCAAGAAGAAGAGCGAGAACGACGGAGAAGGCCTTCCGGCGATGGAGCCGAGGCCGCGGGCCAACAGAAACAGGTGAGTCCTCTTGCTTGAGCCTCGTCATCATGTCGGCTCATACACTAGCGGTTGAGGCCGGCGTTGCCAACCATGCCCCTCGTTGCCCAGTCCGTTTGAGAGGACTAGAATCCTCTCCAGGATGGTGGGGCAGGGCGTCGAGACGATTCTGGAGAGGGGCGTGATCCTGGAGCCCAGAGGGGCAGACTGCGTCGCCATTGACGCTGGGAGGATCGTCGCTCTAGGGCGCCAGGTGGACATGGAGCCGCTCCGCACCGCGTCGACACGGACGATCGATCTGGCGTACGGCACGCTCCTGCCCGGGTTCGTGGACTCCCACACGCACTTGCTCAGCACAGGGCTGGGAGAGATCGGCTGGGAGACGGCCCTCAGCGGCTTGAGCCGAGGAGAGACCCTGGCCCGGCTCTCCCAGGAGGCACAGTCACGCGGCAAGGACGAATGGATCGTCGGGCGGGGCTGGGACGAGAGCCTCTGGGAAGATAGGTGCTACCTCGGCCGTCAGGAACTGGATTTCGTCGCTCCTGCCAACCCTCTCGTCGCGGTGCGAATCGATGGCCACCTCCTGGCCGCCAACACGGCAGCGTTGAAGCGTCTTCCCGCGGGAATTGACCCGGCGAGCGTCGATCTCGATTTGGGCCTTGTTTGGGAGGATGCTGTGGAGACGCTGATGCGGACCATCCAGCCCGACGGCGAGACCAGGCTCCGGGCGCTGCGCGCCGCTGCCACGCTGGCCCATCGCCTCGGAATCACTTCGGCCCACGCCATGATCCGCCCGGACGAGATCCCCCTCTACCTGCGTCAGAAGGGAGAGACCCGTCTGCGGGTGACCCTCTATCTCGAGGCCTCGGGGCTTTCGGCTCTGGCGACGCTGGGGATACAGAGTGGCCTTGGAGATGACTGGCTCCGCATCGGTGGGGTGAAGGTATTCGCCGACGGATCGATCGGCGCACAGAACGCGGCGCTCCAGGCACCCTACTTGGGATCCCGAAGACGTGGGGCCCTGAACTACACTGCGGACAAGCTCGCTTCGCTACTCCTCCTCGCGGAGGAATCACATCTGCAGACCGCAATCCACGCCATCGGGGACCGAGCGATCGAACAGGTCCTGCGCGCACACGAGTCCATCGGTTCTTCCCCCGCCCTGCGCCACCGGATCGAGCACTTCGAACTGGCCACAGACGACCAGATCGAACGCGCAGGAGAACTGGGCCTCCAGATCTCCATGCAGCCGAACTTCGTGGGCAATTGGTCCGGTGCGGGGAGGATGTACCAGGCGAGACTCGGCAGGGAGCGAGACTTGCAGATCGATCGGCATCGCCGCATCCTTGACAGTGGCATCCGCCTTGCCTTTGGATCAGACAGTATGCCGTTGTCGCCCCTCTATGGGTTGCACTCGGCTGTGAATGCCCCGCACCCGGACCAGCGGGTGAGCATCGAGGAAGCCATCTCCTGTTACACCGAGGCGGGCGCCCGCCTCTCATTCGAGGAAGAGGACAAGGGGAGGATCGAGGTCGGCCACCGGGCTGATCTGGTTGTGCTCAACGGGGATCCCCGGAGAGCCACGGAGCGCATCATGGACCTAGAGGTTGAGATGACCTTCGTCGGGGGCGAGCCGGCGTACGCCCGGGAGGAAGAGCCATGCGCGTAGGGCTATTCACCGACGCCTATCTGCCCGAGATCAGCGGAGTGACCACCACCGTTCGCTGGCTGAAGGACGAACTGGAGCGAGAAGGGCACGAAGCCTATGTCTACGCCCCGCAGTATTTGGAACTCACCGACGAGGATCCCCGCGTCTTCCGGTTCCGCGCCCGTCCATTCGTCTTCTACGGGACCGCGCGGCTCGCCCTGCCCTACGACCGCCGCGCCTCCCGAACCTTCCGCAGCCTCGATGTCCTGCACAGCCACTCCCCCTTCTCCTTGGGACTGGTCGCCCTCGCTGCCGGCCTGCGATATCACATTCCACACGTCCACACCTACCACACGTATCTTTCGGAATACCGGCACTACATCCCCCACCCGTTCCGGCCGCCCAAGAAGACCGCCGAGGACGCGTCGGCTGCGTTCTGCAACCGCTGCACAGCGGTGACCGCGCCATCAACCCCCATCAAGAACGAGCTCCTACGGTATGGGGTCCGTCGTCCCATCTACATCCTTCCTTTCGGGGTGAACCTGCTCTTGTTTGAGAGAGAGCCGGTGTGGAACCCTCGTCAGGAGCTGGGGATCCCCCGCGACAGCCCTCTGTTCCTTTACTCCGGGCGCCTCGCCAAGGAGAAGAACCTGTCGTTCCTCGTGAGAGCGTTTGGCCGCATTCACGCCCACGATCCGCGCTCCGTACTCGTCCTGGCAGGCGATGGTCCGGAACGAGGGAGGCTGGAGTCTCAAGCCAGCGAAGAGGGACTCGGATGTGCGGTGATCTTCACGGGCTTCCTCGACCACCCCAGGCTCATCGACCTGTACAAGGCGGCTGACCTCTTTCTATTCAGCTCAAAGACGGAGACGCAAGGTCTGGTGTTGGTCGAGGCGATGGCAGGCGGAGCACCTGCAGTAGCCATCGGGGAGATGGGGGTCCTCGACGTCGTAACGGATGGCGTGAACGGGATTCTTGCGCCCGAGGAAGAGGAGACCTACGCCTCGCTGGCCCTGGACCTGTTGGCGGATCGCACGAGGTACGAGTCCCTGCGCCTGGGCGCCCTGCGATCGTCGCACGAGCTCTCCAGCCAGAACTCGACGCGGCGGCTGTTGGAGATCTTCCAGGACTGCCTCTCCGGGAACCCCCAGGCCGAGGAACCCTAGTGCCCGTTCTTTGGAGTAGCGCGAGCAAATCAGGAGTACTCAGCGCCGCCATTCGCGCGGGCGGCCTTGGCCCGCTGTGTGGTCTTCGTCACAAATCGCGTTCCAGACTGCTATTGTCAGTCGCCCGCCGCGTTGGTATAATGAGGGGCCAACGATCGCCGTGAGCGGAACAAAGGAGAAGCGCGATGCGAGAGGCCGAAATCAAGGCACTGCTGGTTGACCCTTCCAACAACGCTCCGGTGATTCTTCTCAAGGACCGCAACTCGAGCAAGGCGATGCCGATCTGGATCGGCGAAGCCGAGGCGATGTCGATCGCTCTGGGGCTACAGAATGGGAGTTTCCCGCGCCCTCTGTCCCATGACCTGATGAAGGCCATCATCGACGACCTCGAAGGAAGCGTCGAGAAGATCGTGATCAGCGGACTCAAGGAAGGGACCTACTACGCCACGATCTTCCTCAAGAGCCCCGACGGCTCGATCGCCGAAGTCGACGCCCGCCCGTCCGACTCCCTAGCGCTTGCCCTGCGCGTGGGAAGCCCGATCTACGTTGCCGACGAGGTGTTCGAGGCCTCGGCCATCGAGTCGCCGTTTGCTGAAGAGGACGCCTTCCAAGAGTTCGTCGAGTGCGGCATGAGCCTTTCCCAGTTCAAGAAGCTGATCGGGTAACGTTCATCCGCGGATCGTCTCCGCCGCCTCGGGCAGCGCAAGGATCTCATCGGTCGTCAAGCCCTGATCGAGCGTGATCCGTTCCACGCGAATGCTAGACACCCTCTTGCCGTCGCTGTACGAGGCGGTCTTGCTGACAAGGTAGGTCTTCCTATCGACCCAGATTCTGCGGACGATCATGCTCGTCTGGCGATCCGTCACCTCAAGGATGAGCCCGCCTTGGATCGACCCGTCTTCGCTGCTCGTCGTCACGCTGGCAAGGCCTGGGTGGGGCTTCTGCGCAGGGCTCCCGGCGCCGATGGAGTAGGGCTCAGGCTGGTCCTGTACGGCAAAAGACCCCGCTACGGCAAGCGACGAACGGAAGGTCTCCTCGTCGAACCCTGACTCCTCGCGCAAGACCCGAAGCGACACCCGGCCCGCCTGCCAATCCCTCTCCAATTGGGCCAGGTCGAAGCTCGCCAGCCCCACCGCGGCCAATGGAACGCCAAACCAGCGTTTGATCACGATCATGTCCAGCTCGGGAAGGTAGTGTGACAGGAGGTCTCGGCTGACCGTGAACAGCTCGCCACTGGGATCATCCGGCGCGTAGCGCACGGAAAGCGCCCCATCCGATCCCGCCTTGTAGCGGACGAGGACCCGCAGGGGAGGCTCCTCGTCCTGCTCTCCCGCCACCTCAAGGACCGCCTCCAGATCACTGATCCTCGAGAAGGCGCTCTCCGCCCGTAGGATCAAGCCTGCCGGATCCAGGGGGCCATGCTCGGTCAGAAGGTAGTGGTCGATCGCGACTACGCCGACGAAAATGCCGACGAACAGGCCGAGCCCCAACAGGATCAGGCTTTGACTGTTCATCGCCAGGTCATTATAATGCCGTTGGGAAGGGCTTTCAATCGAATGCGCGAGGAACGGAGGAACAGATGACTGACATCGTGAAGGGACTCCGACGGGTGCAGGACGCCGCCGTGGAGGGCAAGTCCGTGCTTGTCCGCGTCGACTACAATGTTCCCTTGAGCGGGGGAGCCGTCGCAGACGACGCGCGGATCACCGCCTCCTTCCCAACCCTCGAGCACCTCCTCAACCACCGCGCGAAGGTCGTTCTCGTGAGCCATCTGGGCGACCCGGAGGGGCAGGTCGTCCCGGGACTCCGCCTCGACCCGATCGCAGAGCGCCTCGAGGCTCTCCTCGGCCGACCCGTCAAGAAGCTCCGGGACTGCGTGGGCGATGAGGTCAAGGATGCGGTCGCGAAGGGTGTCCCAGCGGACCTCTTCCTCCTTGAGAACGTGCGTTTCCATCCGGGGGAGTCGACAAACGACCCCCAGTTCGCGCACAAGCTATCCGAGTTAGCGGATCTGTACGTCAACGACGCCTTCGCTGCCCTTCACCGCGCTCACGCTTCAACCGAAGGGGTCACCCATTTCCTCCCTTCCTACGCGGGGCTTCTGGTGCAGAAGGAAATCGCGGCACTCTCGCGTCTGACGAACCGCCCGGAGCGGCCGTACATTGCCCTCATCGGAGGGAAGAAGGCAGAGAGCAAGCTGGGAGCCCTACGCGATCTCCTGGGCCGCGTCGACACCATCCTGATCGGCGGCGGGGTCGCCTTCACGTTCCTGCATGCCACGGGCTGCGCCGTGGGAGCTTCGGTCGTCGACGAATCGGTCGAGAAGGAGATCCGAGAGGTCATTCGCCTCGCGGGAGAGAAGAAGACCCGGATCGTCCTCCCCACGGATGTCGTGATCGCCCGCGCCGTGAGCGCGACCGCCGAGACGGCAACCGCCTCCGCCAAAGCGATCCCCGAAGGCTGGATCGGCCTGGACATCGGGCCAGAGACGGTCGAGGTCTTCAGGCAGGAGATCAACAGAGCGCGCACGATCGTCTGGACAGGCCCCATGGGCGCCTTCGAGCTTGAGCCGTTCTCGAACGGCACGCGCGCTATCGCCTCTGCGCTGGCCCGCGCGCGCGCCTTCACCGTCGTGGGCGGAGGAGAGACGGGCGAGGCCGTGGCCGCGATGGGCCAGGAGAAGGGCATCTCCTACATCTCCACAGGTGGAGGAGCCTGCCTGGCCATCTTGCGCGGCAAGACCCTCCCGGCTCTTGAGGCACTGCGGGACTCGGGCTCGTCCGGAACCTAGTCATCCTCAGGTTCGCGAGGAATCCTGCCTCTCTGGCTCTCTCTTACTCACTGGAAGCAGGCCGCTCAGGAGCCGTACCCGTTCGGGTGAGCCCGGTGCCAATCCCAGGCGGATTGGACGATCTCCTGGAGATCCTGATGCTTTGGCTGCCAGCCCAGTTCCTTTTTCGCCCGCGCCGGGCTCGCCACCAGCACGGCCGGGTCGCCCGATCTCCTGGGGGCGTTGACCGTGGGGATCGGCCGGCCCGTGACCCGCCGCGCGGTCTCGATGACCTCGAGGATGGAGTGGCCATCGCCACTACCGAGGTTATAGGCACCGCTCTCGATCCGCCCCAGCGCCTCAAGTGCCAGGATGTGCGCCTCGGCGAGATCGGCCACATGCACGAAGTCTCGGACACAGGTTCCGTCGGCCGTGTCGTAGTCCGTCCCGAAGATGTCAACATGATCGCGCCGCCCAAGCGCTGTCTCGAGCACGAGGGGGACAAGGTGGCTCTCGGGGTCGTGATCCTCGCCGAACCTGGAGGAGGCCCCGGCAGCGCTGAAGTAGCGCAGAGCGACGTACCTCAGAGGGTGAGCCTGATGATACCAGTCAAGGATTCGCTCGAACGCGCGCTTCGATTCCCCGTACGGGCTGACCGGGTCCTGCGGGTGGTCCTCGGTGATCGGAGTCGAGCGTGGCTCACCATACACGGCCGCCGACGAGGAGAAGACGATCCGGTCCACTTCGCAGGCAAGCATCGCATCGAGCAGGGCCATGCCTTTGAATACGTTCTCGCGGAAGAAGAGACTCGGATCGCTCATGGAGCGCTCGATCCCGCTCTCCGCGGCGAGGTGAACGACCGCCGTGACCTGATGGTGCCGGATGATCTCCTCGACGAGGCATCGATCGGCGATGTCGCCCGCAACGAAAGTGGCCCTCTCGCTGACCGCCGCACGGTGCCCCTGCGCCAGGTTATCGAGCACGACGACGCGAGGAACAAGCTCCGCCAGCCGCTCGCCAATGACACTCCCGATGTACCCCGCGCCTCCCGTCACTAGAACGCTCATCGCCCCTCCCTTCCCGGACAAGTCCCGTCGACGCGTAACCTGGGCCTTCTCCGTCTCCATCGCGATCTTGCGCGCTCGCCGGAAGAACGTCCAGCAGTCGGAGATGCTCCGGCTGCTCGATCCGGGCCAGTCCGTGTCGTCCGGAGCTCTGTACTCCCACAGCGGCCGCGCCCTGGCCAGGATGAACGCCGGCCCCACGGAGGCTCCGATGTTCGACAGGGTGCAAAGCGAAGGGCCCGCTTCCGGGCCCCGCCTTCAACTCCGAGGTTCGTAAGGAGGTACGACCCTCGCTTGCTCGTACTCACGAACACCTTACCCGGCGTGTGTGCAGGCCGCGTGGACGGAGTGTGAGGTTTTGGTGGGCTCGCCACCCGCAGGGATCGCCGGCATGGGCAAGCCGAACGCCGAGTGCACTCAGGCAGCCAGTGCGGAATAGAGGGATAGAAACCGGATCTCGGGAGTGACCACCGGCCGCTGAGTGGGCTCTCCTGTATCCAGTCCGGGAAGGGCGGGAAACGAAGCCCTCCGACTGGCGTCAAGAAGACGAACCGGGAGTTGCCGCACGATGGGCATCGGCGATTCGATGCCGATCTCAAGACCATTCCTGGCCGCCCGCCCGAGGACGTCGACGGCCGTGCCTATCGAGCGCGGAACTTGAGGCCCTACGGAAGGAGTCACAGGCCGGGTCGCTCTCTCCCGCGCCGGGAACCCGCCGTTCCTAGCCACCCAAGACACGCACCAGGACGAGAGCCAGGGCTATAACGACGACCCCGCCAATCACGACGGGCCACACCCACGGCGGTGTGCCCCCAACGGCAGCAGGAGGAACCGAAGGGACGGCTGCAGTTTCGGAGGGAGTTGTCGCGGATGGGACCGGCGCAGACGTCACCGCCGAAGTGGGTGGAGCGGAATTCGCCAGAGCCTGGAGTTCGTCGGTTGAGAGAACCCTGTTGTAGACCCTCAAGTCGTCGATCGCTCCGTCGAGCGGATAGAGCCAAGCTTTGCCAAAGAGAGTGGCGTCGCCTTTCTGCGCGCCGATGTACAGGTCTTCCGAGTTGGCGGCAGCGAGTGTGGCCGGCGCCAGCAGGGTGTGAGCCGTCTCAGCGCCGTCGATGTACTCCCTCGACTCACCCGCGTCGTAGGTGACCGCGACGTGGACCCAGGTCCCCTGTGAATACCGCACCCTGGAACTCAGTCGTGGTTCCGGTCCCGTGATGTAGCGAACGCCGAAGACCGTCTCGGCCTGGGTCTGAGCGGGATACAGGTAGACGTTGAGCCAGAACCCAGAGCCGGCTCCGCTCTTTGCCAGAACGCACTGAGGCGCCCCCACGACTGGGCCGCCCCCGCGGTCGGCCTCTCCCACGGCTCCATCCACCCGGAGGTGGAAGCTGAGAGTCAACTGCGTGCCAAGAGAGAGCGAATCGTCGTTGAGGACGCCCACGTAGCCCGCATGGGATATGCCTGAAAGCTTCAGCGCTTGCCCGAGCCTCCCGGCTGTGAAACTGACTACACCCCCAGGGATCCCATCGTTGCCGTTCCCTGACCGGTCGTCCAGACTGCCGTCGAACGGATACCACGCCACCAAGCCCCTAGACAAATCGAACCCCGGGGACGGCAGGGACGGGCCTGCGGCGGCTTCCGCGACGAGTGACAGGAAGTGGTTCCAATCGAACGTACACTGCCCAGCCTTTCCTCCGCACGGGTCGACGCGACCGGCCAGCGGAGGTGTACAGCTTCGCGCGGCCTCGTCGTGACCGAGGATCCGTTCCCGCGAGATAGGGATGCCGTACGAATCGGCGAGGAACGCGACGAGCCGTGCGGCTGACTGGTACATCCTCTCCGTGCACCACCCTTTCTGATCAGAACGGCCGGCCAACTCGATGCTGATGGTGTTGAAGTTGTTGACCGGGCCCCGATGCGCGCCTGCCGATTTCACCGGCCAGATGCCAAGGGTCCACGCTGTGTCCGCCTCGTGCACCATCTGGATGATCTGCCCATCCTTGTACCGCGGACCCTTCCCGTTGGCGATGACGTAGTGCGCGCTCGTGACCCGGTCGGGCGATTTCTGCAACTGAGCATCGGCGACGGCCCCTTCGGCCGAACTGCCTTCCGTTGCGAAGAGCACGATGTACTCAATCTTGAAGTCCGCTTGGTGCTGCGGAGCCTGACAGGCGGCGTTCCCCGCACCGCAATGCCGTCCGGACTGCCAGTAGCGGGCAGGAACCCAGATAGCTCCAGGAAACTCCGGACCGGTCTGTCCCCAGACCCCGAAGGAGACCGCCACCGCCAGCACAGCAAGCAGGACCGATCGCAGCCCTGAAAACCGCCTCCGGCTCATCCTATCCCTCCTTGTCTGGCGATCACGCTCGCGCCACCTCATGGGAGCGGACCCTCACGGATGCCGCTCAATTCAACTCTTTCACCAGCCAAGCCTACTCCGAATCGGCCCGACAAGACAACCCCCACTCGCCGCCCGCCATTCTCATGGGCCGCTGCTCTCGCCCCTTGAGGAGTCCACCGGCAGGCAAGTTCGTCTCTGCTCCGCGGGAGGCAAGGGAACGATGGGTCGCCCATCGCCGCATGCCGAGGGTCGTTGCGGTCCATTCCTGGTCCAGGAGGCGCGCGGAAAGGGTCGCGGCTCGTTTAGGAGGGGGCTGCTGCTGCGCCCTGTCAGCGAGCTCCACTCCGGCTGGCCGGAAGGACGGCCTGCGTCGCGCCATCCAAGGCTGGCTTTGGGATGGCCGTCGCGCCCCGTTCCTAGGAGTCCTTGGCGGCTGGCAGAGTGACCGGCTTGGCTGTGGGCGCACCATGGGGAGGGCGTTATGCCGGTAGTCATCCTGCTGGAATTGCTCAGTTGGCAGAGCATCAGCTTCCCAAGCTGAGGGTTGCGGATTCGAGTCCCGTTTCCCGCTGTGCAACGCCACTCCAGGCGCTTCCTCCCTCTCAAAGACCGCCGAACTCCCCTGCTTGAGTTGCACCACCCTACACGTCTCTGACCACTCCATTCAAGCTCTCTGCCCGGCTGGCGAGCCGCCTCCGTGTGACCGATCGTGAAGGGAGAGGAGGGGTGCAGCGACTGAAAGCTGTGCGGGAGCAAGGTCTATGGACCCTCGGTCCGATGAGCGGAAGCCAAGAGAAAGGCCCTGGGATTGATCGGCTAGGTGCCAACTGGCCGTCGCCCCTCGCTGCACCTGTGGCGTTGGTCGCCGTTGCCGGAGGTGGTTAGACTAGCTTGAGAAGTGGATCGTCCACCGGGAGCGGGCCAAGAAGGGGGCTGGAGTTGCGCGAGCGGACGGCAATCGAGCGAGGAAAGGGGGAAACGCATGGCGTACACGTGCCCACGGTGCGGCGGAACGGTCAAGAGAGGATCCAGCGGGGTCGTTCGGGTAGGGGGGGTAGTGGGGAGTCTCTTCAATGCTTCTCTGGGATCGTTTCGATGCGCCAAGTGCGGGAAGCTTGCGCGAAGCGAGTTCCCGCAAGAGGCTCAAAGGAAGATGACGAGAGGAACGCTTCTCCTGCTCATACCCGCCGTTCTCTTGCTTCTCGTGGTGTTGGCTCTTGTGTTCCGGCAATGAGAGTTCGGTTGCGGATGTAAGGAACTTCAGATCGCCCTCTTTGAGACGCCAGCGGCATGGCCGTCGCACCACTCGAGTGCGAGTCCGGGAGCCTGCTAGGAGCGACCCAGCTCATTGGCGCGTCACCGGTGAACGGTCCGCTCCGAGAGCTAGTCTACCTCTACCGCGACCGCTTGGCGGAAGGCTCTGTTCGCTTCCTTGAGCTCCTCGCTGACGATGTTCGTGCCATTCACTGTGCGGGCTCTTTCGATCCCAGAACTCACTCTGGAACCGTTTCGGTGGACACGCCAGCATCAGCTCATTCCAGTCCGTGAACTCCGGTCAGTTAGAGTGTTCCTCTCTCCCTGCCAGAGGGTCGGAGCCATATCGATTGGGTCCGCTCGCCCCCTTCTTGAACAGCAGAATGAGCACGAGATACAGGTCATAGAGTGGAATCAGCAGCAACCAGTAGTGGGTGCCCGGTCGATCAAGATCATGAAGGCGTTTCACGATTTGGAGAGCCGACAAGGCATTCCCCACAAACAGGATCGCATACCAGATAGCAGTCGCAGACTGCCCCGTGGGCAGGAGCCTGGCGAACCCTGCGCTGAACGTCGCACCATAGACAAGCACCAAGATGCAAAACTGCGACCAGAAGTACGTCGCACGATTGTACCGTCCCTGCATTGAGAAGAACGTCCCCACGGCTGGCCTCCCATTGCTGGCATGTTACCCGCTAGATCCAGCCCGACCTGATGCCATGGAAGTGCCTCCTTTCCAGGAGATGGGGGTCGACGCTGTACGGTAGGCCCATGAAGCGATGGTGACGACAGGAAGGTTGAGGGCAGATCGGCTATTCTGCACGACAAGGAGGTGGACATGGACGATTGCCTGCAGGTGATCATGAAGCGCCGGTCGATCCGCAAGTTCACCGGGGAGCCGATCCCAAAGGAGAAGATCATCACGGCACTGAAGGCCGCGATGGCGGCTCCCTCGGGGATGAACCGTCAGCCGTGGAGTTTCCTTGTGGTCACGAAGAAGGAGGCCATCGCGGAGTTGTGCCGGGCGCACTCCCACGCGGGTTTCGGGGTTGACGCCGGCGCGGTGATCCTCCCATTCGGGGTTAAGGAAGGGCAGAAGTGGTTCCAACAGGACATGGCCGCCGCGACCGAGAACCTGCTGATCGCTCTAGCCAACCTCGGCTTGGGAGCAACCTGGTGCGGCATGGACGAAGACCGACAGCACGGCATCCGCCAGCTGGTGAGTTTACCTGACGACCAGTTCGTCTTTGCCCTCATTCCGGTGGGGATACCTGCTGAGGAGAAACCGGCCCGCACGCAGTACGACGAGAATCGCGTCCATTGGAACGAGTATCGAGCGAGGCCGTAGCCAGGGACTGCCCCCCCTTGTGGACGGGCTGCCGCTTTAGTTCGTTTCACGACCTGCTCTCAGGCTGCTTCCCACGTCGCGACTTCTTGCGGTTGCCGAAAGGATGTGAGAGCTTCCTCAAGCTCCTCGTCAACGATGTGCGTGTAGATCTGCGTGGTGCCTAGGTCGGCGTTCCCGAGGGCTTTCTAAGGTCCTACTTTGGCGGCTCTCTCCCTCGGCGCGGAATGAACGGGGGCCCTGGAGCACGGATCTAGTGGAGAGCAGCCCGGCCGGGCCCCACATGCGCACGGTAGCAACCGCGCACAATAGCTTCACCCGAGCGCGGCAAGAGGCTGAGGGCAACCGGCCCTCCGAGCGGTGCGTCTCGTCCTTCCTGTGTAGGCCGAGCGCCTGACCCGGGACGTCGAAGGTCAGCTCCGAAACGACCGTCGTACATCCCCCTCTTGGGGCGTTCTTGGCCTGCTTGGGAAGATGAGGACTTGGCTGTGGACGCGCCAAGGGCAGAGCGTTATACTCCTATTTGGCCTGCGGGAATAGCTCAGTTGGTAGAGCATCAGCTTCCCAAGCTGAGGGTCGCGGGTTCGAGTCCCGTTTCCCGCTGTGCAACGCCACTTCAGGCGTTTCCTCCCTCTCAAAGACCGCCGAACTCCCCTGTTTGAGATGCCCCACGATACCCTTCTCTGGCCACTCGATTCAAGCTCCACGCGTAGCTCGCGAGTTGCCTCCGCATGGCCGATCGTGATGGACGATGAGTGGTGCAGCGAGTGGAAGTTGTCGGAGCGCCCGGTCTATGACCTAGGCCCGACGGCGCGGAAGGCAAAAGAAAGGCTGTAGGATTGATCGGCGAGGCAGCAACTGCTTTAAGAATTGACATACCCACCGTTGCCCCTATACTGAATGCAATGAGTGATTCTGTACCAGATGAACGGAACAGAAGGCGCGTCCTCCGAGGTCGCGACATGAACAGAATGGACTCCCTTTCTCCGCCCGTAGCCAAGGAGGTACCCGTGATGAAGCGCCCCGCAGGACTAAGGATGGTTCTCGTTGTTGTCTGCCTCTGCGTGATCGGTTGTCCCTTCATGACTCAAGGGCAGAGGGAGCTCCCCAATTCTCCACCGCCACCGTATGAGCCTACTGGGTTCTGCCCGCCGGGAAG
>Ga0315294_10002521_pt1 | contig 20016 bp, 10 predicted proteins | sample YL17G13_40_MG_FD_203626 | JGI IMG/M metagenome (GOLD analysis project Ga0315294, IMG submission 203626) | Sediment microbial communities from Yellowstone Lake, YNP, Wyoming, USA - YL17G13_40 | ecosystem: Environmental > Aquatic > Freshwater > Lake > Sediment | place: USA: Wyoming | collected...
TATGTCGAATAAGGAGTCTTTGTTTGGAGGGAGAGACTTCTGCATTATCACGGCGCCGAACGTTCCGAATGGGGGTGGTCCAGGAATGAAGTAGGGCATTGTGGCGTCGACGCCTTTCTTGTATGCCGTGATCTTGTGGCCCATCTCGTGCGTGCCCAGCACTGCGAGCATGGCTGCTGTGAAGGAGGCTCCTCCAAGGTAGGGGTTGATTACTTCTGGGGACATCATGTACCCTGTGATGAAGGTGGTTCCGACTGTGGCGAGTAGGAGTATCCAGTTTATCAGCGTGTTGCTTGGTTTAACCGGCGGTTTAGGAATCACTCTGAGGACTATTTTGCCTTCTTCTCTTCTCAGGAGAGGCACCAGCTTCATGGGTTCCATGCTCTTGAGTGTTTTGAGGAAGGCTTGCTTGGTTTCCTGCGGCTGCTTAAGAACATACGTGGGAACACCGTGCTGTAAAAGAGCCTCAACTGTTTGAAATTCTGCAGAGACAATGGTGGTTACACGTTCAAAATCGCTCTGTTGAAAGACGGGTGCTTCTGCTGTTGTGTCCGGCGTCTCAGTCATGGGAGCATGCTCTTCATCTTGTTGCCTTAATAGAGAGTATTCAAGCAGTAGAAAAGCCTATTGGAGATAAGCTTTTTGATCTTGGAACAAAACGACGAGGCACGAGTTTTTGAATGTGTTGGCATAAGAGCATAGGAATTAACAGTTTTGAATGAATAAAAAGCCATAAATAGATTCTGAGTGAAATGTTATATCTAGGGAAAATTCAAAGCATTATTTGAAGGTGGAGTCGTTATTGAAACCTATGAATATTATTGGAACGTTTTTGATATCGATGCTTTTGATTAATGTTTTGGGTGTTGCTTTTGCCGTTAGATCAAATTCGACGCTTACTGGAGGTGACGAAGCACACGCCAAAGGGTTGGACACGGCTATGACTTTGCAGTCAAATACTGCTGTCAGAAACGTGCCGAGCATTGATAACAATTTCTTTTTCAAGGGCTTTGCAAGAGAGAATGTAATAAGCTGGGAAGAATACACGAATTATTGGGTTGAAAATGGATCAGTACAGTTGGTGGTCGGTGTTCGTTCCCAAGATTTTCAGAGTTACATGTCTCTGGAGAATCTTGTCGTTAAAGGAGGAGGAAAAGTTGTTGATACCGTTTCTTCGAAGAATAGGATAATCGCTTTCGTCGTTGATCTTCCTGCAGAAAACGCGGCTTCTTTTGCAGACAAAGCTCGATCAGTGGGCTCAGTGAGATATGTTGAATCAAGTGTGCGTTTTGAAGCTCAGCTTGTTCCGAATGATCCGTTTTGGAGTTTGCAGTGGGGACCGCGGAAGATAGAGGCTGATTGGGCATGGAATACTACTGTTGGTACTCATAACATTCTTGTAGCGGTAATTGACACTGGTGTTGATTGGAACCATCCTGATCTTGCAGCCAACTATGTTCCGCTTGGTTATGATTGGGTTAATGGCGATTTTGATCCTGTTGATGATAATGGTCATGGGACACATTGTGCTGGTATAATAGCTGCGGTGATCAACAATGGTGTCGGGATAGCTGGACTAGCACAAGTGCAGATTATGGCAGAGAAAGGTCTGGATCAATATGGTGATGGAAATGACTATCAACTTGCCAATGCAATAATGCATGCCGCTGATCAAGGTGCTGACATAATCAGTATGAGTTGGGGAAGCGGTGAAAGCAGCCAAGTGCTCTATGACGCAATTAGATATGCCTATGACGCTGGTGTGTTGCTGGTTGCAGCGGCTGGAAATCAGGCAACGAGCATGAAAATGTACCCGGCTGCTTACGATGAAGTAGTAGCGATTGGCGCCACTGACCAAAGCGACATACCTGCCTATTTCTCCAATTTCGGCGACTGGATCGAACTCGCAGCTCCAGGAGTCAACATTTACTCTACTATGCCTACGTATTGGGTAACCTTGAATGGTTTTGGCTATGCCATGAATTATGATTATTTGAGTGGTACCTCGATGGCTTGCCCTCATGTTGCTGGAGTTGCTGCTTTAGTATTGAGCCAATTTTCGAATGTAGAGCGGGATTGGGTTAGGTTGTGGTTAAGGTACACAGTGGATGACTTGGGTCAAACGGGCTTTGATGAACGTTACGGATATGGAAGAATCAACGCAAGGAAAGCAATAACCACTGTTCCGCCCATTCACGAATTGATGTTTGCAGGGGTCGATATTCCTTCTTATGTTGAGCCGGGAGGCGTTGCGCTGGTAAATGGCACTGTTTCCAATTTTGGAAGCAGCAATGAAACCGATGTCGAAGTGCAGCTTTTTGTCAACGGAACTATGGTTGACTTTGCAATTACAGGTTTCATTCAGGGCCACACGAAAACCACGGTTTGTCTTGAATGGAATCCTGTGATTGAAGGAAGGTACAATGTCACCTTCTATATTGTCCCAGTGCCAGAAGAAACTACCGGGAACAATAAGGTAACGATTTTTACATTGGTTAGTCGTCCGCTGATTAATCCTTTGGAAGGGCAATATGCAAACTATACCGTGTATGTACGGTTGTCTGACCCACCCACGTATGTTTACGGAGGCCTTTTCTATGTGAGCTATCTTGAATATCTTGCGCCTTACCTTATGAACGTCACGATGACATCCATGAGTGATGGCTATTCTTACTCCAGTTGGCTTGTTGTGAGCACTATTGACCGGAAAGTTGTTGCGCCTTCCTCACCCAGCGAAACATATTATCCGTATTGGATAGAAACAAACATCACAATCGGTTCCGCAGTCAAACTATTGGACACGATTGCAACCGTTGTTGATAGCGAACCTGTTCAGGTAAGCCATCGTCTTGTCGACTGTTGGAAGCTTTCAATGACGTATTACGGCTACGGTTATTCGCTATGGTTTGATAAGATTTCTGGAGTAATGATCCTCCTTGAAAGCTTAGTGAATGGAACTGTTTCAGGAAGCATACTGACGGATACGAACATTCCTATAGGTGGGGGTGAACATGATTTGGCTGTTTCAGTTAAAGCCCCAGACTATCTTGCGCCTGGCACATCAGTTTCTCTAGAAGCTACTGTTTACAACACTGGATTGAATAACATGAGCGATGTAGAGCTCTATCTGCTGATAGATGGCAGCATCGTTGCCTCTACAATAATACCTGAGCTAGTTGTAGGCAGCTCTTATTCCATAAGCTATTTATGGTCTCCTTCATCGAGAGCCACATTTAACATTACGGCATATGCACCGCCGAAGCCAGAAGAGTCAATCCTGGCAAACAATGCGGTTTCAAAGTTTACCGAAGTCAGACGACCGCTCATAAACCCAGTTGAGGGACAATGGGCAAACTACACCTTGAGGCTTCTCAACAGTTCTTCGAATCAAACAGCCTTAGAACAAGAGTGGCGTTTTGCGTACGGACCTTATCTAACCCCTACGCTGATTAACACGACCATAGCAATAAGAACGAGTGGAGCTAATGACAGTCAGCCAATTGAGACAACTTCGTATGATTTAACCATCAATATTATGGATAGGCTGATAAACGCGGGCTCAATGTCATGGTGGGTAGGCACATGGTATATTGGTTGGATAGAAACCAACATTGATTTGGGATCATCACTGAACTGGTGGACAGATCGAGGAACAGTAGTTGGCAACCGAGCCATAAGAGTCGGCGATATGATGATTGACTGCTGGGAAGTCTATGCAGACTTCACCTATCTTAATGCTACAGCTTGGTATGACAGGGAAAGTGGACTATTGATAGGATGGGAAGAAAGAAGCCAAGATTTCCGCGATAACATCACATTGACAGCGACGAATATTCCTATTGGATCCGCCGCATTTGTCCACAGATGCTACGGTGACTTGCTTTTTAGGGATCCGGAGCCTGAAGGTTTAGCGTTTTGGGTGGGTGAACTTGAGAGTGGCAGACTGACAAGGGCAGGCTTTGTTGAAGCTCTGCTTAATTCGGAGGAATATCAAAACAATTGGAGGAACAGGTTGTTCGTGGCGTTGATGTATGACGGTGTGTTGGAAAGAGTGCCAGATCAAGGAGGCTACGATTTTCACGTGGCTGCCCTGAATGCTGCAGCCATGACGTGGGAGCAGATGCTTGATGGATGGTTCAACAGCGTGGAATGGAACACGCGGTTCGGAGAACTTGACAATGCCGAGTTCGTAACAAAGCTTTACAGAGGAATGCTCCACAGAGAACCAGATGCTGAAGGGCTTAGTTTCTGGGCTGATAAGTTAGAGATTGGCGAGTTCACAAGACCAGAGCTCATACGCGCTTTCTATGAGTGCTTAGAGTATCAGATTGTAAACCCTGAGGAAAGATTTGTTTATCAACTTTACTTGGGGCTCCTGAGAAGAACGCCAGAAACAGAAGGCTATGAGTGCTGGTTAGAAGCTTTACATTCTGGAGTGGCTAGACACGACATGATAAACGGGTTTCTGACATGTTCGGAATATAACATGATCCATCGAACACCATGACCACTAATTCACCGTCAAGTAAAACAACAAAATCTTACGTTTCTGTTATGGTAAACTTCAACGGTTGTGACCGAAAATGATGTCACATGTCATCCATCTCTGCCAAAGTTTCCTGTATTGTCTCTTTGAAAACCATAGTTGTCAATGTATTCAAATGCTCAAATAACTACCGTGTACCAGAAAGAAATGCTGGGCAAACGCTAAACTAACGAAAGCCATTCTTTTTCAGAAAACCACTAACATAAAGTGCTTGTAGATTTGATTAGGAAACATCAGGAATGGGCTGACTTTCTCACCATAGCCTTCAACACATACAGCATAAAGTTGAAAACTTCATTTACAGTAAGTTTCGATTTCCCTTTTTTCCTATTTGTAAACGTTATTGGCGTTTCAGTGACTTTTGCGCCATGGATACCAGCCTGTCTAAGGGTCTCTATCTCGATTTCATATGTGTGACTATGCAGGTTTGGTAATACCCTCCGGATGTATTCTCTCGAATAACACCTGAAGCCGCTTGTAAAGTCATGGATTGGAAGCGCCACCAATTTTGCTGTCATTTTATTGGCGATCTTGCTTAGTGCCAGCCGTGTTAAAGTCCAGCCTTTGATTCGTCCCCCTTTGCAATATCTACTTCCGACAACGACATGGTGACCTCTTTTGGCTGATTGTAATAGTTTGGGTATGTCCATAGGGTTGTGGGAATAGTCAGCGTCCATTGTTATTATGTAGTCGGGAACATTGGGCTGGGACAAAATGAAACGGAAACAGTCAGTGATTGCGGTGCCCAATCCAGATTTGTAAGGTCGAGTTAGCAAAGCTATATTCGTGTATTTTTCCTGTAATTTCTTAACAATATTTCCTGTTCCATCAGGGCTTGAATCATCAACAACAACTATTACAAGGTCAGTCTCCAGAGATTCGATAGTGGAGATCAAGTTTTCAATATTTTCCGCTTCGCAATATGTGGGCAAAACTATAGCCACATCAGGATTTTCCTCATCATCCGCTTGATCAAGTTTCAACGTTTCAATCAACCATCACTTAACGATGTCTTATGTTTTTTATGTCTGTATATATGAAACTTTCGTGTGCACAATCTTGAAAACTAATTTGAGGTCACAATACAGATTTGGTGCATCGCAAGATTTATGCAGGTTAAGGGTGTCTTGCCACTTTTTAACATGTGCACAAATCGTTGCGTAGTCTAAAGTCATCATAAATGTGATGTGCTTAGAGGTTTTATTCATTTAATTATATTCTGGAGCAAGGCTTTTAAAATGGTCACGTAATAAATGAAAGCTCAAAGCAGAGATAATGTTGGAGAATATGTTATGGATCCTGATGTGCTCAAAGTGTTGATAACTGGGACTACAGGCTTTATTGGAAGCCGCCTGGCTCAAAAATTGATGGAGCAAGGGCATGATGTTTATGGACTTGAGAGATATGTGACAGGACGGTATGTTTTAGGAAATCGAAGGGAAATGAAAACGGTATTTGGAGATTTGAAGGAATATTATGTTGTGAGAGACATTGTTCGGCAGGTTCAACCTGATGTTATAATCCATTTGGCAGCGGTAAGTGCAGTCGCATATAGTTATCAGCACCCTCATGAAGTGATGGAAAACAATGTTCTTAGCACAATTAATTTGGCAGAAGCCAGTCTTCACGAAACTCCAAATCTTCGTCAATTCTTGTTTGCTTCAACTTCAGAAACCTATGGAAATGGACCTTGCCCAAAAAAGGAGGACACCCCCCAAAATCCAAATAGTCCTTATGCGGTAAGCAAGCTGGCTTCAGAAAAGTATTTGCTTTATATGCGGGAAGCTTACGGATTTCCAGTGACAGTGCTTAGAAACTTTAATACATATGGTCGCAAAAACAATACGCACTTTGTTGTGGAGCGAACAGTTGTTCAAATGTTGAAAAATCAGAATGTGTGCTTGGGAGATCCAACACCTGTGCGTGACTTTTTGTATGTTGATGATCATGTTAATTCGTATCTAACATGTTTGAATAATTCAAACGCTATAGGTGAAATATTTAATTTTTGTACTGGAAAAGTAATTTCGATAAAGGAGCTTGTGGGAAAGATTTCTCAGCTTACAGGCTATAACAAAGAGATATGCTGGGATACCATACCTCGAAGACCTTTAGATATAAAAGAGTTAGTGGGGGACTATTCAAAAGCCAATCGCGTCCTTGGTTGGGAACCAAAATATAGCTTGGAGGAAGGGTTGAAACTCACAATTGATTTCTGGCGTCAAAGACTTGATTGCAGAACGCAATGACCACAACATTACGCTTCATTTGGCAATATCGAAGGAAAAGGATTTGTCAGGTCTACCGTGAATCTAGGCCAAAGAAAGCATTTAAGTTGACGTTGAAGATCGTTGTGACCGATTTTGTATTGCATCAAAGCGTAACTGGGTTGGCACAATTTATAAGAATCGTGGAACAGATTAGCAGAGAAGGGAAGCTTATCTGATGAAGACTCTGATCGCCACTTTAGCCTATTATCCGTATGTGGGGGGACATGCTGTTTTAACAAGAGCGATGGCTGAGGGACTTGCTAAGAGAGGACATGACATTTTCGTTTTAACTTCAAATTTAATTCAATTTTCTCCCTTGGTGAAAACCAGTGCAGGTTTTGCGCTTGTGAATAGAATACCGGTTCTCAGGTTTGACTCAATCTGGCCTGACTTGTCTAATTCTCGTGGTTCCGGGGGTGCATTCACTGCATTGATTGATAATCTTAGTAGACTAGATGAAGAAAACTCTAGCTTACAGAACATGTTTATTCTAATGCGAAGTTTATCCTTCCCTTTTAGTCCTCAAACACTCCTTTGGGGATTGACGAGCAGATTCCAAGCTAGTATCATTCATGCCATTGACCTCGTGTGGTCAACATCGTTCACAAGTTTCTTGATCGCAAAAAAGAAGAGAATACCATTTGTTATTACTCCTCTTCTTCACACGCATTCGCAACGGCATAGAGGAGAATCGCTGTCCAAGGTTATGAGAGAGGCAAGTGCTGTTATAGCTGTGACAGAATCGGAACAGGAGTTTATCTTAAAAAAAGGTGTGGAAAAGAGGAAAGTTCACCATATTAGTTTAGGAATTGATACGGATGCTCTCAACGGAGGAGACGCCATGATGTTTCGGCAAAAATACAAGATTCCTTTTGAGGATCCGATTATCCTTTTCATCGGAAGAAAGGAAGTCGATAAGGGAGTCATTCAGTTAATAAAAGCTATGAATTATGTTTGGAAGTCCATGCCGAAGGCTAGACTTGTGATTGTCGGTCCCAATGGAATACTTCCAACGGATGTGAGAACATATCGTAACATAATGTTGTCCATTCCGCCAGAAAAAAAGGAGAAGGTCCTTGATTTAGGAGTTGTGCATGAACTAGATAAACTGGGTGCTCTCGCTGCTTCTGACATACTTGCCATGCCTTCTGTAAGAGAGTCTTTTGGTCTTGTATACTTGGAAGCGTGGTATTATCATAAGCCTGTTATTGGTGCAGCATGCAAGCCAGTCTCTGACATTATAGATCATCAAACAAATGGATTGCTCGTGAGGTTCGGAGATGAGAAGCATTTGGCTGATAGTCTTCTTACATTATTGAAAAATGAAGAGATAAGAAAAGAATATGGTGACAATGGTTACAGAAAGCTGATGATGAAATATACCTCTAATATAATGATTGATGAATTGGAGAAAGTTTATCAATCAATTGTTATGGATTAACACTCGCTTTGACAGACGGAAATGTGATAAGGTCGGATTAGATGCCTCGACTGGCTGTACTCCATTATGCTTTGGGCAGGTTTGGGGGAGCCGCAAAAATAGCTATCCTCCAAGCAGTATATCTTAGCCGAATGGGCTTCGATGTTGAAATGTTCTATGGCGGACCAATTTTAGATGATTGGAAAAGAAAAGCTATGGAAAGAGTGCCTGTCAATTCTTTACCTCTTGGTCTTCCAAAATCACTGCAGGACGCTAAGAACATAATAATGACTTTGAAGAAACTTGGAGCATTTGATGTGATTCTAGTTTCGCATGGAATTTGTCCCTTCTTTTCACGATATCTTACCATGCTTTTGGGACACAAAGTTGTTTGGTATTGCGGCGAGCCGCTTCGTGCGTTGTGGGAAGATTATGTTTCTAGAGAAAGTTACGAGACTCAAAGAGGCACTGTGAAGCCAACAAGCAAAATGCTCTATGGAAAGACTTATTCGTCAATCTTCCTTTCAGAAACGCTTTATAATCTTTCGATTCATACTCTTCGAACCTTGGACAAAAAGACTGTAGGATCCTATCGTAAGATTATGGCAAACAGTTATTTCACAAAGAAGGTAGTGAAGGAACTGTATAAAACAGACTACGATGTGCCCGTTGTGCATCCAGGTGTCGATGTTACCCAATATGCAAACGTCAAAACAAGCAAATGTCTAGTCTCAGATTTTATACTTGCAGTAGGTGCGATGATCCCAATGAAAAACCATGTTACGTTACTAAGAGCTCTCAAGAGACTACCAGCACATTACAAGTCACGTATAAAGCTTCTTATCATAGGAGATGGCCCCATGAAAAGTGAAATATCATCTATGATTCGCGATTCAGATTTGCAGAATGTCGAACTAAGAGCAAATGTTACCGAAGAAGAACTTTTGACATATTACACGCATTGCAGGTTTGTTGTTCACGTCGCTTTGTATGAACCCTTTGGCTTAGTTCCGTTAGAAGCTGCTCTCTTTGGTAAAACATCAATCATTTCAAACCTTGGAGGAACTAAAGAATTTGTGATTGACGGTGAAACGGGTATTTTAGTTGACCCTTACAGCACGATCGAAATTGCAAATGCTATGGTGAGTTTGATTGATAATAGTGAACTCGCTCACACCATGGGTTTAAGGGCTAGGAAGAGAGCTCTGGCAGAGTTTACCATGGAAATGTCATCTAAAAGTATTGCAAAGATACTAAAATCAGATAACTGACTCGCTTCGTATGCATCATCAAAACCTTAAAACGGTCGCACGCAAATTTCAAAAGAGTGAAATCAGTGTTTACCAGATCTAGAGCGAGTTAAAATACAGAGACGGAACGAAGATGATTCCTTCATACAAAGAAGAGTCTTGGCAAACTCAGCATTATCACTTGCGGCGTTTCAATGAAGTGAGTACGCTTCTAACACTTTGGGAAAAATCATCAAAGGGCGGCCACATACTAGATGTCGGCTGCGGACGTGGAATCTATCAAAAATCCTTTGGAAGGTCCATATATCTTGGATGTGACATAGACCGCCAAAACTTGAAAAGAGCTGTGAAGAGACCAAACGTAAAATATGTTTGTGCGGATGCTAACCATCTTCCATTCAAGGACAACTCGTTTGATTTAGTTCAATGCTCGGAGGTCCTAGAACATTTGGATTCCCCGTTGGAGGCTACAAAGGAAATTGTTCGTGTAAGCAAGAAACTAATAGTTCTAACTTTTCCTGACGAAAGAGTTATGGAACGTTTCGGTAAAAAATCACCAGCGCATGTTTCAAAAGTACAAGGGCAGTGGATAGAAAACGCTTTGAAAAACTGCAGGTGTAGAATTATTTCTTACAATATACTTTATTTCTTCTTGCCATGCGAAACGTTAGATAGCTTGAAAATACCCACGACGAGAACTTTTCTGCGAATAGCAAATACCGTAAGTCGTTACTTATCACTTTCATTTTTGAATAGGCTAGCGATTACTAAAACCCATGTTCTAATGTTAGTCAAACAGATCTAAAGTGGCAGTGATCTGTTGATCTCCAATCAGAGACAATGAAGCGTCTATATGATTGGAAGTACACATATTCTGAAGTATGGAGTGCTTTATCAACCATATCTTGAAAAAGAACTTCTTTACAAGTGCAATGTGGCCATCATGTTTTTGCTTTTCTTCGTCTAACCCTTTGAAGTGTGCTTCTTAGTTTTCTGTACAAGCTTGGATACGTAACCACAAAGATTGCTGTTGCAACTAGTGTTATTGTAGAAATCTTCAACCCAATGTCGGCGTAAGTTTGTCCTGTAAAGTATATGGTAACGTCGAATTTTCCTGTTTTGTTGATAAAGAAGCCGTTGACCACATAATAGGCAGTGACTGGCGATATTTCTGTGTCATCCACAAAAGCTTTCCAAAGCGGATGGTATGCTTCAGAAAATACTAAAAAGAAGGGTTCATCGGTTTCCACGTGGATGACATATCTGCTTTCATCTATCTTGGACCAATTCATTGAGGGACTTGAATGGTTTATGGCAAAAATATCGTTCAAGTACGTTGTGTCTTCTGGTCCAGTAATTGAGTAGAATGCCAGTTGATCAAATTTAACGTGTCCTGCGTTTTCCACGGATATCGTGAGGTTGGACCTTGTTAAGTAAGAAGAGCCTAGTTCAACCCATCCGTATTCTTCTGAGGCATTATCACATGTGACTGTAGCTGTGAAGTTGTCGAGTTTGAATGTCAAGTTTCCAAGTCCAGGTCCATAAGCAATTCGTGCGGCTATCCTGTACCAACCTTCTCTGGGGATTACCATGTTTGCGCAGAGTGTTGATGAAGAGAAAGACTCTAACATGTCTCCCTGATAGGGTGTCCCAACCAAGCGCCACTCGGGCGGCAGGTGATATGCTAAGGCGTGCGCTGAACTAAGCAGATACACGATTCTTCCTGAATATTCCTGAAGTCTATCGGTCACTTCCTTGGTCTGTTGGTCTAATGTGGATGTTTTTACGATCGCGACAGCATCCACGTCATTCCAGCCTGTTCCATCGTTCGTTAAGGCAATTGTGTGGCTTCCTTTTTCCAAATACAAGGAACCTAGATTCGTCCATTTCAAGAAAGCCCAGGAATCGGCCTGAGGTTGAATTGTCTTAATAGGAAGCCCGTCGACATGTATTGCCAAGTTTCCTCTATTCTGGGTATATCCCACGCGTGCTAAAACCGTGTATTCTCCGTACTCATCTGCCTCAAAAGGAATGCTTATCCTATTTTTTCCAATAGTTGTGAGGGTGTTTCCACCGAGGACAAGTGATCCCACTTCTCTCCAAGAACTGGCTGGGGCCCAATATTCGGTGTAATTTCGACTTGCAGCTCCATATTGAGACGCAGTTATGACGTTCATTTTGCTGGAAGAAAGCATTACTAGATCTAGTAGTTCGCTATCGGCAAACAATAGGGCTTCTGAGTTGTTGAAAACCACATTTTCGAATATGTCTTCGGCATCTAGCTGGTCGGCGAATATTGGAACAGACTGATTAGGATTGAAAGAGTCGATTTTGAGAAGGGAAAACAGACTTCTTAAACCACCTGTGACAACAATGTGCTGGGTTGCCCCGAAAATTCTTGACTCGTGGAAAGCATTTTCGACTATAATAGATTGAGATTGGTTGTAAACCACTACCGCCCCTTGTTGATTCAAGAAAAACGTTTTGGCGGTTTCGCTACAGTATGGAGGCATTACTACATATTTGTAGTTGAGAGCGCCCAGTAGTACAAGTAATTGGTCTGTCATTGTTCCTCGAACTTGTTTGAAGCGTAGGTGATCAACGAGCATACGTGACTTCAGCTCCCAACCTCCGTCTTGAAGCACTGGCTTGTCATGGATAAAGGAGCTTTCATAGCCAATATCGTGACCCCACCCTACAGGGGTCAGCATTCCGGGGGCTCCGATATCAGTAACGTTGTCGGTGAGTTCCCATTCACTGGGGCTTCTTCCCACTGAGATGATTTTGAAATCTCCAGGTTGTTCTGCAATCCATTCGTAGGGTGAAAGAGCATTTGCAGGTGGCTGATTCGTTTGAAGACCGTGCTGCAGAAAGAACCAGCATGACAGGAAGCCGCTTAGTAATACAAGAATAAGCAGAATCACACAGAAATGGTGTAGAAAGTTGTGGAACGGTTTCACAATTCTATCAAGCAGATCTGAGCAAAGGCCAACATCACGTGTCTTCCGGTCATTTGACTTCGGGATCAGAAGTGTTTCGGAAGGTTTTTCTCTGGTTTGCACAGTTTCTCTTTTTGATAGATAACTTATGATCATGCTCACGAGTATTGCGATGAAGAAAGCGTGGGAGAACGCTGTAATCATCGAAAATCTGTTTGCTGCTCTGAAAACACTAAAGTGTGGAATGTTGAACCAAGCCCAAACAAAAATGTAATCAAATGGAGGGTTGGGTCCTTTGGCGAGGAAAGTTGAAATAAGTGCGGAGAACAGGAAGAAAAGCGTGTATCTGTCTCTTCTGAAAACTATGGTAGAATATGCAAGTAGATAAATGCCAAGCAGTATTAGTGGAACAGGTAGTAGTTGGAGGTCGATCTCGCTCCGAATATCAACGATGTGGATGTATCCCCAAACTTCAACTCCTTTCAAAGTGAAAGAGTCAATCATGCTTTTGTAGCTGTGCATAAAAGCTTCTTCAATTTGATAGCCGAATTCTTGAGAATAGAACCTGGCCTGCACATTGAGTGCGAAAGGCAGGACATAGAAAGCTGAGAGAAGGAGAGCCAAAATGCCGGAGCAAAAGACCACCTTGAGAGATCTCTTTAATCTTTTTTTGAGATCAATCGTGCTTGTTGGTGTCAAAACATAAAAGGCTAAGAACAATCCCAAAAATCCTGTGTAAATGACGAATGATCCTGGATAAAAACCTGTTAGACATATTGAGAACATTAATGCAAAAAGGATAACATCTTTTAATCGTCCGTTTCTGAGGGCTCTGTCAAAAAACAGAAACAGCAGAGGAGCGAGAGCGTAGCCGAAGAGTATGTCAACGTGCATTTCAGTGTATTGTGTGAATATCCATTGGTTTAGAATGTAAACAAGCGAAGAAGAGAAGGCTGCTAGGCTACTGCGAGTGTAGTTATATGCAAAAATGTACATTGAGAATCCAGCTACAAGAAATAGGGCAAAAGTGAAAACTTTGACGGTTTCAACTCCGCCTTGGCATGCTAGGTTCGTGATCATCATGAAGAAATCCATAGAGTTTATTTGTTCGACAAACCCAAAGGAGTATGGCCGCCAAACGCATAACCATCGGAAGTCTTTCCCATAGAGATATACTCTAGAAATCCAACCGAGAACGTCGCCACCCGCAGGCCAAGCATCAGAAAAGAAATTTCGAAAGATGACGAGTGCTATTATGAAAATGATACAGAAGTAAATGAGGGCACGTCCATACTTGTTTTCGATGAATCCCCTTAGCTTCATTGAAATGCCTGATTCTGATGTACTAGGCATCGTTGAGTCTCACGACCGATAGTGAAATACCTTGTTAGGATTTGCAGGTTTATAAAACTAATCATAATGGATAATTTCACCCATCCTGACAAATTTAAACTCTTTTTCTTCGTTTAGCTGGATGTGAACCCCGGAGATGCGGAACACCACAGATGGAGTGATGATTTAGAGAAAGAGTGCGCTCAGATCGAAGATTGATGGGTTTTCACAGTAGTTCGGAGTATAGCTGATGATAGATTCCCGCAATTCTTTCCCAAGAGTATTTTTGGGTGACAACTTTTCTAGCGTTTGCACCGATGGTTTTCATCCGTTTCTCGTCATTGAGCAGATTTAGTATTTCATTAGCTAGAAGTTCTGATCGGCCTGGTTCTACGAGGATGCCAGTTTTCCTGTTTTCGATGATTTCGGCTGGTCCGCCAATATTTGATGTATACGAGCGAATTTCACATTGTAATTCCAAATGACAAACCTAATTACACAACAGAAAATCTTCTGAATAATCAATCAGCGATTGCAAAATCTTTAATTGTGTTTCCGCTTAGAACTTGAAAGTGACGCCATCAAAAGAAAATACGCGGATGTGAAGTTACGAAATTAATAATCAGTTACACACGCACATCAGAGAACAGGAGGATAAACAGTGGAGGGCAATGACGCCCAAACAGTTAATCCCATAGTCTCTATAATCATACCGACGTTTAACTCCGAAAGCACTATAAAAGAATGCCTCCAATCTGTCAGAAGCCAGTCCTACGCTTACATTGAAGCACTAGTTATAGACAACTACAGTGGCGACAAAACAGTCGAAATAGCAGAAAAATTCAACGCAAAAGTACTATTGAAAAAATCTGAACGAAGCGCAGCAAGAAACTATGGGGCATTCAAGGCCAAGGGAACCTTCTTGCTCTTCGTGGATTCAGATCAAGAGTTAACACCGAGGGTTGTGAAAGAATGCGTTACGAGATGTCTCACAAGGGGCATAGACGCAGTCATAATTCCAGAAGAGTCTATAGCCAAAACCTTCTGGGCCGAATGTCGAAAAATGGAAAAAATGTTGTATTCAAACGTCAAATTGTTTGAGGCGCCTCGCTTCTTTAGAAAGGACAGCTTTCAAAAAGTTGGAGGTTATGATGAAGACCTCGTCTTCGGAGAAGACTCGGACTTATATTTGCGTATAATGAAAGCGGAACTAAAAATCTGCAAGATTCAAGCCAAAATATTACATAACGAGGGAGAATACTCGATAAAGAAAGTTGTGCTTCAATCGCACAATTACGGAAAAACCTTATCGGCGTTAATGAAGAAAAACCCTCTTGTCCTGAGTAAATACTGGTCAGTTCCAGCCATATGGCTACGCAATATTAAAACATTGACAAAAAACCCGCTCCACCTTGCAGGCCTTATATTCATGAAAACAGTTGCATACGAGGCTTACATAATTAGCATTCTAGTACGTGTCGTACAGTAGTTTTTGAAAGGCTGCTCTAAACTATGACATCACACGAGAATAGGCGACGGTTATGCTTTGTCTATTTTTGATTGGAGTTTTTGTTGTTTGTGTTGTGTTTGAAGCTGTTTCTTTTGTTTGCTAGATGTTTGTTCCCTTTTTCCATCGGTTTTAAACGGAGAGGAGGACAACATGATCTTCGCAGTTTTGAACGCTGAAGCCTAGTTTTGCATACGCAGCCTATTTACCAAATGCAGCCTTTTTTATATTCTTACACTCGATCAGAAAGCCCTCAGTTATTGGCTCTTCTGAAATCATGGCTACACCTGCACTATCAGAAATGTATGCTGCTACGCATTCTTCAACTACATTGGGTGATAGCTCCATATCCGAATCTAGAAGGAGAATAAATCTTGCCCTTTTGTCTGCATTTACAACACCATAGTTTCTGGCTGCACTTCGCTCAGCATTCATAAGAAGTACCTTTGCACCGAATCTCTCGGCGATGCTAGCAGTTTCATCTTGGCTGTAGTTATCAACGATGATGATTTCGATGTTTGAAAAAAGTCTGCTGCTTAATCGAGCTAAGGCAGCCTTCTATCATTTCCTGCGAGTCACGTGTGGGGATTACAATTGAAACAAGCGGTTTATCTATTGTTCTTCTCATTCTTGTACAGTGCACCTTTGCAATGCCCTACTTAGCTGGTTTTTCAGAATACTCATTGCATAAAAGGCTATTTATCTATCCTCATATGAGTAAGTGAAGCTGGCATTTTTGATTGGGCTTACTTCTTAGCGCTAGTTCAGTAGGTGACAGCTCTAAACTGGAATGACAAAAAACGGGGGAAATAAAAAAAGGGAGGGTTTTTCTATGGGTCGTGCGGGTTCTTTTCGCTTATTGTTCCTAGGCGTTCTAGTATTGTGACTTCTGGATGATGAGCATCGTAGTAGTAGTTTGGAGGCATTGGGTTACCGGTTACTTCATCGTACAATGTGTCATGCGCTGTGTAGTCCAGTCCTAGTATTAGTGTTGTTACTCCTGGGTTCTCACCTTGCAGGTAGAATATGCCTTCCTCGTGGAACCACTTGCTTATGTAGTATGTGTCGTCTCCACTCACTCCGTAGATCATAAAGCCGACAGTTCCGTTAATGTCTTTGTATGTTGTGATAACTCCGTATCCTGAGATGCCTGGGTATGTCTGGCCTAGATAGTTGCTGCTCTTTGTTGTGTTCCAGCAGGATTTAGCAAAGATAACGTCCACGAGTGGCTTTCCGGTTATGCCATAGATCCATATTGCATCTGCAAATTCATTGAAGTATTCGCTGACCAAGTTTGCCGGTGGTCCTGCAACGGTGATTATGTTAGAGGTTGTTACCGGATAGCGTGTACACCAGTCGTCTACTAGGTGAAGCCTGCCGATGCTATCGTACCAGTTTGTCCATGCAGGTCCGCCTAACCGCCATGTGGGACTTCCCCTGTTGTCAAGCAGGTATGGCACGTTTGTTCCCCACATGTTCTTCATGTCGAGTCCGCCGTTGCCGATTTCAACCTGCTTGTTCTTGAAGGCTGCAGCCACCATTGCTGCGCCTACAGAGTCGACCGGTTGAGAGTGGTTGCCCACCACTACCCATTCGTAGCGGCCTGGAATGTGCTCAGTAATTGTTGCGGTTACCGTGAAGGCAGCGGTGACGTTGTACCGCCAGTTTGTAGTGTTTCTCCAGTATGTGGTTTCTATGGCGTAGTGTATGTTTATGTCTGCACTGTCAATGTGAAGATCCAAGTGGCTTGGTGGGCTTATGGTCCAGTTCAAGGCTAGTTGGGTAACATTGGCGAATGCGTTTTGTGCGTTGGTGCTGTTTTGGTTGAAGCCGTTCCATCCGTCGCCTAGTTTGAGCCAGTTGATTTGAGTTGTGTCTTCCTTGAACACTTTGATTTCTGTTGCATTGAACCAGATATCATCCTCAAGGGAGAGCGGATAATCACTACTGTTGGTGGCTCCGTTAGGGATTCCGATCATGTACGAGGATGTCAAATTAAAGGTATGCTCGCCACCCAAACAATCGTCCGTGGTATCAGAGCCTATCACTGGCCTAGTCGCGTTGGCCCCAGTCCATGCCGTAAATGTTGCGTTTGCGCCATTATCGTATTCGTCTTCAGTTACGAAGCTTGTGGTGAACGTGTAGTCGGTCCATGTTGTGTACAAGACTTTGATCACTGTGCCAGCAGCTGGAACTGAAGCATGACGGATCGTTATGCTGCCCACTCCGTTGGCGGCGACGCCGAGTTCATATGGTTCGTTTGCGGAAAGCACTAAAGGTGTGAGGGGTGTGTACCGTACTGATCGGGCTGGAAGCTTTCTTGCTCCGCCCCATTCGACTTGTTCGCTGCTGTTGCAGTATTCTTCCCATGGAGTCGCTTTCCATACTGGTTTATTTGTCAAGCTGAACACCAAGTCTGTTCCGAGATCAGCGGCTGCCTTGTCTACGCTTGTCACTGTGTGGAAGTCAACCCAGCTGTTAGTCTTCTTCTCCACTGCTTGTGTCAGGTCCCACGGGTTGAACACTTCGTCAAGTTGGTACAGCAGTTCCGCATCCAGTACGTTGTCGCCGCCGGTTCGTTTGGCGTCGTCTCCTGTCCAGTTGTCTGTTACGCCGTAGACGGTTACTCCTCTGAATTGCCTGTCAAACTCTCGCCAGATTTCTGGAGAGCCTTCTTCAAGAGCGGTAGCGTTGAATCTGGTCTTGGTCAGCAAAAAGTCCCATTCACCGATCACGTAAGGCGACATGAACGGCTCTTGAGCTGTGTCTGTAACGCTTTCATTTTGGCTCAATGATTTAAACAACTTGTTCTGGGATCCTCCGGCAACATGCCAGTTTGACAGTGACGGCCAGAACGCAGCCCAGCCAACGTATGCTCTGTCGCTTGCAACTATCTGTGCAACGTCGTATGTTCCTGCCGCTTTTGGTTCGGTTCCCCAGTCAGAGATGCCGCCCAGAAGGTACGGAGCAGGAAGCAGTGTCGGGTTCAGGTGGTAGCTGTCGTCCATTTCCACGTTCCAGTCGTAGACTGTGCTTCTAGCTTCAGAAACCCAATTGGTAGAGGCAGTGCCGTTCTTGACGTAGAAGTGAACGTAGCTGTCATAGGAAGGTGCAGGTCCAAGGTCCCATTCGCCTCGGTTGCTGAACTGGATTATGGCGCCTTCGACTGTTGAATTGTACCAAGTCCGTGGGCTATTTGGTTCAGTCGCATATATTGGCACTGTTATCGGGTTGAAAACATACTTTGTCGTTGTCTCTTTGATGTCTTTGAGCACTATCACTTCTTTCTTGTCCTTGTTGAAGATTAAGGTGAAGACGATGTCCACAAGCGGCTCATCCGTAGTCCATGCAGGATCCCAGTCAAATATGTGTGTTACAGTTCGCGCAATGAACATTCTTGGACCGTTATAGAGAACTGTGATGGCTTCTGTCGTTGCTGTGCCATTCGTCTTTCTTCCGCCGTTAGTCGGTCCTACGAGAGTGCTTATGAGTTTGCCCTGATCTGAAGGGTCTTCTTCTGACTCAGTCAGCGCATTAGTGTAGTTATAATTGCTGTGGACTCTTATCCAGTCCTTGCCAAAGTCTATCTTGTCGGCGTGTTGAGCCATAGCCCAAACATTTCTGAGGCGAGCGCCGTCAGAGTACGTTATGTTTATGAGCCATCCTTGGAACCACTTGTTCTTTGTAATTACATCTGGGATCGCAGCGCCTGCGGCTGGTGCAAACGGGTCTCTATCGCGGTATTCCATTCCAATGTTGCTAATGCTATCAATCATTTCTCCGAACTTTGAGAAACCAATCGTTAGGCTCTTGTCAGTTTTGAACGGGTACAACGCGTACGTGTCTGTGGCGAGAACGCCGGGAACATTCATGTACCAACTGCTTGGATCAGCAGCTGTCACGTGTTTCACTTGAAAGGCTTGTGCGAATATCGATATTGCGATCGTTAATGCTACTAGTATTCCTAGGATTTTTGATTTTCTTTCCATTTTCATTTCCTCATTTATTATAGTTCTTTCTATAGTGTTTCATTCTCCATTTAAAAGGTTTTCCATAACGGAGGAACAAACCAAGACCAACCCCAACGCCCAATAATCACACGGCCCACACGCGTGTTCAAAGCCAACCGCTCAAAAACAACGACAAAACACCTCGCAAACCAAAAAAACCAATCTTCACCTCCACTTCAAGAGACCGCGAGCAACTCACTGCCAAAAAAGTCAAGCAATCAAGAAACATGAGAATGCAAGACGACGAAACGACGAGTACGCGTACAGATCAAGCCGAAAAACATGCTCTTCCACGTCTCCTGCGCCCCAATCGGCGTTGCAGGTTCGACGGTGAGAAGGACAGAAATTCGAAGAATGACGAAATCAGCATCACACAACTATGAAGACTCATCCAAGTCAAGAATAGCCCCAGACGGGTCAAAAGACTTAACAGACTCATACACGCCCATCCAAGAGGACGATGATGATCAAGACTTTCGCTGTCGGCATGTTCCAAACCAACTGCCACACAATAAGCTGCCAAAATACACAAGAATCAATAATCATTGACCCGGGATTTGACGACCAATACACGACACAGAACATCATCGACTTCATAGAGAAAAACGCTTTACGAATCAAACTCATCATCAACACCCATGGGCATCCAGACCATACGTGCGGAAACAACATACTGAAAGAAAGGTTCAACATACCCATCTTAATCCACAAAAACGACGCACACTTGCTAGGCGAAACAGGA
>Ga0315294_10002526_pt1 | contig 19991 bp, 20 predicted proteins | sample YL17G13_40_MG_FD_203626 | JGI IMG/M metagenome (GOLD analysis project Ga0315294, IMG submission 203626) | Sediment microbial communities from Yellowstone Lake, YNP, Wyoming, USA - YL17G13_40 | ecosystem: Environmental > Aquatic > Freshwater > Lake > Sediment | place: USA: Wyoming | collected...
GAGGGGAATGTGGCTGGCGGCATTGGCTATACCCGCGCGCATCCCCGAGCCCTGGGTTGTTCCGTATCCGCAATACCCCACAGTTGGGCGCGGTTGCCAGGACCGGAGAGGAACCTGGCCGCCGCGGTGGACTTTCACAAAATCTTCACACCAGGCCGGAAGCCCGAATTCACCTTGGCGCCGCGCACAGCCGTAGGCTGACGTTCGGAACAGGAGCATGTTGTCCAGGGGTATCCTCTCGGCGGAATCATTGTTGAAGAATACAATCACAGGCTTGCCGGCGCGGTTAGCCTTCTCACAGAACCTGAAAGCTTCGGGACATCCCCCGCCTGCCTGCCAGTCCCCAGGGAGGACCGCGGCGTCCGCCTCCGCCAGCGGAACGAGATCGAGCAGATCCCTGCCCGCCGAGGCATAGTGATCGAAACGTCCGGTATCAGGCGCCCCGGGGGTCTCAGGATTCTTACCCCAGAAAGGATACAGCATTACCACGTGGGATTGGCCGGGGGCCAGGCCATCGCGATCGGAGTAGATCCTTAGTTTTCTACGCCCCATGATTTGTTCCTTGGCAGCGCGACACAGTGATATTGCCGGGCGGTATCCCGTTCGGCGTCCAGCAACCGGCCCTCAATGGAGTAAAGCTGGTATCCCGCCTCAAGCAATTCTCTTCGTGCCGCCCATTCGGGTTCATCGTGGAACTCCATCAGCATGACGGGAGATTGCTGCCTTAGAATGCGCCTCATGCCAGGGAGCGCGAGGGCGGCCGCGCCTTCAATGTCCATCTTGACAAAATCAACCTGAGAACCCACAGGGAAGTATTGGTCCAGCGAAACGGCGGCAATCTCCAATTCGGCTTCGGTCGGCGACCCCTCAACGTCGTGCCCCATGATGTTCCATTCGGCGGACCACCGTTTGCGCCCCGCATACAACCACAGCCGGTCCGACGCGCCGTCAGACACAGCCATGTTCTCCACGATGACACGATCACCCATGCGCAGCGCCCGCATTTGTTCCTTCAGGACTCGCGCGTTATCCGGAAAGGCCTCGAACGCCACTACCTTTCCAGCGCCTCCGACAATCTCCGCAAGCAAAGCCGTGATGATACCCACATTTGCCCCTGCATCCACACAGATCCACCCCGGCCGGACGAGACGCCTTATGGCGGCACAAACCTGTGGCTCATATTGGGGCGCCTTGGTCCGCGGCCCTGCCCCGCGGCCCGCCATTTTGGCCACGAAACGAAGGAAAGGGCTGTTCCGCAGCCTCTTTCTGACAGAAGACGGCACTATGTTCCGGACCGCGTCATACAGCGTCATGGTTCATGTTCATCTTTCCTGATAGCATCCTCGAAGTGGATGGTAGCCCTGCCGTCAGGGGCAGGAATCAGAGGTGGCGCTTCACGATTTCCAGGAACTCCTGCATGCGGTGAAGATAGGTATGCTCGCGGAGAGTGCGTTCCTGTCCGGCGCGGGCAATGGCCTTGCGTTCGTCCTCGTGGTCCAGATAGTAGCGCGCCATTTCAGCGCATTCCTGCGCGGAACGGTAAGCCAGGACCTCCTTGCCCGGCGCGAAGATATCGGCCAGGTTGATCTTCTGGTCCGTGATCAGGAGCGTGCCGACCCCCGTGGCTTCGTAGAGCCGCATGTTGTTCGCGTAGTTCTCAACTACCATGTCGGGGTGCTGGTTGATCGTGACCCGTGCGTTGAGCAACTTCTGATACATTGCGAGTCCCCACGCGGATCCCAGGTAGAAAGATCGCAACGGGGAATCGGGCGCCAGGTTTTCCAGTCCGTAACCCCACCAATCCAACGGCACTTGTCTCACCAATTCCTCAAAGAACCGCACGCGCTCGCCGTGAACCGGCGACATGCCGCCCACGAAGACAATATCACGCGGGGCACCAGGGCGCAAGCGGTCCAGGATTCCTGGCTCAAAGGCCAGTTGGAAGTAATAGGCTGAAAGCCCCTGTTCGTTGAACCGCTTCACGTAATGCGGGAAAGAGGAAAGAATGAGGTCGTATTGCGAGAAATCGGTGGCTGGTGGGTAGAGGCTGGCGATCTGCGCCGTGAGGAGGCGGACGTAGGGCCGGATCTCACTCAGGAGAGCGGGATCTGTGCCGGCCGGGTCTTGAAAGTGCACCACGTCGGGCCGGAAGGTTTTTACTTGCGCGGCCAGCACTTCATAGAGCCAGCGAGACGGGCGGCGGAAGAGCGTGGGGACAATGCCGCGGCGCATCCGGAGCCCCCAAGTTTTTTCCTTCAGTCTCAGCCCGTGCTCTTGCGCCCATCGGCGCTGCAGGGGAGCGGCGTTGCACACCAGTTCGGCGGCCTCATGGCCGAGTTTGGCGAGGTTGGACGAGTAAAAATCCGCCGTGCCAAAACAAGCATCCATGAGCACGCGCCACTGCTCGCTGTAAGGCCGGCGCTCGAGATCCTCGTGTTCGCGGTACAAATCGCCAAGGAAAACCGGATAGTAAGTATCAATGACGAGAATGCGCATTAAAGTACGTGCCCTCCGATGCAGAAAACCTGCTCTCCGTTCAGGATCTGGCGCAGATTCCGCTTCAGGATCCGGTACTCGTCCAAGGCGCGGCGGAGGGGACCCAGCGCCGGAGGGCGGTTGCGGATATTTCGTCTGGCAAACCTAGAGTAGAGCAGGCCGGCAGGAAAGAAAGGCTCAATCTGCTTTTGGGCGGCGCGAAGAGCGCGGATGTAGCGCCCGTAAATCCCGCGCCGGATCACTTTGCTGGATCTTGTCCCGTAAGCCGCGAAATTGGTGTCGTAGAGAATGGAGTTCAACTGCCTGAAGCCGTGAAAATGATATGCCACCAGGGGATCGTCATCAATCCACGTTTTCCCATTGCGGACGTCCACGGTGTAGTTCGAGAGATTGTACGGGGCGGCGTTCACCCCTTTGTGACGCAGTACGGCCACCCCCTTGAAGAGATCGGGCCATCGGTCCAGGTACTTCTGGTCGGCGAAACGGGTGGGTTCCACGACATCATGGCACCATTCCATGCACTTTTCTCTCCACCAGTTCAGGCACGCCATGCCGGGGGGGTCCTTCCGAAAGGACACCCACCCCACATTGAAACGGCCCCGGTCTTCCAGGCGCTTAAGGCGCTCTGGAAACCGGTGCGGCACAATGGCGATGGAGCTCTCGCCTATCTCATCGAAAACGGACTTCGGATCATCGAAGAAGAACATGTCGGAGTCCAGGTAGGTGATCAGCTCGCCGGCCTGAACGCGGCCGGCGACGAAAAGGACGAGGGACGGGGTGCAGGTGAAGTAGTACTCGACGGTGGACCGGGTCTGTTTCACCGCCGCGAGGTCCTTGTGATATGCCTCGAACTCCTCGATAGTGAAAGGGTGGAGATTCGGCAGGTGGAGCTGCGTGAGAATCTCATGGCATTTGCCGCTCAGGCAAAGCACCCAGAGCCGGCTCTCCGGGGCGTGTTCCTGGAGAGAGTGATAGAGCGCGAGGCCCCGAGAGAGATAGTTGTGGTCGAAATATGTGCAGTAATGCCGCATGGGACCGGCTGCCTGGTCTAAGTAGCGGTGGAGATTGCGGAAAAAGACCACGGAGGAAAGCGGTTTCTCCTCCACCGAAGCGCAACGCTCTTTCCTCTCTATCCATTGGTCAAGCGATGCAAAACAGTTGGCGCCCATACCTGTTTACCCAAGCGAACGAAGCGCCGGATTGTGATTGTCGGCTAGATCGTGGACTGTGTCAAGACCAAGGTGCCCGCCGCCGGGTGGAGGGTGCCCGATGGAGGTTTGACTGTCTCGCGGTGCGGCCACGAGGTCCGTTATCGCGCACAGGCCGGGCGCGAGACCGCTTGCGCTCTTCATGCCGCCCGACTTGATCCGGCTGTTGTAGTTGAGCTCGACCTCCTGGGCGGGGACAAGCCCGGCGCACAGCAGGAACACCGCCCCAAACACCCGGACTGCACACGACGCCGCCTTTCTCATGGCCTCCATTCTCGTCATTTGCTTCATGGGGTGGTTGTAGTGCGATAGAGACCTCCACCAGTTGCTACGTATGTGTTCCCGGAGGCATTTCCAGAAAAGGTGCATGCCGTATAGCCGACAACAACCGCGTGCGCTGCGACAACAAGACCATGTCCCAGGTTGTTCATGACCTGCGCATGGCACTCCCGAGGGCCCCATGCGGACCCCTGATAAAAAACCACCGCTGCGGAGCATTCCACTCCAAAACCACCGCCGCCGTTATTGGAGAATTCACAGTTTCCCATAACGTCCGTGCGGCCACCCCCGGATACGATCACGCCGTAGTTGGTGTTATTATTGGCTCGAACGTTGGAAATACCGGCCAGACTTGAGTACACGGCAAGGCCGTACTCGTTCTGTTCCGACCGGACAGATTCGACGTCGAGAACCGAGTTCCGAGTTCCAATCCCTGTCTGGTTCCCGGTAACGAGGCAGTTGCTTATAGTCCCGTAGCCACAGGATTCGGCATAGAACCCCGCGGTGCGGCGGTCAGTATCCAGAATCTTGCATCCGGATATCTCCCAGGACGCGCAGGACGAGAAGAATACTCTTACACCCGTGGATCTGTCCAGAAAGAGTCCCACGAGCCTGGGACCCGTACATTGCTGCGCGCAAACCGCGTATTTGCGGACAAGAATGGAGTCCACATCATTGTCAACGCCCGTGATCCGCACGGCGGGATCGCCAACCGAAGCCGTGGTCCAGGAGTCATCCCCGAGCAGTGTCAGTTTCTTGCCCGGCATTGCGTTGATGCCGATGATGTTCACCTGTTCCCGGTACACGCCATCGGCGATGTCAATGGTGACGTTGCACTTGAGTTGGGCGGGCAATGTGTCAATGGCGCTCTGGATGGTCTTCTTGGGCTTCGCCGGGGTCAGGCCGAGATGCTTGTCGTTGCCGGTGGCGCCGTTGACGTAGATCGTGTAGTCCTTGACCTTCGATATCTTGAGCCCCAAAAGGTCCGTATTGGTGATTTTGCGGTCAGGGGTCAGCAACTCGAACCCGCGAGTCCCGTCGTTGAACCACACCCGCAGATACATGTCCTCGTCGCGGGCGAACACGTCCTTGGTCAGCACCGCCATACCCGGCAGCTCCGCGTCCCCGATGTTGACGCTGAAGAAACCGTCGGTGACGTCCACCGTGACGGTGGCCGTGGGCATCGCGGTGCTGGTGGTAAGGCCGTCGTTGGTCCAGAAGGTGGCCTCGCCGTCCTTGCTGACGAGGGCGAACTTGAACTGGCCCTGGCCGCTGAACATCAGTCCATTGACCTTGACGCGGCCGTTGTAGTTGAACTCGACCTCCTGGGCAGGGACGCTGACTGCCCCCAGGAGAACTGTAAACGCGAAGATGCATCCGAGAATCCGTGTTTTCCGGTTCATGAGTTGTTGCCTCCTTTTTCTTGCTCGTGTTTCGATCCTAGTACTCGCGCCATACCGCAACGCCCGCGCGGGGCCGGGAAGAAGGAGTGCCGTCATCCAGAAGTACGTCGAGAACGACGTAGCTCCCGCTGCTTTGATGGAGCTCTATAGGCCCCGCGATCTTGAGAACGTCCTTCGCGCTATATGACCCGCCCGTGCTGTACGAAGCTCCAGCGGTGAGTTGGGAAGAAACCACTGAGAACGGCACCGAATAGTGGCGGGGCGGCGGATCCACCTTCGGGGGGTGCGCCGAAAGCCCTATTGCTGTTCCCGCTACCACCGCCACCGCAAAGAAAACCATTGGCAAAATCCCGGACCTGCTTCTTTTTCGCAGTGCAGCCATGTCTTTTTCTCCCTTCCCTGGTTTTCCATCACCGCCCTTGAGTCAACGTATGCGGAGATAGGAGGGATTCGTTCGCTCCAAGCCACTCTATCACAAAGACGCAACCAAGGGGCAAAAGGTTGCCGCATTTTTCGGACTTTTTTGGGGGTGAGGCACGGAACACTATCGCCAAACGACTTGCGGTGCCACCCGGTGGCCCGTCAACATGGGAACGGCTGGCTCGAAAAAGCCCCACCCCACGAAGCAACGTGCTTTTCGGACTGCTCCTCGTAGTTTGAGTTTACACAATTCGATCTCCACGTCGATCCATTTTTGGGCCAACTCCCGGAATTTGCGGTAGGTTGCGGTTTGCCGCTCCAGCTCCTTGCGGCCACAGTCGGGCGCTTCGCGGTCCGGCCGGCGCGAGACGTGGCCGCTTCTCCGGCATTTCTCACTTCCTATCGCGGGGAAGAGCGAAGTTGCCCATGTTGCGCTTCCTAAAGAGGCCGCGGATCTGATCGCCGAAACGGGGTGCTTGGTATCCGTTTGGGTAAGGAACAAAAAGCCGTTTCATACGGCTTCCGGCGATCTTGAAAAGACCGTGCGTGACAAAGAGGAGAAGATGCTCGCTAATCAGGCGTTGCAGACGCCTGCGCAGATGACGTTTGGTGAATGCGCGCCGGGGCCCGTGGATCGTCAGAATGTGGCTTGCGTCATTCAGGGAATGCGGGAGGATGGGGTTTCCCGCTATTGCCAGGTTCTGCTCCGCCTCGCGGCCGCTGTAAGAATCTCCCTTCCCGTTTTTCACGTGTCCATAGTCGTGATCCTGATGGACGACGGTTGTTATTTCCGTGGCGTCAATGACAGCAACTCCGAGCCATCGCGCCCTGCCAAGGAGCCAGTTGTCCCAGCCGGGTCTGCCCACGGCGAAAGGAGGCAACTCGCCCAGCGCATCCCCGGTCGGGAACAGGAAGTAGTCGCTGCCCGCCGCCGGGTGGAGGATTCCCTTTTCGCGGACGTAGCGGCGCAGCCATTCTTCCCACTGCAGGCTGGAAAAGTCCCAGGGCTCGGCCAGGTGAACGTCCCAGCGTTGACCGACCATGAGGAACCGGCGCAGGCGGGCAATCTGTGCGGCTCGCGGGAATTCACTGGTCAACATGATGTCGGCATTCAGATAGCAGGTCAGGGGGAAACGGGCGTTCTCGGCGGCCAGGCGGAATGCCGAATCCAACAAGGGGGTTCCATACTGATTCCGGGCAATGCCGGGAAGGTGAAGGATTCCGAGTTGCCGGGCGGTGTCCGCCACACCGTCGTCATCGCCGCACAGAATGACCTCGCAGGGAGGGGCAAGGCGTGTCCAACTCTGAATGGCATTGCGCTGAATGACCGACAGGTTGCCGGAAAACGGTTTGGGGATTGTGAAGAACGTGATCATATGCTGAACCGTCGCGTATGGGGGGCTAGGACCGCCCAAGGGTCGGAAAAGAGGATATGCTCTATCAGGATCCGGAAGCGCGGGGGTTTTCCTCCTTCAGTGCCTGACGGATCGAACGCCGGGCGTGATTCCACGCCTTAAGACCCGATGCGGCCCGCCTCAGGATGGGATTCGAGAGCCGGCTCGAGGGGGGCGCCGACACTTCGAACGTACTCAGATTTCGGATCAGATCCGGCCGCCTCACCATGATCCAGGCAGACAGTTCCGGCGCGCTTGGGCAGATGGCCAGAACCCGATGTCCCAGCTCGAGGAAGGCCAGCGTCATCGTCCGCATGTACATGGGATGGTGACCGGTTGCCCAGGGATCGAGGATGGCGATGGTTTTCATGGAAGATTGCATCCGACGCTCAATGAAGGTTTTCCGGCACCGCGGGAGAGTATTGTCAGCGGTAGGCCCACCACTGGAGCGCTGGTATTCGTCGGAAGATCCTCCGGAACCACAGCCTGCGCCTGATCATCCGCATGACTATTGCTTTGCCGGGAGGCAATACCGCTTCTCGAAACACTTTCTCCTCCAACGCGTGAAGGTCCGTGCGCAGGCGCTTCGAGTCCTTGAGTTCCTCGACTATCTCTGGAAGATGCGATGCGTTCTTTTTCCAGTCCAGATGCTCGCGGGCGAAAGCCATCGCTTTTCGTTTCTCATCCCGAAGGCGCTCCTGATTATCCAGGTAATAGCGCATCGGCTCGGCGACTGCCTCCGGTGCGCAGTAGCACTCGGGCCAATAGTACCCATCCCAACGGCCGCGGTACTCAAACGGGGGGACCAAACGTCCGTTTTCGCCATGCCGGACGAACTCGTTCATCGGCGCAACGTCCGGAACTATGACGGGGAGGCCGCAGGCAAGGGCTTCCACAATCGTCAGTCCGATTCCTTCAAGGACGGTGGGATAGACATACACGTCGCCAAGGTGAAACAAACCTGGGGCGTGAATCGCACCTTCAAGAACCTCAACCCGCCGATCCGAGCGCGCGATCTGCTCCAGTTCGGGCCAAGCGCTTATGGGGACTTGCGAGTGCCAGACGAAACGGGAATTCCCCGACAGCAGCCGGAATGCTTCCAGCGCCACACGGGTTCCCTTGCGATCCGGACTGAGCCCTGACGAGTGAAAAAAGACAACACAGTCTGGATACACGCGCTCGCCGGTTCCCTGGAAAAGGCAACAATCAGTTCCCCATGGAATGTAAAGGGCACGAGGATGGTGTTTGAACACGGAATAGTGGCGCTTTGTATTGCACAGCAGGAAATCATAGAGATCGAAGAACTCCACCGTGTTAGCTCTATAGTAGTCTACGTAAGCGCCAATCGCGACGTCCAGATACCGGCGGCAAAAAACCACCGCGGTAAAATCCCACTGTTCGTTGAAAATGAGCATTTCGATGCCGTGGCGCTTGACCCACCCCTTGAGATCCACAAAGTCAACTGCCGTGGCCCTGGAGGTGCAGACCCGCCCCCAGGTAACGTAGTCCAGATCCCAGTTCGGGTCTCCTTTTGCATATTCCCCCGTCCGCGCATAGATGAACACCTCGTGCTTCTGGGCCAGGATGTCCCGGTAGGCCCGAGAGACGTATGCTCCGCCGCGTTCAAACCAGGTGGTGATGATTCCGATCCTCATGAATGAACCTCCACCCAGGGGTACACGCTAGATGTTCCCGTGTTGATCACGTCGAGCATCATGCGCACCATGCAGGTTGCGTTGTAATCGCGGCACATTTTCTCCTGCCCGCGCCGGCCCATCGCCTCCGCTTGTTCGGGATTTCTAAGATAGAATCGTATTTTCTGCTTCAGTTCCTGGACCCCATGATAGCAGTCCAGTTCCTTTCCGATGTCGAAGAGCGTCTCGCAACCGGGAAAGTAATACGCCAAGTAGAGTTTGCCAAACAGGAGGTAATGTGTCAACCGGTCAGAGGTATAGTACTTGATGTTCTGGAACGCGCTCACGCCGATCCCGAACTTGCAACGGATGATTTTCTCGATATAGTTCTTTCCTCGTAGATACCGCACGGGGAAGAACCTGTTGGAAAGGTGTCGCAGAAACGAATTGTTTCCCAGATAACGTGTGGTGCCGATGACTTGGATATCCCAGCGCCTGGAAAGGTACCGCATGACTTCCTCGCGTTCCGGCCCCATAAAGCCGTAGTACGTTCCGGAAAACAGCGGCCGATCCACGGAGACGGGGACGTCGGTGAATTCCTCCACCAGGTGAGGATCGCAAGGGTTGAGGTAACAAGCGGCGCACTTTGGGCGCCCGACTTCAAAATAGTGCCGCAGCGTATCCCCCGCGGATGACATGAAAAGGACGTCGCACTCCCGCAGGTTGTCCACCAGCCAAGGCTCCGGTTCCAACCGGGCGTCTCCGTACCAAATCGTCACTTTGCATCCGGAGCGTCGGACATCGCGAAGGGCCTGTGGGGAGATGGACTCTCCTTTGCCAATGAACAAAAGGTCGCGGGACGCCGCTCGCTGCACCAAGCGCCGGTTCATTTCCGCTTGGCCGTGCTCGGCAAGAATCTGGCGAAAATCAAAGGATTCATGTTCCAGACCGTTGGCAAGGAGGCCTTTTCTGAAAACGATGTCTCCTCCCAGGCAATGATCCTGAAAAATACCGGCGTGCAGGACTTTCATCATGTATATAACCGTCCTGTCTTCTAGCGCAGAACCCTCTCTTGATCCAAAGACTATCCCGCGTGAACTGGCGAGACTCACTCTTTTTCCGCCGAGAAGAACAGGTCATAGTTCGGACGGAAAGGTTCAATCACAAGATTCTTGAAGCCTCCAGCGCAATGGAAGAATTCTCGGATCATATCGGGAACAAGGTACAAACTGTGTGTCATTTCCATCCGGGCGGCAGGTTCATCGGAATAGCCGTCGGGCACGAAGTTCGCCAAGACTCCCCCCGGGCGAAGTATCCGCCGTGCTTCTATGATCGCTTGAATAGGCTGGAAAACGTGTTCATAAGAATGCGAACCGACAATCAAATCAAACACTATGCCGGAATTCTCAAACAAGCGGCTAAGTTCCTCCCATCTTCCTTTCAGAATCCGGTTGGCGACAGGAAGGTCATGATCCCAAACTTTTTCTTTAAAGCGTATAATCCCCTCCACGACATATTTATCCACGGCATACCAATTCGAGTACTCCCGAAGTGGGAAAACCGGATGCGCGCCCGGACCCACCTCCAGAATCCGCGTTTCTTTTGAGATCCAAGAGTAGTGGCGCAAGATATGCCGCCGCATGTATCGGTGTGGGGGAGCATCCGCCTCAAAGAAGTATCCTCCCAGTTGCCTGCTCTGGTACAAGTATTCCTTGATCCGGGAGCAAGTAGCGATGTCCATCCCTGTTTCTCGCGCGCAGGCTTCAAGCAGCCGGAAGTCTGGATATTCCATGAAAAACCGCAGGACCTTTTCGATCTTTTCTTTTGAGGGCATTGAGTCTGCGCCCCAAAAGCCTGTTCCCGCTTTCGGGACGGCAGAGTGCCGTTTTATCCACCGTTTCAGCCTGGGCACAATTCCAGAGGAAGCGTTCACTTTGCTGCCTCCTGGGAATCTGTATGGCTGCGCGGGCCAGCGTTTCCAGGCTCTCGTGGTTCGAGAAAGGATACGGAGCCGGTTTTCCTTAAGAGGGCGCGGAAGCAATAGGAATCATGCTCCTTGGAATAGAGAGCGCCCGCCGGAATGGCAAAGCCGGCGCTTTCAACCCAGTGCAATCCCAATATAGGCAGAATCTTGTGAAGGTATGCAAGATTGATTCGCGGATAATCGAAGGTTAGGACGATCATGCCGTCCGGTTTTAGAGCTCTCCGAAATTCCTTGAGGGATTTGAAAATCGCGTGAGGGGAAAAAAGCCGTAATGCGAAGAAGAAAGGAAGAAGGCCCGGCGAAGTGTTGAAACGGTCCTCCAGATGCTCCAGGACCGATATGCAGAATATCTTGTCAAAGGTCTCGCTCTCGTGAGGCAGGTTACAGATATCGCACTGTTTATAATGAATTTTGTCCAGGTACCTCGCCGGAAAAGCATCCGCCGTATCCTTGCCGTACACCTCGGCGATCTCCTGCAATATGGCCCGCGGAGAGAGAATTCTTGGATCGCTATCGCACGCATGAACCTCGCCGCACACATCCAGCAGATGGAACTTTAGGGGATGACAGACTCCGCAGGCCGCGTCGAGAACGACGTCTCCCGGCCGCGCGAAAGAGGCCGCCCAGGCGTACTCATAAGGACGGCTCCACCAGTAACTGGGCATGTCAAAGACAAAGTGTTCCGCGCGGGGATCATCCTGCAAAAAGAAGCCTGGAGCGCCTTCAGACACCGGTGTCTCTCCTTGCAAGAAGGATGAAATTCGCTCCGGAAAGGGCGGGATAAGGTTGCTCAAGCACTTCCAGAACCCGGAAACTGGGGAATTGCGCCAGGCAGGCCTGCGTATCCCTCCACTTGATGTGGGGTGGAGTGTTCTCCGCGGACCCAATGTTCGTATAGAGAATGACGTATCGTTTGGCGCAACGAAAGATGTCCCGCAAGGTGGTAAGAAAAGCCTGTTCTTCTATGATATGATAGAGCACGTCCAGACAAACCACAAGATCCACCTCGGGCAAGGCGGGAGAGACGCCCCTTGTGGGATCGTACAGCAGGAATCGCCAGTTGGGTTTTCCCTGAAACTTCCGGCGGCACAATTCCAGCGCCGATGCAGCGATGTCCGTGCCCGTGTATTCCTTGTATTCCATCAAACTCAATTGATTTCCGTCGCCGCACCCGAATTCGAGCACGGAATGAATCTGTTCTTCGCGGAGGAACCGGTTGACTACACCCGCCTTGTACTCAGCAAGAATCCCCTCCGAGCCGGAGCCGGAGGTCCCGCCACACCGATATCGTTGTTCCCAGTACTTCTTGGCGTCAAATACCGCGTTTGCACAAACGCGCGTCCCGTCCGGACATCCGATGATGCCGGAGGTCAGGGAACGGAACCAGTCGAGGACTTTCTTAGGAGTCTTGCGGTTACCCATCGTGCCCCTCGAGAATCTCCCAGCGCGCTCTGCAGAACGCAATTCCACCGGCGGGATCAGGGGTACGGCCCGTGCCGAAAACGTCCCGCGGCTCAACGGTGAGAACGCCGACATTCTCCACGTAATCCGCCACGTCGCGGGGACGTCCGATCCAGACGTGAACATCGTAGCTGCCGTGCATCATCGGAAACTGTTCGAACCTGCACCGCACCGTGTTCTCTCCCCTAAGGTGGACCGGAGCATCTGCTTGTTCCCAAGTGTACCCCCTCACCATCTGCTTCTTCATAATATTGCCAAAGAGGATGCCGACAATGGCATTCTTTAGATCTCCGACTGTCTTGACTTCGACCGCGAACGAATCGCCCATGCCGATGCTCTGGACGGGTTGGCCGGATTCATTCAGGAATCGTAACCCGACGGCCCGCACCTCCCCGCTGCCGATCCGGTCATTGCGATCCTTAAGCGGCACCGAGGGATTCTCCAGAGTGTTCGAATAGCAGACAAAGGCCTCGTGGGTGGGCCCGTCGAAAACCATTTGGCCCGATTGGAGCACGATGGACCGGGGGCAAAGGCTTTCGACAGCAGCCATATTGTGGCTGACAAAGAGAATCGTCCTTCCGCTGCCCGCAACACTGTCCATCTTCCCCAGGCATTTTCTCTGGAAAGCCACGTCCCCCACGGCCAGGACCTCGTCCACGATCAGGATTTCCGGCTCCAGGTGCGCGGCCACGGCAAACGCCAGGCGGACGGACATCCCGCTGGAATAGCGCTTCACGGGGGTGTCCAGGAACTTCTCCACCTCGGCGAACGCAACGATTTCGTCGAACTTGCGGTCAATCTCGGCCTTCTTCATCCCCATGATCGAACCGTTGAGGTAGATGTTCTCACGCCCGGTGAGTTCGGGGTTGAAACCGGTGCCGACTTCGAGCAGCGACGCGACGCGTCCGCGGATCTCGGCGTGGCCGGTGGTCGGGTCGGTCACCCGGGAGAGAATCTTCAGGAGGGTGGATTTGCCCGCGCCGTTGCGGCCGATGATGCCGACGACTTCGCCGTGCTCTACCTCGAGGTTGATATCCCGCAAAGCCCAAAACGTTCCGGGCGGGGTTTCCGGATCGGCAGTGCGGTGGTCCCGGACGGCGGCCCGGAGTTCCTGGACGCGGGCGGCGCTCAGGGTGCGCCGGGCGGCGCCTTTGAGGGCCCGCGCCGCCTTGTGGCCAAAGAACCGCGGGAGGTCCATCAGTGTTTCGCGGAAGGTGCGCTTGAGGTCCACCGTCTGGCCGAGCCGGTAGCGTTTGCCCAGCCCCTCTATGCGTATGGCGATCTCGTTGCCCATAAACGTCCGTTCTCGATCCCCTCGCAGTGCTACTGTTATACTATGTCCGCGAACATCTTCTCCACCCGCTTGAAGTAATAGAGCCCGAAGACCAGCATGCCGATTGTGAAAGGCAGACCCGCCGCTATGAGGAGCCACGGGGTCTCGGGCGGCGTCTGAGTTGTTGTTCTCAGGATCAGCTGCGGCGTTCCGTCTTGAAGTATCTCCACGATGATCCTCTGGCCTTCGGCGATCTTGGCCGGGATGTTCACCCCTTGCAGCACCATGTCGGTCACCTTCCCCACCGTCATCACATGATGGGCAAAGCACCAGCGGCATCCTTCGATCAGGCCAGCCATCGGGTTGAGCCCATACAGGTAGCGCCAGATCCCCCAGCGCGCCGGAATCCCGCTGAACGGGATGATGACCGAGGCGTACATCCAAATCGAAGTGAGAAAGGGCACCAGTTGGCCAACGTCGCGGTAGCGGACGTTGAGCGCGGCGAAGAAGAGTCCGACGCCGAGCGCCGTGGCAATCGTGAGGAGAAGCAGCACGGGAAGCAAGACGACGGATGCGGCGGGAACCACATGGAACCAGAGCATCAGAGCGACGAGAATCCCCAGGGCTATGAAGTAGTCCGCCAGGCCGGTGATACACGCGTTGAGAGGGATGAGCAGGCGCGGGAAGTAGACCTTGGTGAGCAGATTGGCGCTGCCGACGAGGCTGTTGCTGATAGTGCCCAGCGTGGCGGCGAAGTAGCGCCAGAGCGAAAGGCCGATCATGAAGAAAACGGGCGGGGGGAGTCCGTCTGAAGGCAGTTTAGCCAGGTTGCCGAAGATGACTGTAAAGGCGATGGTATTGACAACCGGATTGACGAATGCCCAAGTGAAACCAAGGAGAGTCTGGCGGTAACGGAGCTTCATGTTCCGCCAGACGAAGAAGTAGAGCAGCTCGCGGTATTCCCACATCTCACGTAGATTCAGCGCCATCCAACCCCGCGAGGGCCGGATGTGGACTGTGGGAACGCTTGGGGAACCAGCCATCGGAATTCTTTCCTCGTATCCTCCGTGGCAGACAGTGCCCGGTGGCCGACTGTCTCCATGCCGTTCTAATTGAGGTTGTCCGGGAACGCAAGACCTAAAATCCGGTGTGGGCTCCCAGGAGAGGGTCTTGCGATATGGGTTTCTTGGCCGGTTCTATCAGAGCGTGGGATGGACGGACACGGACAAGCACGGACGGAATGGTGAGGGAGTATGCTATTTCGCAAGACCCTCCTCCCGGGAGAATTTCAGAGTAGCGACATGGCGGTGGGCAGGCTGAAGCTTGTACTCTAAACGGGTTCGGAGTCCTCGCTTTTTCTGGCTTCAGCTTGTTTCTGCTTTCCCATTTTCCTCGGCGGAGAGACTTTGAAATTCTCCTGGCCGTTTCCCTGACTGACGTGTTTTTTGACTTGACATTCGCATGTGCGCGGCATATATAGAAGGTCGGCGATGGTCGCACGGGGATCAGAAACCCTTGATTCCAGTAGGTTTATGGGTTTCCCTCTCCGTGTGCGGACGTTGTGTTGCAGGATTTCGGCGGACTGCGGTGTGCCAAGGGGTAAGATTTTGCCCGGCCGGAGCGCCGCTCCAGCCTTATCGCGCAAAGGGAGGTTATCAGACATCAGGACTCCAAAGCGTTTCAAGCAGACAGGTCCGGAGTATATGCTGAATGAGTTGATCCGGGCCTCGCAGGTTCAGGTGATTGGCGCGGACAGCGAGAAGCTGGGTGTTCTTTCGCTGGAAGCCGCGCTGGAGCTGGCGCGCAAAGAAGGCGTGGATCTTGTGGAGGTGGCCCCCAATGCCATTCCTCCTGTTTGCCGGATCATGGATTACAAGAAGCTGCAGTATGAAAAGCAGCGGAAGATGAAGGAGGCCCGTAAACACCAGCGGCACGTTGAACTCAAGGAAGTCAAACTCCGTCCGAATATAGACGAGCATGACTACCAGACGAAGCTTGCGCACCTGCGGGAGTTCATCCTGCAAGGCAACAAGTGCAAGATCTCGCTCACTTTCAAGGCGGGCCAGCTGCGGCGGTTTGAGATCGGCAACAAGGTCGTCCAGAAGATGCTGGACGACGTGAAAGACATCTGCGTGATCGAAAGCAGGCCTTCCAGTCAGGGCCGGATGATCTCGGTGATCATCGCCCCCACCAAAGAGGTGGTTGCCGAGGCGGAACGCGAGTTCAAGCTGGAGCTGCAGCACAAGAAGGAGGAGCACGAACGCCGCCTCCAGGCCAAGAAACCGGGCAAAGATCCCAGCGAAATCCGGCTCGGCGAGGCTTCCGGCGCCAAACCGCCCGCCGAGAATGAGGCGGGGCTCGCGGGGAATGAGCCGCCGCACGTGGAGAATGAGCCGCCGCACGTGGAGAATGAGGCGGGGCTCGCGGAGAATGAGCCGCCGCACGTGGAGAATGAGGCAGGGCTCGCGGAGAATGGGCCGCCGCCCGCAGAGAAGGAGGCGGCGAACCCGGTACAGGAGACCGAGGAGCAGGCACAGGGAACGGTGAACCCGGCACAGGAGACCGTGACCCAGCCATAGGAAATGGAACATACAGCACGGGGCCCTGCCCGCCAGCGGAGAAGGGGAATTCGTTCCCGCATTTTGGCCGGGACAAGGCGCCCGTGGTTCATACCGAGAAAGGAACTGACATGCCCAAGATGAAGTCGAAAAGCGCGGTGAAGAAGCGTTTCAGGCTGACCGCGTCGGGAAAGCTGAAGCGGCACCACTGCAACGCGAGCCACCTTCTGACGAAGAAGAACGCGAAGCGCAAGCGGCACCTGCGGGCTTCGGAGATCGTGCATGCGAACATGCACAGGAAAATCCGCCGTCTGCTGGTTGCCTGAGAAATGTTTATTGAATGCCCATTGGGTCTTGGATCTTAAAGGAGTCATAGAGCAATGCCACGGACCAAGAACAGCGTCGCCACGCGCGCCCGCCGCAACAAAGTGATGAAACAGGCGAAGGGTTACAAGGGAGCCCGGCGCCGCCTTTTCAAGAACGCCAAGGAAACCCTGATGCGGGGTTGGACTTACGCCTACCGGGACCGGCGCGTCCGCAAGCGCGAGTTCCGCGCCCTGTGGATCACCCGCATCAATGCCGCGTGCCGGGAGAACGGGATCACCTACGGCGCCTTCATGAATGGTCTGAAGAAGGCCAATATTGAAGTGGACCGCAAGGTCCTGGCTGACCTCGCCGTTCGCGACGGCGGAGGCTTCCGCCGATTTATTGATGCGGCCAGGGCAGCGACTGCCTGAGTCCGCCTCTGTTTTCGGGCACGCCGTAAGAAACGCTCTGAGCCGCTTTTCCTTCTTGCGCCGGAATTGTATGATTCCGGCGCTTGCCATACCAGCGAACGGAAAACAGCAATGGCCACTCTCTCCGAACTCACCCAACAATTCCAGCGCCTTGCCGCGGAGGAAGCCGACGCCATCCGCAGCGCGGCCGACTCGGCCCAGCTCGAGGAAGTCCGCCGTGGCGTTTTCGGCAGGAAGGGACGCCTGTCCACCCTCATGCGCGGCATGGGAGACCTGATCTCCGAGGAGCGCCCGCTGGCCGGCAAGGCGGCGAACGACGTCAAGGAGGCGCTCCTGGCCGCCATCGAGGAGCGCGCCGCTCAGATCCGCAAGGAAGAGCTCCATGCCGCCCTTGAGGCCGAAACGCTCGACATCACCTTGCCCGGCATCCGGCCCCGCATCGGCTCGCTTCACCCGCTCACCCAAACGTTGCGGGAGATCGAGGACATCTTCACGGCGATGGGCTTCACCATCGAGCTGGGGCCGGATATCGAGGACGACTATCACAATTTCGGGGCTCTCAACTTCCCGGAAGATCATCCCTCGCGGGACATGCAGGACACAATCTACCTCCATTCGGACCTGCTCCTGCGCACCCACACCTCGCCGGTCCAGATTCGCACCATGATGGCGCGCAAACCCCCACTCGCCATCATCGCTCCCGGAAAGGTTTACCGCTGCGACACACCCGATGCCACCCACAGCCCCACGTTCCACCAAGTCGAGGGCTTCATGGTGGACACCGATATCCGGTTCAGCGATCTGCGCGGGGTATTGCAGGCTTTTATCCATCGGATCTTCGGCCCCGGCGTCACCTACCGTATGCGGCCCCATTTCTTCCCCTTCACGGAGCCCAGCGCGGAGGTGGACGTGTTGTTCGAGCGCCGCAACCCTGGTGGCGCCTTGGTCCGCGAGCCGGTGGAGATCCTGGGCGCCGGGATGATCCACCCCAAGGTTCTCGAGAATTGCGGGATTGACCCGGAGCGCCACACCGGCTTCGCGTTCGGCATGGGAGTGGAACGGATCACGATGATCCGGCACGGCATTAACGATCTCGGGCCGTTCTTCGACAACGACGTCCGGTTCCTGAGGCAGTTTGACTAGAAAGATGAATGACGAATGATGAATGATGAATGATGAATTGAGGAAGGATGAATGACGAATGACGAATGACGAATGATGAATTGAGGAATGATGAATGATGAATGATGAATTGAGGAATGATGAATGACGAATGATGAATTGAGGAAAGATGAACGGAGAATGGGGAAGAGCGGGCTTGTTTTCGTTCGTAGTTTCTCGTGGCGCCCGAGAACGAATGAGAATGGACGAGTTGTAGCGCTCTTTTGTCCCTTTTGTCCCTGATGTCCTTTGTGTCTCTGTTGTCGTTTAGGTCCTTTTTCAAGGCGGCACTTACTCTTCCGCACTTCGCCCGAGAGGATAGGTTTTCCCCATGATAATCAGCTACCAATGGATCACGGAATTGCTCGGCTTCGCCATCCCTCCGCGGGAGATGATGGAGAAGCTCGTCATGCTCGGGCACGAGATCGAGGAGTTCGTGGATCTCGGGCTGCTCGACAACCCCATCCGGATTGCTCGCATCACGAAAGTGGAGCCTCATCCGGCAACCCAGGAGCCCGGCGCGGGGCCGAACGTGAAAAACCTGACGGTGTGCGCCGTGGACGACGGCGGAGCCGAGCCCGTGAGCGTTGTGTGCGGCGCGCCGAACGCCTCCGAGGGCATGGTGTCCGTTTTGGCGCGGAGCGGCGCGAAGCTCCCCGATGGCCGGGTTCTCCGCAAGACCAAAATCCGGGGCGTTGTGTCCGACGGCATGCTCCTGGCGCCGGACGAGATGGGACTGGGGACGGACCACGAGGGGATCATTGTCCTCGAACCTCGCGCGGAGGTGGGAAAAGGCTATGACCTGATTCTCCATCTCAAGATCACCCCCAACCGCGCGGATTGCTTGAGCGTGCTGGGGTTGGCGCGCGATCTTGCGGCGGCTTACGGCAAAAAGGTGTATCTGCCGCCGGTGCGCGTGAAGGAAACCTACGAGAACGTTATGGATTGGGCAAAGGTGACGATTCGCTGCGGCGAAGACTGCCCGCGCTACACCGGCCGCATCATTCACGACGTGAAGCCCGCCCCCAGCCCCGCCAAGCTCCAACACCGTTTGCTGGCCGTCGGATTGCGGCCCATCAACAACATTGTGGACGCCACGAACCTGGTTCTGATGGAACTGGGGCATCCCATCCACGCCTTCGACTACGACAAGCTCCGCAACCACGAGATCATCGTGCGAAAGGCGAAGCAGGGCGAGAAGCTTTTTCTGATAGATGAGACCGAGATCGAGTTGGTGCAAGAGGACATGGTGATTGCGGACGCTGAAGTCCCCGTGGCCCTCGCCGGTGTCATGGGTGGCGCCGACAGCGCGGTGAGCGGTGAGACGCGCAACGTCCTGCTGGAGTGCGCGCTCTTCAAGCCCGCCACGATCCGCCGCACCGCCCGGCGCCACAAAATGTCCACCGACGCCTCTTACCGTTTTGAACGGGGCGTGGACCCTGGAGGGCTTCCGCGGGCGTTGGATCGTTGCGCGATGCTGATCGCGGAACTCGGCGAAGGCAAAATCCCGCACGGAATCCTGGACGTCCATTTCCAGAGGACCGCCCCGCTTCACTTGGCGCTTCGGACCGCCCGCGCCTGCCGCGTCCTCGGAATTGACCTGCCCAAGACTATCATCGCCGACCTGGTGGCGGCCATTGGCTGCGAAATCCTGCGGACCGACGAGGAACTCCTCGTGATCTCCATTCCCAGCCACCGCGGCGACATCACACGGGAAGAAGACATCTACGAGGAGATCGCCCGGCTATACGGGTACGACCGGATTCCGTCCACGCTGCCCAACCTCCCCATCCAGGACCGCCCGCCCAACGCAACGGTCCGCACCCGCTGTCTTCTCCAGGATCTACTGGCCGGGCTCGGCTTCCGCGAAACCATCCATACCAGTTTCGTCGGCGCTGCCCAGATGGAAGAGCTGGGCCTCGATCCTCAAAGCGCGCTGAAGATCCTCAATCCGATCTCGCGGGAGCTCGACCTGCTGCGGCC
>Ga0315294_10002528_pt1 | contig 19988 bp, 28 predicted proteins | sample YL17G13_40_MG_FD_203626 | JGI IMG/M metagenome (GOLD analysis project Ga0315294, IMG submission 203626) | Sediment microbial communities from Yellowstone Lake, YNP, Wyoming, USA - YL17G13_40 | ecosystem: Environmental > Aquatic > Freshwater > Lake > Sediment | place: USA: Wyoming | collected...
TGTTATAAGGAAAAGAATAAAAGTTTAATTGTTCATTCTAATTTTGAGTATTGTGACTAAACAAACGACAAAATATTCAGCGATTCATGATTCTGGATTATTTTTACCAGGAACTTTATATTTACTTCAGCAATTAAATCAAAGAGGCGAACTAAGAAATAAAGATTTAATGAACAAAGATATTTTCCATAATGGGGCTGTTTTATCTGACAGATTAAAAAGAACACAAAAATACGATTTAGTCAAAAGAAATATAAAAAATATTCCAGGAGAACAGCCAATCATAACATATTTTCTTTCTGAATGTGGAAAACAAGTCATACCATTAATGGAAAAATTGAAGAAATAACACAAACATCAAAAACAGCCCTTAAATATTGATATGGGCAGGAAAAATGTAAATGCTACTAAGAAGCAGGCTAATTACACTTGATGTTAATTCATCTATCACAGAAATAAGATCAGTTTGCTTGCAATAAAATTCTTTTATCGGAATTGGTGTTTACTAAATTCTCCAGCTCCTCTAATTTCTGTTCTCTATCTTCTAGCATCTTTTTTCTTTTCTTTTCAGCTATTTCTTTCTCATCCTTGATTTCTCCGATTCCCTCTTTTAACCTTTTCATCTCATTCTCCAAGTTATTCCTTCTTTTCATGATACCTTGAAACGCTGTCTTTTCTTCCTGTTTTTTTAACTCGTCAGAAAGCTTTAGGTATTCACCAACTATCCTTCCTACAGTATTATCTTCTATCATTTTGCTTATAACGTCCAAAAACTTGTCGCTGTCCTTCAAGCTCAACTTTTCTTCAAGAATTTTCATCTTTATGTCTCTTAGAGCGGACTTGAAAATTCCTCCTCCAGGGTCTTCAGAAAGGATAAGATCAAGCGACTTCTGTGAATAGCAATCCAAAACTCTATTTTTAACAGACCAATTGTATTTCTTAAGGGGTGTCTCTATTTGCGATAAGCTTTGAATGAGTTCAGATTTCTTGTTTTGCATGCTCTGTTTTATTCCTTCCTTTGCGCTTTGCACTTCTAAGAACTTTTTCCATTCATCGCTTTCAGGCAATTTTTCTAGCTCGTCCCCAATATCCTTAACTTTTCCTTCCGTTTCTTTTAACGTTTTTTCCAATTCATCTGTCTCATTTTCCTTTAGCTCCTTTGTCAATTTTGATATCTCGGCGACAATTTCTTTCGCCTTTAACAGCTTTGAATTATGCTCCTTGAAATCCTTTAGCATGCTGCCCAGCTTATTGTCTATTTCAACTATTTGAAAAAAGCTTTGCACAACCTCTTTTCCCTCCTTTTCAAATAATATTTTAACAGCCGCATAGTCTTTTACAGCCTCCAAGTTTATGGCATTAATCAGCTTATCGGTTTCGCCATGGAAACTAAGAAAAGAAGCCATGTCCTCTCCAATCGGCTTTTGTACGTGCTCGATTAGAAAGTCCATCTTACCAACAAAGCTTTTTCTGCTTCCCACGGATCTCCTTATTATTATTGGGTATGTCCTCTCTGGATAAGGGGCCTCTTCAAGAGTTTTAAGCTGGTTTCTCATGTTGTTGGCGACCAATTGCAAGCTTGCATGCTCTTTTTTAATGGAATCTTTTAACGGCTCAAAGTCTTTTTCCGCCTTGTTCCTCAGAAAATCCTCTACTTCTGCAAGTGAAATCTTAATTTCCTCAATTCTTTCGCCCTCTTTTTTACTAAAAATCTTGTCTATCCAGCTCAATTCAATCAAAAATATATAATGATGCGAAAAATAAATAATAAGGTGAATTGATGGATCTGCTGGAAAAACTAGTCAGTACTTTCGGGGTAAGCGGGAACGAGGATGCTGTCAGGGATTTGATAATGGAGGAAATAAAGGGCTATGTCGACGATGTTTTCGTGGACAAGTTGGGCAATCTGATAGCTCATAAGAAAGGCGAGAGACCAAAAGTGATGCTGACAGCCCATATGGATGAGATAGGCTTGATTTCAAAGGGCATAGAAGGCAGGGGAAGAATATTGTTCTCAACCATAGGTTTCATAGACCCGACAATGCTTTTGGGAGAAAGAGTGCACATTGAAACAGAAAAAGGAATAGTTCATGGAGTCATAACTTGCAAAGAGGTCAACGATGGAACCATTTTGAACTCCATACCGAAGATTGATGAATTATTTGTTGACACTGGCTTGAGTAGGATTGACCTCAAAAAATTAGGGGTTGATGTTGGAACATTCATGGCACTGGAAAGGGACCTTTATTATTTGGGCTCTGACAAAATAATATGCGGAAAAGCGTTTGACGACAGGATAGGATGCTATGTATTGATAGAACTGGCCAAAAGACTGAAGGAAACCAGCAAAAACGAGATATATTATGTTTTCACGATACAAGAGGAGATAGGATTGGTCGGGGCATTGACATCGACTTACATAGTCGAGCCTGACTGGGCAATAGTTGTCGACGTTGCAGAGGCAGCAGACGCTTGTGGAGAGGTAACAAAAACCATTGGCAGAGGGCCCTGCCTAACCATTAAGGACGCCCAAACCATAGGAAACAGGGTCTTGAACAAGCACATAATGGAAATAGCCAAGAAGAACAAAATACACATACAAAAAGATGTTAGCGACGAGGGAACAACCGACGCTGCCAGCATATCGATAACCAAAGGCGGCGTGCCTTGCACTGTTCTAGGAGTATGCGTTAGAAACCTCCATACCGCGACGTCGGTAACAAACGTGAAAGACATAGAAGAGACAATAAAGATTCTAGAGGAGATGCTGAAGATATCGCCTGACGGCGAGCTCTGGAAATAAGCTTTAAATAAAATTAAGCATTATTTTTATATTATTCTGTTAAGGTGATGGGATGGGCAAAACTGAAGAAAATTTAAAAGCTGCTTTCGCAGGAGAATCGCAAGCCAACAGGAAATATTTGGCGTTTGCAAAAAAAGCTGAAGAGGAAGGATTTGTCAATATTGCAAAGCTATTCAGAGCTATTGCAGAGGCCGAAACAGTCCACGCTTTGAGCCATTTGAGAGCGTTAAAAATGATCAAGACCACGAAGGAAAACTTGCAGGCTGCCCTGAACGGAGAAACCTATGAGTTTACGGAAATGTATCCAGGCTTCATCAAAGCCGCGACAAAAGAAGGAATCAAGGATGCGGTGGTATCATTTAATTACGCTAACAGCGTAGAAAAAATACACGGGGAACTTTACAAGAAAACTTTGAACTCGATTAACAAAAATAAAGATATAGAAGAAAAAGAATTTTTTGTTTGTCCAGTGTGCGGCAATACTTTTGAAGGACAAGCGCCGGATGTTTGTCCCATTTGCGCAACTCCCAAAGAAAAATTCAAGAAAATTTCATGAGGTGATATAGTGTCTGTTAAGGATGTTAATGAAAAATATAGATGCAACATATGCGGAAATGAAGTCATAGTGACCAAGGTTGGCGGCGGGACTTTGGTCTGTTGTGGAGAAGAGATGGAACTGATCGAACCTAAAAAAACCAAGAGATCTGTATTAGAAGAGGGTTTTGAGGTTGAGGACAAAGAGGAAAAAGAGCCCAAAGAAAAGGAAGATTACGAAGAAGACGGGGAAGAAGAGGAAGACGAAGAGGAGGAGATTTAACATGATGTCAAGCATACCTATTGATTTGAAAAAAGTTGAAAAGGCTGATGTCAACAAAGAGATAGCCAGGATAGGAATGATAGCAGAGCTGGACGCGGTAAATCTTTATGAGCAGCTTGCGGCAATGACAGACGACAGCGATATAAGAAAAGTGCTTCTAGACATTGCAAAAGAAGAAAAAACACACATGGGAGAGTTTCAAGCCTTGCTGCTAAGAAACGACAAGCAACAGGCAGAAGAGCTGAAGAAAGGCAAAGATGAGGTTGACAAGACCACAAAATGACAATGGAACGATTAAATGAAGGTTTATACTAAAAATGATGAATTAGAGAACGCGTTAAAAGAGAAACATACGCCCAACATAAAAGCTCCTGAAAAAGTTAAGGTTGGCGAGGAATTTGAAGTCATGATAAGCATTGGAGAAAAGGTTCCCCACCCGAACACTATTGAACATCATATAAAATGGATTGAGGCCTTTGCTGAAATTGAAGAGAGATCATTTAACCCTGTTCATGTTGCTACTTTTGATTTTGGCCCAACGTTTGCAGAGCCTAAGGTTAAGCTCAGAATGAAACTGGAGAAAACAGCAAATTTGACTGTTTTGGGGTATTGCAATCTTCATGGAATTTGGGAGAGCTCGATTAGAATAAAAGTAGAATAGTTTGCGTAAGTTCTCGGATTGACTATTTTCTTCTTCTGGGTCTCTTTTTATTAGGTTTTATCAATTCTTGAATTATCATGATTAGCAAAGCAAATAAGACTATTATTCCAATTAACTGGAATATCATAATAACAAAATTAAAAGAATCCAAGGAGGGTCCGTTAACTTCTGTGACTATTTTTTCCGGAAGAGAAGGACTGATCTCTTCTATATAATTTGTTATGTATTCTCCTTCGGATTGGCAAACTCCATCCAAATAGTAACGACATTTAGTCGATGCACTAACTAAATGAGTAGAAAAAAATAAAAAAAGGATTAAAACAAATACTAGTTTTTTTTTCATGTTTATCTTCTATTTTCAGCTAAACTTAAACTGCGCATTGAGCTATTACCATGACTGAAGATATGCCTACTCCGGCTATATTTAATCTATACAGTCTGCCGCTAACATGCGTTACGCTTGTTTTTGAACATCTTTGTTCAATTGCGTCTGCACCATAATTTATTGCAATTGGCATAATATCAAATAAATCAATCACATTGTTACCATTCAAATCTAAATATGATGCACGTTCCACAAGCCTTTCAAAGCTGTCAGCTGTTTGACCTATTCTTGGTGAAAGAATTGTCACGTCATAAATGTCTACATCGCCATCCTGATCTACATCTGATTTGCATATGTCATCGTTTTCACATGCGCCTGACAATGCATTTGTATCATTTTTACCAAAGTTATTTTGAATTAAGTTAAGATCATCTATTGTTATTTTGCAATCTCGAGTAGGATCCTTGAATTTACGACCTGATATAGTGAAAAAACAATCTTCAACCGGTCTACTCCAGCATGTTTGATTTTTGTTGCAGTCAAAAGCTTTTTTCATGACAAGCAAATCATTGCTATCTATTTTTCCATCTTTGTTTATGTCTGCTCTTCCATCAATGCCTTGTTTATAAACGTAACTGCAGTAATTCACAAAAGTATATTCAGGATTATCACAATTTTCACTTGGCAATAAAAAGTCAGTTGAAAAAGTTTCTGCTCCAAGCTTTTGATATTGGTCTTTTGTGATTAGAATATCTTTAAAATTCATGGCAACTGTAACTGTTCTATTCGCTGCTTTAACAGTGTATCCAAGAACTGAAGCCATAATTATAGCTGAAATTAAAATTACCCAGATTTCTTTGTTTCTGATTTTCATATTAAATTTTATCATTAAACTGGTATATAAACATATCCTTATCAATGAGATTGAACTATCTGTTGAACTACAAGAACAAGTAAAATTACTAATATTACTATACCAAGGAATTCAAAAGCTAAGGTAAGCACTTTCAATGAAAATTCTGCGGATGAGCTACTGATACTCTGTCTGATAGATTGTAGTGCAGACTCTGCATCGGTTATTGATGTTGCTTCTGAAGATGTTGTAACGCTAAAACAATGAAATGGCATGACATTGTTAATGTTATTTGATGTATCATTTGCTGTTTGAATCCAACAGGCAACCCCAGAAAATCCTTTTGTATCAATAGTAGTATTAAACCACTGAGGATCTGATGTAAAAGTTATAGTATTGTTATCTTTCCAAGAACCTGAAATATTATGCTTTAATATGCCTTTACTCAATGTGTTTCCGCTATGCGCATCTTGCCAAAGAACAGAAACGCTGACTATAGACCCCTCATTTACAGGGTTCTTACTGTCGTCTTTATCATAACTATAGGCAGGCGGTGCGTTATCAGGCAATTGAGTAACATTAAAGCAATGGACGGGCATAGTAGTGTTCCAATTGCTAGAAGTGTCGTTAGCCCATTGATTCCAACATATTATTCCTGAGTATCCCGTGGTATCTATTGTTTTATTACACCAAGAAGAATTATCTGACAAATAGCATAATGTATAATTTTCCCAATTTCCCGTCATGTTTGTCTTTATTATAGCCTTGCCTAACCCATAGTTATCCTCCCATTTAGCATAGACATTTACTTTTGTTCCAGAATTTATAGGATTAGAATTTGTGTCATCATTATTAGAACCATAAGTTGGACTTTCAGAATCCGGAACTGATAGGCAGCTGATTGTGGTATTATCATCGTCTAAACTTCCCCAACCGTCATGCTCAACAAAATCGGTAAAAATTCCACAACTATCCACAATATAATTACCTATTTTATCACACGTTACGTCTGGCAATGTAACATAACCAGCAACATCCCAGCTATTAAGATAAATTTTGTGTCCATCCGGATGCATAACTATGCATTCTAGCAAGCATTTTCCTGGTAAGCCGTTTGGACAGTTGCTGTTAACAGTTATAGAAAAATTGTCATTTATATTTATGTTTGTTTTAGAAACTGAATAGCTGTTTATTGTTGGTTTCATTAACGTGCATTTAGGAGCAGAAGGATAGTAGGTATTGTTACAGATAAAGTGACTGTTAACAACACCATTACAATCAACCATTGCATTTAATCTTCCGCAATCAATATCTCCCCAAATTCTTTCATCAGCGTTAGGTATAGGTACACAGGTTAATGACTCGGTCCCATTGCAACAGCATTTAGACGACCAATATTCATCGCATTTAAAGGGTCCAGTAACAAGAATTTCACCAAAACACTGGCCGCAATAAGCTTCATTGTTATTTTCTACGCAAAATCCACAATCTTCATCATTATCAAATATACCTTGTCCGTCACAGCATGTGCCATCAGGAGATCCGTCATAAACAGGTACTGTAATACAACTTAATGATAATTTTGTTAAAAACAGAAAAATAACAAATAAAAATATAAAAAATAAGATATAATTTTTCATATTAATAGTTCAAAATTCTTGCTAATAAAGGTTAGTTCTTATGTTTCTTTCCCATTTCAAAGACTTTTTTATTAAGGTCAAAAAACTTTTCAGGAACATTTTCTTTCAAAGCTTCAAGTATAAATTCTTCCCTTATTGGAATTAGGTTTTTTGAAACAGCATAACCTAAAATGAAAATGTTTGAAGTCAAAACAGAGCCTATTTCTCTTTCAACTAACTTTGAAGCATCTAAGGTTATGATTTTATCTGCAAATGGTTTTATATGGTTGACAATTTCATCCATGCTTGGATATTGTTCACCAAAAGCAGAGACTGTAACTGGAGGTATTCTGTAATTATCAATTAGAAATGTTGTCTTATGTTTTTTAGAACCAAAATAGGTTATTCTCAAAGCTTCTAGCGGCTCTAGGGCTATTATCAAGTCTGCCTCTCCCTCCAAAACTAAGGGTGTGTACATCTTTTCTCCGAACCTTATGTGAATAGGTATGCTTCCTCCCCTCTGTGCTAAACCGTGCAACTCAGTTGTCCTAACGTCATAGCCTTGCTTTAATGCGGCCTCGGCTATTATCATTCCTAGCGTTAATGCTCCTTGGCCTCCAACTCCTACCACAATGATGTTGAATTCTTTCATTATTCCTTCACCGCATGTATTGCCTTGTTAGGGCAAATCTGAGCACAGACAGCACAACCCGTGCATATGTTCTTGTCTATTTTGTATACTCCATTCTCTTCACTTATTGCTGGACAGGCCAATTCATGCAAGCAAACTCCAACCTTTTTACAAGCGTTTTGATCTATCTCGAATTTAGCAGTTTTTATTCCTTCTGCTTTCCTTTTCCTCATTGCTAACAACTGGCACTCTCTCTTGGCAACTATGGCTGAAACCTTATCCTTTTGCAAAAGTTCTCTTATTGTGCTTATCATCAGATTAACATTAAACGGGTCAACGATTCTAACATCTTCTACGCCTAAGGCCTTTGCGACCTCATCTATGGCAACTTCCTTGCAAACTTCTCCCATTGCATTTTTTCCGGTTCCAGGATTTGGCTGATGTCCTGTCATGGCAGTTATCCTATTGTCCATAACAATTATCAAAGGGTTCGACTTGTTGAAAACCGTGTTAACCATGCCAGGCATTCCCGAATGGAAGAAGGTCGAATCGCCCATGAAAGATATGACCTTCTGATCAGTTGTTTTCCTTATGCCGTGACCCACTCCCTCGCTGGCTCCCATTGAAAAAATAAAGTCCTGAGTCTCGAATGGCTTGAAAACGCCTAATATGTAACAGCCAACGTCGCCTGCATAAACAACGTCCGCTCCTTTAGTTGCCGCCTTAGCCGCGTAGAAAGTAGCTCTGTGAGGGCAGCCTGGGCATAAAATAGGAAGCCTTTTAGGTTCTTTTATTTTCAAGTATTTTTTCTTATGAGCGGCTAGATCAAAATCATACTTCTTTCCTGTTATCTGGCTTAGAACATTCAGCACGATCTCTTCATTATATTCGCCGGCACAGGAAAAGTAACCTTTTCCTAAAACTTTTAATTTCGGATTTGCCTCCTTGGCAAGCATCTTAACATGATCTTCAACTATCGGCTCCAGTTCTTCGACAACAAGAACTTTTTTGAATTTTTTAATGAAACTCTTAATTAGATTGTCAGGCATAGGATACGTAAAACCGATTCTTAACACCGGCAGTTTGATATTCAAATCATCCATCGCATCCATAGCATAGTCAAATGATATGCCAGTGACTATTATCCCTGTATTGCCTTTTAGATTCTTATCGGCAATAAAGTTCATGTTTGAATTTTCAGAAACTTCTTTTAGCTTTTCTAATTTTTTATGCAATTCCTCATGGGTTTTAATCACTTGAGGAGGAAAGTTCCTAAATGCTATGTCTTTTACGAATCTTCCCTTTGTATTGCCCTTGACAATATTGCCCAAGTTTACAATGCTTCTCATGTGGTTCACACGAGTGGTGGTTCTTATTAGAAATGGCAATTGGAATTTTTCTGATAGCTCATAAGCCTTCTTGACAAAATCCTTGCACTCCTGAGCATTAGAAGGCTCGAGCATTGGCAAGTGAGCTATTCTCGCAAAAGGCCTTGTATCCTCCTCAGATTGGCCAGAGCTCCAACCTTGCGGGTCATCTGCTATGATAATAACCATTCCTGCTTTTATTTTTGAATAAGCTAATGGGAATAAACTGTCGCAAGCAACATTCAAACCGAAGTGCTTGAAAAAAGTCATTGACCTTACGCCAGACAAAGCAGCACCTGCGGCTACTTCCAAGGCGACCTTCTCATTAGTCGAGTATTCAAAATAAATGCCAGCATCCTTTGCTATCTCCGCGTATGTGTCTCCTATCTCAGAAGACGGTGTTCCTGGGTAAGTGGATGCTAGGCCTATCCCAGATTCCAAAGCTCCTCTGACTATGGCTTCATTGCCTAGAAGAAGAACTTTTCCCTTGTCAAGCAAAACTTTGTGCATATAATTAATATCTATGGCCTTTATATAAAATTATTTGGTTTTAATTTATGTTTGAGATGGCCCAGAGGGATTCGAAGAAACTTCTTTAGAAGAAGTTTCATCAAGAATCTTATCTTCGGTCATGTACCAATCCGTTTACATTGATTATCTATACATGCGTAACCTTTTGTAAATATTTGTGTTTTACAGTCTGAATCCGCTGAACAAGAAGTTGTTTTTTCGCATCCATTCTGTCCGCAAGCACATCTATACAAAATTTGAGGTGTTGCGCATGGCTCACACATAGATATCGTACCTATCAAATTTCTTCTGTTTCGAATTTCCTCTGCTTCTCTTAATGATACACATTGCATTCCAGAACTTGAATCATCACAAGGTCCGCATGATTCTAATCCGGTATATGCCAATATGCAGTCAGAACCAACATTACAATATTTATCTAATGGATTTATTATATTTGTAATTAAAAGAAATGCTAAAACAATTATAACCATCATAATCAAAACAATGTATTTCTTTTTCATATAAGAAAATTAATAAGGCCGATTTATATATGTTGTCTTTTTGTTAGGTAAAATTCCCTCATCCCTATGAAGAAGCTGTGAAGAACATCAAGATGGGCCCAGAAGGATTCGCAGAACCTTCTTTGGAAGAAGTTTCATCAAGAACTGTTTCTTTCATAATCATTATTTTATCTTTATAGAACAAAAATCTATTTAATTTGAATTGTCTGAAGGCTTGATTCATACTTTCTTAAATTCTCAATTTTAGGAGCTCTTTCAAAATTATCAGCAATTGTTGAAGCCTTTTCTACGATTTCAGGAGTAATCATATCAGTATTAAATAACTTCTGAAAATATGAAATAGACTCGGTTAATAAATTTAAATATTCTTTGCCTTTAGGTAAAATTTTATATCCTAAAATTGGTTTATCTATTCCTTCAATCATTTTAATTCTTCCAAGTCTCGTGTTTTCATTAAGTATGAAACTTAATCGTGCTGGATATATATTTCCAGTATCTCTAATTTCTGTATCTTCTATCAACTCTGAAAATGTTCTGTATGTTGGTTCAGCCACTATTAAAGCATGGTATAACTTATAATTATAAAATCTAAGTTTCTTCCAAAATCTTTCTTTAAATGGTTCCATATAAGAAATTAATGAATATAAAGGATTTAAATGTCTCATCCCTCCGAAGAACAAGATGAATCCAAAAGGGTTCGGAGAATGAACATACCAATTCTACAATTCAGATGTTTTTTAATTACTTTAATCTTTCCTTTATTATTTTGGCAAGTCTTCTGATACCTTCCTCTATCTTATTGTCGTCAGTGTTGCTAAAGTTCAACCTCATGCAATTCCTACTGCATCCATCAATGCAGAAAGCAGATCCATTGACATAGGCGACCTTGGCTTTGATAGCGTCCAAGAACATTTCCTTTGTGTCTATTTTCTCAGGCAAGGAAACCCAGATGAACATTCCGCCCTCGGGCTTATTCCAGCAAGAGCCATCAGGAAAGTGTCTTTCTAAAGCCTCAAGCATGATATCTCTCTTCCTCTTGTACATTTTCCTTATCTTGGGAATCTGCTTGTCTATGCAGCCTGATTTTATGTATTCTTCCGCTATGAACTGAACAAGCATGTTGGTGCACAAATCCACCCCTTGTTTTGCTATCGCCATTTTTCTTGCTATTTCCTCGTTTGCTATCAGCCAACCCAACCTGAAACCGGGGGAAAGAACCTTTGACAACGTATGCGTGTAAATCACCTTTTCATTTTTGTCCATGCTCTTCAGCGAAGGCAGTCTTACCTTAGAGTATTCCAGTTCCGAATAAGCCTCGTCCTCTAGAATAAGGATGTCATAAGCATTTGCTATTTCCAAAAGATGCCTCTTTCTTTCCAATGATAGCGTGGCGCCAGAGGGATTTTGGAATATGGGAATGGTGTAAATGAACTTTACAGCCTTGTTTGCCTTTATCTTCTCTTCCAGCTCATCAGTCTTCATCCCATTTTCATCCATATGAACCGGTATGTAGTCCGGCTGATAGCAATTGAAAGCTGTTAGGGCTCCAACATAGGTAGGGCACTCGACGGCAATGCAATCTCCAGGATTTATGAGAATTTTTGGAACCAAGTCCAAGACTTGCTGGGAACCTGTTGTTATAATCATCTGATTTAGATTGCACTTTATGCCTCTTGTCTTTCCCATTCTTTTTATTAATGCTTCCCTTAAGGGAGTTATACCCTCAGTTGGACCGTATTGCAAAGCTTGAGTACCGTTCTTTTCCAGAACCTTTTTCACTATTTTCTCAATGATCTTAATAGGAAAAGCATCAGGACTAGGCATTCCTCCTCCGAAAGAAATTATGTCAGTATCCTCTGTTAGCTTCAGCAGTTCCCTTATCTCAGAAGCCTTCATAGACTCTGTTCTATCAGCATATTTCATAAAAGTCACAATAATAGTTATAACTGTTTATAATATAGAAGAAGTAGGATTTAAGGATTTTAAATTTATTATTTTAATCGAACTTCCACACAAAATCTAAAGGAGATCCAAATGTCTCTTTTAATTCTTTTTTTCTTTGTTTTGCTGTCTCATCATCTACTCTCCAATAATTTTGAAGAGCTCCTCCGATAGTTTCTGTACCTAGAACGTCATCTACAAATTTAATTCTCCTTCCCATTCTCTTCATAGATTCTTTTGAATCTGATTCTACATTTTGAATAGAGCATTCATAAGCATCGCATTTACCAACTTTTTCTCCTCGTAAGAATTCGGGTATCTTCTTTTCAGGTTGCACAAAATCAAGCCAACCAAAAGCAAATTTTAAAAAATTCTCAGGAAGAATCCTACTTAAGCCTTTTTTTCTATAAAAATACATGTCATCACTTAATAAATGTCCATTACGATCTCCTCTAAAAGTTCTATATCCCTTTTCTCTCATTTCTTGAAGAAAGTTTACATATCTTTCATTTTCTTTTTCAAACCAATCATGTTTTTTTCCATTTTTATCAACAACAATTTTTATATTATTACTATCATATCTAATACCATTAGGAAAAACCCAACTATAAGTCGTGGTATCATGACCATTTTTATCACAATTAGAAATATATTTTAATGTAACATCGTGAACATCCTTTTCTTTTACACAGTTTGAAGAAGTGTTGGCTATCACATGCCATCCTTTATAGTGCTTCTTATTATAATCTTCAATTATCTTCGCTGCATCTATCATATTACTATTATGGAGTAATAAATATTTAAATTTAACTGTACATGTTATAAATTGAAAATATGCTGACAATCAGAATTATACTTCATAATTATTAAAAAGACTTCTGTTATAAAATCTTTACAAACCTACTATTTTCCTTTGCTTTTCTAATAAATACCTTGTCTCCGGTTTTGATATCAGCATAAATTCTCTCTTCTTTTCTTCCGTCTGGCACTATCTTATTTTTACTGCTTCTGGAGAATTTGATGATAATTTCCTTGTTATCCGGAATTATTTTGCTTTTTTCAACTCTCTTCATAACTTTTCTATTTTTTATGAAACATGTTTTGTTAAAATATGCTGAACAGACAGGTTTTACCACAAACTTCTTTTCATTTTCTTTTAAGACAGGACCTCCAGCAGTCCAGTTATAGCCTGTAGAGCCATATGCAGTAGCAACTATAATGCCGTCCCCTATCAATTCGTCCCCAAAAGCATCTCTTCCGTTTATAAAAATTCTAAACCTGCTTGCACTTTCATCATCCCTTAAAACAGAAATATCGTTTATTCCCCATCTTTTTATACCATCGGACGAGACTTCAATCCTTGTAACTTTTTCAATTTTATATTCTCCTTTTTTGATTTTTTTCAAAGCTGCAGAAAAAGGAATTTTTAATCTTTTAATTGAAAGTAACGCTACGTCTTGATATTCTTTGACAGCCCTAAAAATTGTCCCATCTCCACCAACAACTATGATAATATCATACCTAGCTTTTTTGATTTTGCTACAAACGTCGAACTTTAATTTATTTCTTTTCAGAACGTCTATTATCTTCTTCGTCTCCTTTTTGTAAAACGGTTCGTTGTTGCTGAATAAACCAAGCTTCATGCCTATAAATTAGAAATTTGAACATAAATAAACAGCTAATATTAAACTTTAAATAAATTACCAATTAATGATTTTTATGGACGGGGAAAACAAGCCTATAGAAGCTACAGAGAAACCTAAGTCAGAAGAGAATATCATAGTCATAAAGAAAACAAAGATTATCATAGCATTTGCTGCGGCTATAATTATCATAGGTGCAATAATAGGATACAGACTGTTCTTCACAAGCAATCCAAACGGTAAAGTGGAGTATATATCTAACTATAGTTCTGTTCTAGGTAACGAGAATGCAACTGTATACGTAATAGAGTTCTCTGATTATGAGTGCCCTTACTGTCAAGCTTCTGAAGGAACGAACCAAGAAGTTATTTCAAGACTAAAAGAGGGAGACCCCACATGGGAAGCGCCTATACCAAATGTTATAGAACAGTATGTAAACACTGGAAAAGTAAAACTCGTTTTCAGGAACTTTCCTTTGCACGCTGACTCTAAGGAAGCGGCACTGGCAGCTAAATGCGCCCAGGAACAAGGCAAGTTTTGGGAATATCACCAAGTTCTTTTTAAAAAATATGATGCTCTGACGAGCACTGACTTGAAGAAATATGCTGTTGACCTAAACTTAAACCTCAGCCAATTCAACCAGTGTTTAGGCTCTGATAAGTATGAAAAGAGTGTTGAAAATGATTTGAAAGATGGCAATGCCTTGGGAGTTTCAGGGACTCCGACCTTCTTTATCGGAAACGATGAGAAGGGATATGAAAAGATTGTAGGCGCTCAACCTTTCTCTGCTTTCAAGCAAATAATAGACTCAAAGATTTCTGTCTAGCCATTCTCTTACCACTTCTTCCGGCAATGCCCCTGCAAATTCTGCGACCATCTTCCCATTCTTAATCATTTTCACAGAGGGTATGCTCATTACTCCATAGGTTTTTGCTGTTTCCTTATTTTCCTCCAAGCTAATCTTTACTAGAACAAACTTATTCTTGTATTCTTTCTCTAGTCTTTCTAATATGGGACCTAGGATTTTGCAGGGCATGCACCAACTAGCCCAGAAGTCAACTACAACAGGTGTTTTCAGCGATTTCTTCAAGACCTTCTCATGGAATTCCTTGTCATTTATTTCTATCATTTTATCACTATCCTAATATTCTTCTTATTTAAGTATTAAAAGTAAATAGATTTATCATTTTAGCTTGTTAAAATATTAAAGTAAAGGATTTAAATTTAGTGTTATAGCTAATATTATTATGGAACGACAACCAAGACTGCGATATAGTGATAGGAGAAGATTGGAAGAAACATTTAGGGTTTTAAGTCGTACGGAAATTCCTTTAGAAGAGAAAGTCCAAAAATATCTAAATACAACATACAGTTCTGATTCATCGAATGACGCTGGAAATAAAGCAACAGTTCTACAAACAGGCATGAATGAAGGCCAGAAATTATTAGAAGAAGTAGAAAAAAGTGATTTACCGCAAGAAAGAAAAGAACCACTAAAAAAGTCTTTGGAAAGAAAAGTAGGATATTACAAAGGTTTAGAGATTTAATAGATTAGAAATTTTGATTTCTCATTTAATAATTATCCTTATATTCTTCTTTTTAAAATAAAAATAGATGAAAAGTATGATTGACACAACAACTATCAGGGACACGGTTTCTGCTTCGTAACAGGAAATGAAATAAAGAAGCGACCTCAGCTCGCAGGAAGCGGAGCTCGGATCGCAGCTTCCAAAGACTATGAGGTTATAAATGCCATAGGCAGAGTAGGCAAGGCTGGCGAAAAAGCTCAGCGTGAATGCCCATGATATAGGCTTGAAGTGCTTGTAAAAAAATCTTGCCAGAGACGGCACTATCATTAGTTTAGATGTTATTTTTGTTTTGATCTTGGTCTCGAGCTGAACGTCGCAAGGCCTGAAGGTCGCCATGCGATAAACACACTTGAACGCGTCACGCGCAAGAGGCCGGTATCTAGAGCTTACGATGCTTAGAAAACTGAAGACTACCAATGCAACAATGCATATGACCATTCAATCACTTTTTCTTCCTGATATTATTATAAATCCATACTATAAAACAGGAGAGTATATACAGGTAAAGAGAGTCAAAAATGGACGCTATTGCTACTATCATGGTTTTGGCATTGACCTGCTCAACGGTAAAAAACACACTGGGCAAAAACAAGGCCATTGCATTCAAAAACGGATGAAACACAATCGAGATGATGTTTATACCGAGCTGGCTCAACTGGAAATTGAACAGAAAAATTTCAGTTGCAAAGCCTACGGCTATCGGCAGGAAAATGAAAACTAACAATCTCTTCCAATCCGGCTTGAGGAATTGCCTGGCGTTCATTTAATCAACCGAATGTCCTTGCAATGCCATTTAGTTTTTCTATAAATATTTTTATTTCTTCTTTTGTGTTGTAGAAATACAAGGATGCTCTGACAGAACCTTTGAGATCGTGCAAGAACTTGTGTATGGGATATGCGCAATGCATGCCAGACCTGACAAATATGTTCTGCTCGTCCAACATTATTGCTATGTCATGCGGTTCCATGCCCTTGATATTGAAGGCTACCAACGCCCCTTTTTTCTTATAATCCTTAGGGCCTATCAAATCTATTCCTGGAATGGAAAGCAATCCCTCTATTAAAGGCTGAGCCAATTCTTTCTCATAAGTTTCGATGTTCTTCATTCCTATTGATGATAAGTAATCAACAGCAGCTCCCAAACCTATACCGCCTGCATAGTGTTGTATCCCGCCTTCTAGCCTTTGCGGTAAATCTTCAAGAGTGCAAGTTTTCAAATCGATATCTTTTACGGTTTCTCCACCCGCAATGAAAGGTTGAAACTCCTTTAACAAATCATACTTGCCATAAAGGCAACCTATACCTGTCGGTCCGCACATCTTATGGCCGCTAAAGCAGAGAAAGTCAATATCTAATTTCCTAACATCCATGTGATAGTGCGGTACTGATTGAGCTCCGTCTACTAAAACCAACGAACCGTTATCATGAGCTATTTTAATTATTTCTTCCAAAGGAGCTTTTGTTCCTGTGACATTAGAAGCGTGAATAATCGAAACAAGCTTGGTTTTTTTATCAATCTTATTTTTAAAATCTTCTATTTTAAACTCGCCGTTGTTATCGCAAAGAACAAAATCTAAAACTATGTCTCCCCTCTGAGCCTTCAATTGCCAAGGCAACAATCCGGAGGTATGTTCTAAATTGGTAGTTATAACTTTGTCTCCTTTATCGAATTTAAAGCTATGAGCAACCAGATTTATAGCTTCTGTCGTGTTCCTTGTCCAGATTATTTCCTCAGCTCTTTTTGCATTAATAAATTTGGCAATCTTTTCCCTTGCCTTCTCAAATTCCTCTGTTGTCCTTGTGGCAAACTTGTGGACAGAACGGCCAGCGCAACCCGTGTATTCAGTGTAATAGCCTAACACAGCGTCTATAACTTTTTTGGGTTTGAGTGTCGTGCACGCTGAGTCAAAATAAATGAAAGGTTTGCCGTTGACCTTTTTCTGAAGTATCGGAAAATCTTCTCTTATTTTGTCTATGTCCATGCTTATCACTAATAATAATATTAAACAAAGAATTTAAAAACAAGGACTAACAACTACCAGCAGCTGCAGCGGCTGTAGCGCTAAGGTTCTGAGAGCATTCTGCCGGCTTTGTATTAAATGCTGCACAAATGCCTTCTTTGTAAGCATCCGGAGTTCTTCCGCCGTTATATTTCACGCCATTGATTATCAAGGTTGGCGAACCTGACACGCCGTACTGTGTTGTAAGGGCTCCGTCTGCCTTTAGCAAGTTTATCCCTTCTGATCCCTTTGAACAGGTATCTATCTTTGAAGCGTCTATACCAGCCTTAGTTGCTGCATCTTTCCAGCATGCATCATAACTAGCATCTCTGTACTTACTTGAACAGTTTGCATTTATTGTCGTCACATATTTCCAGTAAGTTTTCTGGTCATAGTTTTTCATTATGCACACTTGTCTAAGGTCTTCCTGCGCCTCCACTAGTCCGTGCAATGAACTAACGCTATCTGGAGTTGTTCCTCCTACGCTTGCTATGAAATGAACCTGTATGTCTGCCTTGCTGCCTAACAAATCAACAACCGGCTTCATTGCATCCTCTGCTTGTATTCCATATGGGCAGAACGCCATCACATACAATTGAACAGTAGGCTTTGCTGTTTTTGGAGTTTCTGTAGGTTGCTGCTGTTGTTGTTCTGGTTGAGGTATTGCTTGCGTTATGTCAAGCGGTGATGATAAAAACATGTATGAACCATCTTTTGTCAAGTAAACGGAAACATTTCTTCCTTGGTAATCGACAGAAACATTATAAATGCCTTGAGCATCTGACACAGAAACAAACGATGCTGTTGTGTTAGGCTGTACTAAATTATCATTAATAAACTTAATAGCCTTAAGAGAAGCCTCTTCTGGCTTTAGAACATTAGAAGTGCTAGTTGTAGTTCCGAATAATTTTGATCCAAAGATTACAACTGCTACTAAAATTATTATTAGTGCCATAGAAGAAATCATCCATATATTCATTTTAGGCATTTTCATATCTTTTTTCTTTGCCATCACATCACTGCTTAATTTTGGCTCTATTTCTTCTTCATCCATTAAAACAAAATAATTCCGTAATTATTTAAAGTTATTTGTTAGCTAAGTTTTCAACCTTATAATCGGTTTATTTGGGAAATAGCTTTTTACTATTGCCTCTTCTTATGTTTTTATTCAAGAATATCATAAGGCAGTATATTCCTTTCATTGTTCCAGTTTTAGAAGTTTTTTGATTTGTTCTGCATTAAAGCCTATTACCATCTGTCCGTCTATCTCTATTACAGGGACGCCCGCCTGTCCTGACTTTTCAATCATCTGCTTGGCTGCTTCCGGGTTTTCCTGAACATTTACCTCTTCAAAAGGTATTTTCTTATCCTTTAGGAATTCTTTTGCCATCTTGCAATAGACGCAGAATTTAGTCGAATAAACCTTGACGTTCATGATAATCATTCGTTTAGCAAAAATAAATTACTTCTTCTTTATTGACTTGTTCAAATCTTTGATCAGTTTGTCTAATTTCACGCCATGCGACTTCGCTGCCTGTTCTACTGTCTCCCCAGAAACCAGGTGGCACATTGCACAAGGCAAACCATAACTAAAGAAAACTTCTTGCGTTTCAGGGTGCTTTACTATTAGCTCTCCCAAAATTGTTTTCTTTGTTATTTTTTCCATTTTAATCATTTAACATGTATGCATTGCACTGGGCACGCGTTTTCCGCGTCCTTGTTGCAAGCAGCATCCTTGACAGTTAGTTCAAAATTCTTTCCTGCCTTCTTTCCACCCTTTAGAACAGACTTTCCATCGTCTCCCATTTCCCAGAAATCAGGACAAACTGCTGTGCACGCACCGCAACCAATGCACTTGTCTTTTTCGTGAATTACTTTTGGCATATAAAATACAGTCATGAATTATTATTTAAAAGTTTCCTTTCTAAGCACTCATACTATGAGTCAATATTGGTCTGAAGACCTATTTATTGGTTGGTCTGGCTATCAGTAGCAATTGTTATTTTTACATTTTATATTCACATATTCGAATATGACAATATGTTTTAAATAGTTTTTTTATAAAATATAGACATGCCATCTAAGATATTAAAAGCACTTTCGGACCCAACGAGATTCAAAATAGTAGAACTCTTAAATAAAGGAGAAATTTGTGCTTGTGAGTTTGTCCCGCTTACAAAAAAGGCTCAACCAACAGTTTCTCAACACTTAAAAATACTAGAGAATGCTGGGACAGTAAAAGCAAGGAAAAAGGGGAAGATGATTCTTTACAGCGTAACTGATAAAAGAATTTTTGATTTGATTAAAATTGCTAAGGAGATTAGTAAATGATTGATATTATCTTGAAAGTTTTATCCGCTGGTTTCTACGCTCTTATAGATTATTTAGGAGCTCATGTATTGACCTGTTTGATTCCAGCATTTTTCATAGCAGGTGCAATGTCTGCTTTGCTTCCCAAGGAAAAAATAACAAAATATCTTGGAAGAAATGTTCCAAAATACAAAGCCTATCCTTTATCTGTAGTAGCTGGATTGCTGCTTGCAGTCTGTTCTTGCACAATACTGCCGTTGTTTGCTGGAATAAAAAAGAAAGGTGCTGGAATAGGACCTGCCATAGCTTTTCTATACACTGCTCCTGCCACTAACATACTGGCAATAGTCCTAACAGGAAGTGTTCTGGGTTGGGAGTTCGCCATTTCAAGGATA
>Ga0315294_10002530_pt1 | contig 19987 bp, 10 predicted proteins | sample YL17G13_40_MG_FD_203626 | JGI IMG/M metagenome (GOLD analysis project Ga0315294, IMG submission 203626) | Sediment microbial communities from Yellowstone Lake, YNP, Wyoming, USA - YL17G13_40 | ecosystem: Environmental > Aquatic > Freshwater > Lake > Sediment | place: USA: Wyoming | collected...
GGGGGTGTCGTACGCCGCGCGCCACTCGCCCTTGGCGTCCTCGACCACGGCCTGCGCGCCCGCCGAGAGCAGGAGCGTATAGAAGTTCCACGACGCATCCGGGCCCGCGCCGAACCCCATCCCGTAGATGCCCTTGGCCGGGTTCGTGATCTTCCGGCAGTACTGCTCGAGCTCCTTCCAGGTCCGCGGCGGTTTCTCGGGATCGAGCCCGGCGTCGTGGAAGAGGTCCTTGCGGTAGAAGAGCGCGATGACGTAATGCCCCCACGGGTACGCCCACCAGTGCGTCTTCCCGTCCGGGCCGGCCCGGTACACGACGCGCTTCATGCTCGGGAGGATGGCGTCGGCGAGCTCGTCCTTGGGCACCGAGGCGACGAACTCGTCCAGCGGCTGGATGAAGCCTTGGCGGATGTACGAGTCCGATTTGCGGAAGTTCACGTAGAGGACGTCGGGCGAGATGCCGGCGGCGATGGCCATGAGCGGCCCCACGTCCATGGCGGCGCCCTGGATCCGGATCCCGCCGAATCGGACGACCTCGATCCAGGGGTACTTCTCGCGGAACGCCTTGAGCACCTCGCGCTGGGCCTGGCCGTCTATCCCCATGTCGTCGTCGCGGGGGAGGATTATCTCGGACACGGTCAGTTTCACGGGAGCCAGCTCGGCCGCGGGAACGGGTGCAGGGACGGCGGCCGAGACGACCACTGCGGCCGCGAACACATGCGACAATAGGGGCCGAGGCATCATGGAACGATACCATTTTGCGAGCGACAACTGCGCCGGGATCTGCCCGGAAGCATGGGAGTCGATGGCGCAGGCGAACACGGGCTACGCCCCGTCGTACGGCGACGACGCGTGGACGAAGGAGGCCGCGGATGCGATCCGGGCCCTGTTCGAAACCGACTGCGAGATGTTCTTCACCTTCACGGGTACGGCCGCGAACTCGCTCGCGATCGCGTCGCTGTGCCAGTCGTACCACAGCGTCATCTGCCACGAGCATGCGCACGTCGAGACCGATGAGTGCGGGGGGCCCGAGTTCTTCACCCACGGGACCAAGGTTCTGCTGGCCAAGGGCGCGCACGGGAAGGTGGACCCGAAGGAGGTGGACCGGATCGTTACCTCGCGGGACGACCTCCACTACCCGAAGCCCCGGGTGCTCACGCTCACGCAGTCGACGGAGCTGGGCACGGTCTACACGGTGGCCGAGCTCGAGGCGCTCTGCGCGGGCGCGAAGAAGCACCGGCTCAAGGTCCACATGGACGGCGCCCGGCTCGCGAACGCGGCGGCGTCGCTGAAGGTGAGGCCCGCCGATCTCACCTGGAAGCGCGGCGTGGACGTGTGCTCGCTCGGCGGGGTCAAGAACGGGCTCGCCGTGGGCGAGGCAGTCGTGTTCTTCGACAAGGCGCTGGCCGCCGAGTTCGAGTTCCGGTGCAAGCAGGCGGGCCAGCTCGCGTCCAAGATGCGGTTCATCGCGGCGGGCTGGGCCGGGGTGCTCAGGACGGGTGCCTGGCAGAGATACGGCGCGCAGGCGAACAGTCGCGCGAAGCAGCTCGAGGCCGAGCTCAAGGCGCTCGGGATCGGGGTCGTGAACCCGGTCGAGGCCAACGCCGTGTTCGCGAAGTTCACGCCCGAGGTCAAGGACGCCCTCCACGCGAAGGGCTGGCACTTCTACGCATTCATCGGGACCGGCGGGTGCCGGCTCATGTGCTCGTGGGCCACGACACCCGCGGACATCTCCGCGTTCGCATCCGACGTCAAGGCGGCGCTCGCCGGAAAGTAGTCTACGGCTTGATGAGGGCGAGGAGGTCGCGGTGGGCGCGTTCCCACGCCTCGCCGTCCAGGGGCCAGGACGCCGGCTGGTCCGGCTTCGCGTCGCTGAACGCGCGCGGGATCAGCCTCCGTCCGATCGCGCGCGCTTGCGTCTCGTGGCCGTTCGCGATCGCGAGGGCGACGAGGGCGAGGTCCTGCTGGCCGCGGCGCAGGTTCTTCATCCGGATCGACGCGATGGGCCCCTTGATCCCGCGGTCCTGGTCCTTGAAGATCGCGTCCTCGCCCGGGTAGAAGAGCGTCCCGTTGCCGTTGACCTCCGCGTCCCCGCCCGCGAACGTGATCGGATCCACCCACACGTTCTGGTCCTTCCGGGCGCGCGGGCCCTGGTGGTTGTGCTGCCAGTGCGTGGACTCCCACAGGAACCAGCACTCGATCCCGTAGAGCCAGCAGATCCAGGGCTGGACGCGGAGGTCCACGGCGGGCGCGTCGAGCGTGACCGCGCCCGACATCGGCCGCATGCCGTTGTAGAACCACCACCGGCGCCCCTTCGCCCGTTCCTCCTTCACGCGCTCCAGGTTCACGGCGTCCGCGACGGTGGCGTAGATGTCCACCGCGCCTTCGACCTCGGGCCGGGGCGACATCGTCACGAAGACGGGCAGTTTGCCCCCGGGACCGGGGTTCCCGGAGATCCAGCCGCCCTTCTCCTTCACCCACGCCCACCGGTCCTTGCGGGGCTCGTCGGTCAGGTAGATGAAAGCCAGCACGTTCGGCGCGTGACCGCGGAACCACTCGGCCCAGGTGTCGAACTGCTTCCAGAGCACCTCCTTCGTCTCGTTCCGGACGGCGCCGTAGAACCCGATCCCGAACACCTTGAGCCCCTGGTTCTGGCCGGGCCCGTCGTACCCGTTCGCGCGCGTGAACGCCTCGCCGGTCAGGTACGGCGCGTAGGCCGGGAGGTCCGGGAGCCCGATCCCTTCCGCGGTGTCGAACCGGTGGCGGTGGGCCATGAGCCGGTACGCGCGGCGCAGGGCGGGGTCCCGGCGGCCGTGCCGGCGCTCGACGTCGGAGAGGTAGACCATGGTCTTCACGAGGTCCGTGTCCGGGAGAATCGCGTCCACGATCTCGAGCAGGAGCGGGAGGTGGCGGTCGCCCTCGTTTGTCCGCACGATCACGTCGCCGTGGACGACTCCGGCCGGAAACGCGGGGTCGTTCGGGACCGCGATGTCCACCCAGAAGGTCTGGAGCCGGCCGTACTCGATCGCGATCGGGAGCCCGCCCCGGCCGGCCTTCGCCGTCAGGGGAACCAGCGCGTCCGGGAGCCAGCCGGCCAGCCCGGGCGCCGCCGCCTTGTACCAGAACCAGCCCGCGTGCTCGTCGTCGGGGGTCGGCTTCGTCACGTTGAGGTAGTGCTCGGAGTAGACGGTGGCGAGGCGTTCGAAGGGGCGGGCCGGGAACCGGACCTCGAATCTCTTGACCGTGATCGGGGAGAGGGCGGCGGCGACGACTACCTGGAAGGCCGCGGTCTCGTTGCGGCACGCGGTCAGCCGGATCGACCGGCCGTCCCAGACGGGGCCCCGCCCGCGGGCGGGATGGTCGAGGGCGTCCGCCGGGATCTTCTCCGCGTCGCCGGTCACCCACACCTCGGGCAGTTCGGCCCGCGCCGGCGCCGTCATGAACGCGGCTGCGGCGAGGGCCCCGGCCAGTAATCGGGGACGGATCGGGTGGAGCATGTCGTCGTCGGCCTCTCCCGGGCCCATTGTACGGTAGTACAATGCAGATCGTATGCGGTTTGCGGCGTTAAGCGCGATCGTGCTGATCATGCTGGGCGGGCCGGCGCCGGCTGCGCCTGCCCCGGCTTCCCCGACTTCCCCGACGAAGGCCCAGCTCCAGGCCTGGCGCGACCGGTTCGAGAAAGAGGTGCGGGAGGGCATCCTCGCCTTCTGGCTCAAGCATGATCTCGACGAGTCCCGGGGAGGATTCCACGGGGCCCTGGACCGGAAGGGCAACCCGGATCTCGCCGCCGACCGGTCGCTCGTCCTGAACGCTCGCCTGCTCTGGACTTTCTCGGCCGCGAGCCGCATGTACGGCGATGCCGCATACCGGAAGGCGGCGAAGCGGGCGTACGACTACCTGGAGGAGAAGTTCCGGGATCGCGCGCGGCGGGGCGGCTACTGGTGGTCGGTCAGCGTGACCGGGGGGGTCAAGGACGACCACAAGTACGTGTACGGCGAGAGCTTCGTCATCTACGCGCTCACCGAGTACTGGATGATGTCGGGGGAGCCGAATCTCAACAAGAAGATCTTCGGCTTCTTCCACCAGATGGACCAGCCCGCGCACGACCGGACCTGGGGCGGCTACATGGAATCGTTCACGCGCGACTGGAAGCCCGAGCTCAAGGTCTATCCCGTTGGGCCGCCCGATCTCAAGAGCGCGAACACGCACCTGCACCTGCTGGAGTCGCTCTCGAGCCTCGTCGCGGCGACCGGGCACCGGCAGATCAAACAGCGGCTCGACGAGATTCGGAAGCTCTTCATCACGAAGATGGTGGACCCCGCGGGGTACACGCACGAGTACTTCAAGCCGGACTGGACGCCGACCGCGAACGACTCCTCGTACGGGCACGACGTCGAGCTCGCCTGGCTCCTGCCCGAGGCCACGCGCGCGCTGGGGCTCCCGGAGAACGATCCCGACACGCTCCGGATCTCGAAGGCGCTCGTGGACCACGCCCTCCAGTACGGATTCGACCGCGAGCGGGGCGGGTTCTTCGAGCGCGGTCCCGCGAACGGCCCGGCCACCGACCGGTCCAAGAACTGGTGGGCGCAGGCCGAGGGGCTCGTGGGCCTGCTCGAGGTCTACAGGGCGACGGGGGATCCCGTCTACTTCGCCGCGTTCGAGCGGACGGCCGAGTTCATTTTCCGGGATCTCGTGGACGCGGAATATGGCGAATGGTATCCGGGCGTCAAGGCCGACGGCACGCTGGTCGGGACCGAGAAGGCCACGTTCTGGAAGTGCCCGTACCACAACACGCGGGCGTGCCTCGAGGTCATCAAGCGGCTGGATGCGTTGATTCCCCGGGCGAAGTGACCGGTCCGGCGATACTTGCCGCCCTCCTCCTGGTGACGAACGTTTCCGCCGGTCCCTCGCCCTGGACGGCCGGCCGGTCACTCCGCGTGGGGCAGGTGCGGGCGCTGGCCGCCGCGCCGGCCGCGGGCGCCGTGGTCGAGCTGGCCGTCGAGCTCGCGGCGACGTTCGACAACCCGTTCGACCCCCGGCAAGTCGCCGTGGATGCGGCCATTTCCGGTCCCGCGGGGACCAGGATCGACCAGCCCGCGTTCTTCATGGTCCCGTACACGCGGTCGGGCGAGGGGGTCGTGCTGGCCGCCGCGGGCGAATGGCGTATCCGGTTCACGCCGGCGACGGCGGGCGAATGGAGGGTCACGGTCCGGGCCAGGGATCGGACCGGGAAGGCCGGGGGAGGACCCTTCCGGATCGCGGTCGCGCCGTCGGACGCGCCCGGGATGATCCGGGTCTCGCCCCGGGACAACCGGTACTTCGAATACGCGTCCGGGCGCGGGTTCTTCCCCATCGGGCTCAACACGGGCTGGGCGGAGGAGCGCGGGCTTTCCGACTTCGACGCGTGGTTCGAGGCGCTCGGCAAGGCTGGCGGGAACTGGGCGAGGATGTGGATGATCCACTGGTGGTGCGCGCTCGAGGGGCGGGCCGTGGACTGGGCCGAGTACCACGGCCCCGGGGTCTACAGCATGGAGAACGCGGCCCGCGTGGACGAGGTCTTCGCGAGCGCGGCGCGGAACGGGATCAACATCATGCTCTGCCTCGACTCGTTCAACTGGCTCAGGAAGCACGGAAACGACGCCTGGGACGACTTCGCCTACAACGCCGCCAACGGCGGTCCGCTCAAGGAGGAGCGCGATTTCTGGACCGATGCCGAGGCCAAGCGCCTGTACCTCCAGCGGCTCCGGTACCTGGTCGCGCGGTGGGGGGCTCGGCCGAACCTGTTCGCGTGGGAGTTCTGGAACGAGGTGGACGGGATCGACGACTACGAGTCCGAACTCGTGGCGCCCTGGCACGCGGAGATGGCCAGGGCCCTGCGCGCCCTCGATCCCTACGGCCACATCATCACGACGTCGTCCGGCGGCGCGCGCGGCGACCCCGCGATCTGGTCGCTTCCGGGCATCGATTTCGTGCAGGCGCACGCCTACAACCTCACCGACACGGCCTCGTCGCTGGCGCAGACGATATCCGTCCAGCGCAAGTGGGGGAAGCCCGCGCTCGTCGGCGAGTTCGGGGCGGAGGTGGACGAGGGGGCGTGGATCAGGAGCGGAGGCGACAAGCAGGGCGTGCACTTCGCGACCGCGCTCTGGGGAGTCTCGCTCAGCGAAGCCGCCGGGACTCCCATGATCTGGTACTGGGGCAACTACGTCCACCGGTTCGGGCTCTGGCGGCACTTCAAGGCGTTCGCGGATTTCATCCGGGGCGTGGACTTTCCCGGGGAGCGGTTCCGGGCGGTCCCGCGCTCCGCGCTCGCGTTCCGGACGGCGCCGCGGGGCGGCGGATTCCGGGCCGCGGTCCTGCGGCCCGACTCGCCCGACTGGGGGAGCCGGCAGGGCACGTTCCGGCTCCTGCCCGACGGCACGCTCGATCCGTCAACCGGTCTTTCCACCTATCTATACGGGGACGGCAAGGAGGAGTACCGGTCGGCGCTCATCCTGCGCGGGGAGTTCCGGGAGGAGACGAAGGTCCGGGTGCATGTCATGCGCGTGTCCGGGCTCGCGACGCTGACGGTGGCGGCGGACGGCGCGACCGTCTACAGCCGCGAGTTCAAGCCGGGACCGGGAAAGGGCGAGTGGAAGAGGGTCCGGTATCGCAAGCAGTGGGACAACTACGAGAACACGTATGATCGGGAGTACGAGGCCCGCATTCCGGCGGGGACGAAGGAGGTCCGCATCGAGAACACGAACGGCGACTGGATGACGATCGGATCGGTGATCGTGGACCCAGGACTCGCCGCGCCGCGCCCGCCGCTCGACGTCTACGGGCTCGCGGGAGAACGCTCGGCCCTCGTGTACCTCAAGCACTCGGACCTGACGTGGGTGCGCGCGATGTCCGGCCCCGAGCTCGATTCCGTCGCGCCGACGGTCATGAGATTGCCCGTGTCCGGGGGGAAGTGGCACGTGACGCTTGTCGATCCCGACTCGGGGAAGAAGCTCAAGGAGACGGACGCGACGGCCGGGGCGGACGGAATGGCCGTGGACCTCCCCCGGGTCAAGGCCGCAATCGCAGTCCGGGCGGATAGACTGTGAAACCTTCCCGGGCCCGATTGCTGGGGTGGCGAGATCGATTCGCTACCCACCTCCGCCGGGACATCCTCCGGTTCTGGCTCGACCACGACCTCGACGACGCCGGCGGGTTCTACGGCGCGCTCGACCGGGAGGGAACGCCGAAGCCCGAATCCCGGCAATCGCTCGTCCTGATCGCCCGGATCCTGTGGACGTTCTCGGCGGCGGCCCGGCGCTACCGCGGCGCGCGATACCGGGCGGCGGCGCACCGCGCATACCGCGTGCTGATGACCCGGTTCCACGACCGGCGGTACGGCGGCTGGTACTGGACGCTCGACGCCCGGGGCCGGATCCTGGACGGCCACAAGTACCTGTACGGGCTGAGCTACGTCGTCTACGGGCTGGCCGAATACGGGCTCATGACGCGCAGCCGCAAGGTGCTCGGGCTGGCCCTGTCCGCGTTCCGCCAGCTCGACGCGGTCGGGCACGACCGGGTCCGCGGCGGTTACCTGGAGGCGTTCCGGCGGAACTGGACGCGCGAGCTCGGCCACTACCCGATCGGGCCGGCGACGCAAAGAAGCGCGAACACGCACCTGCACCTGCTCGAAGCCTACACGCTCCTCCTGCGCGCGACCTGCGACCCCCTCGTCCGCGACCGGCTGGCGGAACTGCGCGCGCTCTTCCTGACCCGGTTCGCGAACCACGCCGGGTACACGCACGAGTTCATGACCGCGGACTGGAGGCCGGTCACCTTCGAGTCGTCGTACGGGCACGACGTCGAGCTCGGGTGGCTCCTGCAGGAGGCCACGATCGCGCTCGGGGAGCCGGCCGACGATCCCCCCACGGTCCGGGTCGCGGTCGAGCAGATCGACCACGCTCTCAAGTACGGGTACGACCGGGCCCACGGCGGGTTCTACGAGCGCGGGCCCGCCCTGGGGCAGGCGACCAAGCGGTCCATGAACTGGTGGTCGCAGGCGGAGGGGCTCATCGGCCTCCTCGCCGTCTACGCGACGACCGGCGACCCCGCGTACTTCCGCCGCTTCGAGCAGACCGCCAGGTTCGTCTTTGCGCGGTTCGCGGATCCCGAATACGGCGAATGGTACGGCTATCTCGACGCGGCGGGGCGGGTGACCCGGACGATGAAGGTGACGCCGTGGAAATGCCCGTACCACAACGGCCGCGCGTGCCTCGAGATCATGCGCCGGATGGAGGCCTTGGCAGCGAGATGAAGCCCCGCGTGGCTGCGGCCGCCGCGGCGGGCTGGGTGCTCCTCGCGGCCGCCGCTGCCCTGACGGCTCCCGGACGCTCCCTCGCCACGCTCGTGTTCGTGCCCTGGCTTGGCAATCCGAGGACCGCGCCGTTCCTCGGCGCCGGGACGTCGTCCGCGATCGTCCGTGCCGTCGCGCTCCTGGGGGGCGTGGCCGTCCTCGGCGGCGCACTCATGGCCGCGGGCGCGGGCGTGCTCCGCTGGCTCCGGTTCCGGCCGCGGGGCGGCCTCGAGGGCGCCGCGCTGGCCTTCCTGCTCGGCGTGGCGGCAACGGGGACGGCCTTCCTCGGGCTCGGGCTCGCGGGGGTGTTCGCCCCCGCGGTTCTCGTGGCGGCCCTCGTTCCGGCCTGTCTGTCGGGCTGGCGCGTCGGAATGCCGCGCGTCCGCGATTCGGGACGGGCAGAGCGCGCCCCCGTGGCCGTCCTGATCGTGCTCGCGTACCTCGCGCTCCAGTTCGCGCCGTACTGGTTCTGCCCCGAGACCGACCAGGACGCGTTCAACTTCCATCTCGCCCTGCCGGAGCGGTTCCTGCGCCTGCACCGCGTCGTCCTCGACGCCCTGGTGGCGAGCACGTACGCGTTCCGGTCCGCCCCGGTCGAGCTCGTCTACGCCCTGCCCGTGGCCGCCGGCGCGGACTCCCTCGCCCGGCTCCTGCACGGGTTCGCCCTCCTCGCCGGGCTCGCGGTTGTCTTCGGGTTCGTCCGGCGCCGCGCGGGCTCCGGCCCCGCGTGGCTGGCGGTCGCGCTCTGCGCGGCGTCGCTCTCGCTCGCGAACGTGGCCGCGCGGGCGAAAAACGACCTCTTTGCCGCGGCCGCCGCGGCCGGGGCGTGGCTCGTCTGGCTCGAGGGTCCGCGCGTTCCCGGCCGGTTGATTGCATCCGCCGCGCTGGCCGGATGCGCGGTCGCGGTCAAGGCCACCGCGGCCGCGGTCGTCCTGCCGTGGGCGGTCTGCGCCGGTGTGGTCGCGGTGTCCGCCCGATCATTCGGTCCGGCGGGCTGGGCAGTTCTGCTGGCCGTCCTCCCGGTCCTGCCGTGGCTGGCGCGCACCTGGCTCGTCACCGGCGATCCCGTCTACCCGCACCTTTCGCCCGGGTGGTTCGCCGGGCTCGCGTGGGGGGAGGGCAACCGCGAGCTGGACCGGGCGGTCTTCCGGTACATGTCGTACCGGGGCACGTCGTACGGCGGTACGGTGGCCGGGCTCCTCCGGCTGGACGTTCCGTTCCTGCTCGCCCTGCTCCCCGCCGCCGTCATGCTCCGGCGGCTGCCTGCCGTGGCGGCCACGGCCGCTCTCGTCGCGTTCCTGGGCGTGGCCGCGGTCCAGCCCGCCGCCCGGTACACGATCCCGGCGGTCTGGCTGGCCACGGCGCTCCTGGTCCCCGCGCTCGCGGCGATGCCGACCGGCGGGATCCTGCGCGCGGGTGCGTTCGCACTTGCAGTCCTGCCCGCGTTCACCCCGTTCCCGGCGGCGATGCTCATGGCCGACGACCGGGCCCGGGCCGGGACGCCCTGGCCGTACCTGCTGGGCGGGGAGTCGCGCGACGCCTTCCTCGACGCGCGGCTCACGACGTACCGGGCGATGTGCCGGGCCCTCCCCGGGCTCGTGCCGCCGCGCCGCGCGGTTCTGCTCCACTCTGACGCGCGGGCCTACGGACTGCCCCGGCCGGCCCTGCGCGGGCAAGAGGACTCGGACGAGCCGGTATTGCGCCGGCTCGCGCGCGCGAGCGCGACGCCGGGCGGGCTCGCCAGGCGGCTCCGCCAGCTCGACGCGGGCGCAGTCGCGATCAACCCCGTGATCGCGTCCCGGTACCTGGCCGAAGTGTACCCCCTGTCGTGGGACGACCGCAGTCTCGCCGTCTACCGCGGCTTCGCGAAGCGACGCGTGACCGCGGTCTGGCAGTCGCCGACCGAGGACGAGCGCAACGGCGCCTACGTCGTCATCGCATTCGGGAACCGGGACCATGCGCCGCGGCCGGTCCCGCTCCTGCCCGGGACGGAGCCGGTCTGGTCGCGCGCGGCGTACCGGATGACCGCCGGAGGCGGCGCGCCCGACCAGCGCGTCCGGGCCGAGCTCGAGCGAATAGCGGCCCGGCTGGCGGGCGTGGGCGAGGCCGCGTGCCGACTCGGGCACTACCGGTTCGTGACCGGCGACCGGGCGGGGGCGGCGGCCGCCTACCGCCGGGCGCTCGCCGAGGGGTACGTCGACGGCCGGCTGCTCGCGCGGCTCTCGTTCTGCCTGCCGGCCGGAGCCGAGCGCGACGGCGTCGTCGCCCGGCTGCGGGACCGGTGCGGCGCGGAAACGGACGGTCTCCTCGCCGACGCCGCCCGCTGGGTTCGCTGAGCGTTCGCGCGGTATCATCGTGCCGATGAGCACCACCCCGTTCCGGTTTCCCCAGCGCCACGTTCATCTCGACTTTCACACGTCCCCGCACATCCCCGACGTGGGCGCCGAGTTCGACGCCGTGGGCTTCGCCCGGACGATGAAGGACGCGCACGTGGACGCGGTCAACGTTTTCGCCAAGTGCCACCACGGCATGTGCTACTGGCCCGCGAGGACGGGGACCCCGCACCCGGCGCTCAAGGGCCGGGACCTGATGGGGGAGCAGATCGAGGCCCTGCACCGCGAGGGAATCCGGTGCCCGATCTACTTCACGGTTGGCTGGGAGGAGGTCTCGGCGCACGCGCACCCGGAGTGGCGGCAGTTCCGCGCCGACGGGAGCCACCCGCGCGCGGGTTCGCACCCGGGCGCGTGGCGGTTCATGAACTTCCTTCACCCCGCGTATCTCGACCTCATGGAGTCCCAAGTCCGCGAAATCGTGACGCGGTACGACGTGGACGGGTTCTGGTACGACATCGTCTTCTTCGACTCCGAGGCCTGCTGGAGTCCGGAATCGGTCGGGTTCCGCGAGGCGCGGGGGCTCATGGGGAAGGACGACGCGACCCGGGCCCGGTTCCAGACGGCGGCCAAGGAGGCCTTCGCCCGCCGGTTCGCCGCCCTCGTCCGCGACGTCCATCCGGACGCCACCGTCTTCTTCAACGGCACGACCGAAACGTTCACCGACTCGGAGCTGGGGTCCCGCATCGTCGCGGCCCACGAAACCCACCTCGAGATCGAGTCCCTGCCCAGCGGGTTCTGGGGCTACCATCACTTCCCGAGGCTGGCGCGCGCGTTCGCGGGATGGGGGAAGCCCTGGGTCGGGATGACGGGCCGGTTCCAGCGGTCGTGGGGCGACTTCGGCGGGATCAAGCCGCAGGCCGCGCTCGAGTACGAGTGCTTCCGGACGCAGGCCCTGGGCGGGGCGAACTCGGTCGGCGACCAGCTCCCGCCGCGGGGGACGCTCGAACCCGCGGCGTACCTCCTGATCGGCGCCGTCTACGAGCAGTGCCTGGCTGCGGAGCCGTTCTACGCCGGCTCGGTCCCGGTCCCGCCCGTTGCGATCGTGAACCCGAACGCGACGGCGGGGACCTCGGGGTCGTCGCCGGACCTCGCGCTCGAGGGCGCGGTTTCGATCTGCGAGGAGGGGCACCGCGACTGCGCCGTCGTGGACGACGCGGATGCGCTCGGGAGGTTCGGGCTCGTGATCCTGCCCGACGGCGTCCGGCCGACCCCGAGGCTGGCGGCCGCGCTGGCGGCGCACGCGACGCGGGGCGGAGGGATCCTGGCCTCGCACCGGTCCGGGTTCGACGCGGCCGGAGCGTGGGCACTCCCGTGCCTCCCGCTCGCCTTCGAGGGCGAGGCCGAACGGTGGCCGAACTACTGGCGGGCCCGGCCCGCGTTCTCGGCCGCGCACGCGGGAAGCGACCGGGTCTGCTACGCCCGCGGGATGAACGTGAAACCCGGCCCGGGGCTCGAAGTCCTCGTGGAGAGGGTCCTGCCGTATTTCCAGCGGACGGAGGACCATTTCTCGTCGCATGCCCAGACGCCGCCGGTCGCGGCGCCCTGCCCGAATCCGGCCGTGGTCGCCGGGAAGGGATTCGTCTACCTGGCCGACCCCGTCTTCACCGAGTACCGGCAGACCGGGAACCTGGCCGCCCGCGACTTCATCGCGCTCGCCCTGGAGCGGCTGATCGGCCCGCCGCCGTTCGGGCAGGGCCTTCCGACGACGGTCGGCGTCTATCCGCGCCGCCGGGGCAGGGACCTGATCCTCACCCTCCTGCACTACGTCCCCGTCCGCAAGGCGATCGAGATCGACGTAGTCGAGGAGCGGATGAGCTTTGCGGGGCTAGCCCTCCGCCTGCCGCCGGCGGCCGCGTCGGTTCGCGTCTTCGGGACGGGGGAGCCGCTCGCGCGCAACCCGGACGGCTCGTTCATCCTCCCCGCGGCATCCGGCCGGCTCCTGGTCGAGGTCCCGGGCTTCTTCATCTCCACAAAGGATTGAGGGGCCGTGAAGCGATTCGTGGTCCACTCTCTGATTGCCTGTGGTCTCATCATCTACAACCCGGCAACGGGCGCTGCCAAGGAGGCGAATGCACCTGTGAAGATCGACTACTCCCGGATCGCGTTCGACTCGGCACCCGGCCGGGACTCGTTCTCGCTCGCGATGCAGGCGGCGGCGCGATTGCTGGGCAGCAAGGCCGGGTACGCCGAGATCCTCGCGCTGTCGACGAACGGGTTCGCCCCGGATGTGCGGCCGGACGAGGAGTGCCGGTCCGACTGGATGACCCGCGGCCGGGGCCAGTGCCTGGACCTCGTTGCGGACCGGCTGGGCATCAAGGTGCGGCCCTTGGGCGGATTCGCAGCTCGGGAATACGGGAAGAAGCCGGACCCCGATGCGGCCCAGAAGGCGGCGGTCCTCATAGCCGACGCGCTGTCCAAGGGCGAGGTCGTCATCACCGACTCGGGGTGGAACGAGTCGTTCTCGCTCTGGGGCATTGTCACTGCGGCGAACGTGGACGGCCGGATCGGGGGTGCGAATCCCGCTGCGAAGAACAACTCGCTCGACCATGCCTGCTCGTTCTGGGCCCTGTCCCGGGGAGGGTCCGAGATGCCGCAGGCCGAAGCCGACCGGGTCATGCTCGCCCGCGCAGCTGCCCGCATCCGGGGCGATCGGGAGCCGTTCCGGCCGGACTCGCTGGTTCTTGGACTGCCCGCAACGGGAGCGCCGGCCGTGCCCGGAGCGGTTGTCTGGGGCCTGCCGGCAATGGATCTCTGGATCGCGCAGATGGGGAAGCCGGCCTACCAGCAGGACGATCCCGGATCGTCGGCGGGGAACGCGCGGATGTGCGCGCTCTACGTCAGCACCGGGGCGAAGGCAACCGCCGCGTACCTACGCCGCCGGATGAAGTCATTCCCCGCGGCCGCCCGGCGCCAGCTGGAATCCGTTGCCGGCCGATACGAGAAGGTCGCGGCGCTTCTGGAACCATACTCGGTCTGGAAGAAGGGCAAGGGATACCAGGCGTTCATGGGAAGCCTTCAGGAACAGAATGCGCATGCCGACAGGGTTCTGAGGCCGGTGAGAGTGGAGCTGGTCGCGGCGGCAGGTGAGATCGAGACGGCCCTGGCTGCGATAGGTTCCCGGTGACGGCGAAGGCCCGCCCCCGGCCGTACCCGTTGGCGGGCAAGATGGCCGAGATCGTGACCAAGGTCAGGATGTACGCGCCGCCGGGGCTGGTCGAACGCTGGGGGGTCGTGAAGTTCGGTGGGAATCCCGATTTCCGACTCAACCTCGGGAGGTACCGGGTCATTGGCGTGCTCCCCAACAAGACCTACGTGGGCGTCTACATGGAATGGACGGAGCTATACCGGAGGAGGACGGTCTACGCCAGCGACCCCGATTTCACGGCCTTCGAGGATGCACATGCCTTTCTCCAGCCGCGGAATCAGCGCGGCCCGTGGCAGGCGCGCGGCGAAACCGACCTGGATGACCGGTACGTGGACGTCTTCCTCGAAACCGGGATGCGGCTGATGGTGAAGAAGCTCAGAAGAAAGCACCCCGGGCTGGCGGACACTACGCGACTGCGTTCCTCTATAGCTGAGCCAGGCGTTCGGCGAGGCGGCCGAGCCGGGCTTCGAAGTCGGCGATCGCGGCGCGGGTCTCGGCGACGAGCTCGGGCGGGGCCTTGGCGACGAAGTCCGGGTTCGCGAGCGTGGCCTTCCGCTTTCCGAGCAGTCCCGTGAGTGCCGCCCGCTCCTTCTCGAGCCGGGATTTCTCCGCCGCGGGATCCGCGGGCTTCGGCAGCCGCAGGAAGATGCTGTATCCCGGGATGTGGATCGTCACGTGCGGCGAAGGAGGGCTGGCCTGCGAATTGAGGAGATCCACCTTCGCCTTGCAGAGCGTCTCGACGTACCCGGCATCCAGCGCCTGCTTCAGTTCCGCCGGATTGGCCGTGCTCTCCGGCCGGGCGGAGACCGGTATGGTCTCCCCGGGGGGAACTTCGTTCTCATGCCGGAGCGTTCGGATGGCGGATACGACGCCGAGCGCGAGGTCCATGGCTTTCGCTGCGTCGTCGCGGGCCGTCGCCGGGGCCGGCCAGGACTCGAGCATGAGAAGGTCCCGGTGTCCCGGAATCTTCGGTAGACGCTGCCAGATCTCCTCCGTGATGTAGGGCACCGCCGGGTGCATGACCCGGAGGACGCGGTCGAAGACGGCCGCGAGTGTCCACTGGGCGGCTGCGCGCCGGGCGGGGTCCTTGAGCGCGGGCTTGGCGAGCTCCAGGTACGTGTCACATAGCTCGTGCCAGAAGAAGTTCTCGAGCAGGAGCGCGTACTCGCTGAACGAGTACCGGTCCAGGGCACGGGTCGCCTGTTCGACGACCTCTTCCATCCGGGCGAGGATCCAGCGGTCGGCGAGCGACCGGTTGGCGGGCGGCTCGGGGGAGGGCACGAACCCGTCCAGCTCGCCGAGAGCGAACCGCCCCGCGTTCCAGATCTTGTTCATGAAATTCCGGCCGTGCTCGACCTTCTCCGGGGACATCCGGAACGACTGGTGCAGGGTCTCCTGGCTCGTGAGCGTGAACCGGGTCGCGTCGGTCCCGAACTGGGTGAACAAGTCGAGCGGGTCCACGACGTTCCCTTTCGTCTTGCTCATCTTCTTCCCCTCGGGGTCGGTCACGAGGGAGTGCAGGACCACGGTCCGGAACGGGACCTGCTTCGTGAAGTAGAGGCCGGCCATGATCATGCGCGCGACCCAGAAGAACAGGATGTCGGGCGCGGTGACGAGCACGGAGGTCGGGTAGAACCGGGCGTACCCGAGCCGCTTCATCTCGGCGTCGTCGGGCCACCCGAGCGTCGAGAACGGCCAGAGCGCGGAGGAGAACCAGGTGTCGAGCGAGTCCGGGTCCTGGTCCACGGCGCCGCCGCACTTCGGGCACTTGGCCGGCGCGGACCGGGCGACGATCGTCTCCCCGCAGTCGCGGCAGTACCAGGCCGGGATCCGGTGGCCCCACCAGAGCTGGCGGCTGATGCACCATTCCTTGAGGTTGCGCATCCACTCGTTGAAGATCGCGGGCGCGTTGTCGGGGACGAGCCGGATCGCGCGCGGGTCGGCGGGGTTCGTTTCCCCCAGCCGGACCGCCTCCACGGCGGGGTCCCGGAGCGCGGTGGCCTTGAGCCACCATTGCTTCGACGCCAGGGGTTCCAGCCGGGTATTGCACCGCTGGCAGTGCGCGATCGGCGACTTCCGGGGCTCGACCTTGACGAGCAGGCCCTTTGCCTCCAGGTCCGCGACTACGCGGTCCCGGGCCTTCTCGCGGGACAACCCGGCGTATGGCCCGGCCTGGTCGTTCAGCGTCGCGTCCGGGTTGAAGATGTTGATGATCGGGAGCTTGTGCCGGTCGCCGATCTCGAAGTCGTTCGGGTCGTGGGCGGGCGTGATCTTGAGCGTGCCGGTCCCGAACTCGCGGTCCACGTACGCGTCGGCGATGACCGGGATCTCGCGGCCGAGCAGGGGCAGGATCGCGGTGTGCCCCACGATCGACCGGTACCGGTCGTCGTCCGGGTGCACGGCGACCGCGGTGTCGCCGAGCATGGTCTCGGGCCGCGTGGTCGCCACCACGGCTTCGCCGCCGCCCTTGAGCGGGTACCTGATGTGCCAGAGGAATCCCTCCTGGTCCTGGTGGATCGCCTCGAGGTCCGAGAGCGCGGTCAGGCACCGCGGGCACCAGTTAACGATCCGGATGCCCCTGAATATCAGCCCTTCCTCGTAGAGCCGGACGAAGTGCTCGACGACGGCCTTCGAGAGCCCGTCGTCCATCGTGAACCGCTCCCGCTCCCAGTCGCACGAGCACCCCATGAGCTTCAACTGCTCGACGATCCGGCTCCCGTACTTCTCCTTCCAGGCCCAGGCGCGCTCGAGGAACTTCTCGCGGCCGAGGTCGTGCCGGGAGAGCCCTTCCTTCTTGAGCTCGCGCTCGAGCATGACCGTGACCGCGATCGAGGCGTGATCCGTTCCCGGAATCCAGCATGCTTCGAAGCCCTGCATCCGTTTCCACCGGATCAGGACGTCCTGGAGCGTGTTGTCGAGCGCGTGCCCCATGTGGAGCGATCCCGTCACGTTCGGCGGCGGGATCACGATCACGAAAGGCTCCTTCGGCGAGGCCGGGTCCGCCCGGAACGCCTTCGCATCGAGCCAGCACTTGTAGAGCCTTTGCTCTACAAGTGAGGGGGCATAGCGGGGCGCGAGTTCGGAGGCCACTACTTCCCCTTTCGGGCCAGGGCGAGGTGGTCGAGCACTTCCTTGCGGGCGAACATGATGCGCGGGTCGCCGCTGGGGGAGAGCCTCTTGAGCGCCGCCTCGAGCGGAACGATGGCTTCCCGGAACCGGCCGGCCCGGAGATAGACGTAGCCCAGGGTGTCGAGGTAGGTGGGATCGCCCGGCACGCGCGCCACGGCGTCCTTGGCCAGCATGACCGCCTCATCCATGCGCGTCGAGCACTCGGCCAGGTAGTAGGCGAGGTTGTTCGTGATGTCCTCGCGCAGCGGGTGCAGGGCGTGCGCAACATCGAGGGCCGGGATCGCGCGGCGGAGCGCGGTCTTGCGCTCGAAGATCAGGGACACCTGCTTGTACACGTTCTCGTCGTGGTACCCGAGGTCCAGCGCCCGCCGGACGTAATGCATGGCCTCGTCCGTCGTCCGTCCCGTCCAGTCGAATCGCCCCGAGTTGAAGGCGGCCACCGAGTAGCGGAACGCCAGGAACTTGTTCCGGGGGGAATGCTCGAGGCCCCAGCCGTAGTAGGCGTAGGCCATCTCGTAGTTGTTGTACCCGACCTGGCGGTCGCCCTCGAGGAGCATGCGGTCGGCGTAGACGACGTCCCAGATCGGGCGGATGGACAACGCCCCCGCGGCCGCGACGATGATCCAGGCGGCCGTCTGCCGGAGGCGCGGCGCGGGCTCCGGCGGCCCCGTGCGCCTGCCGACGGCGAGGAGGCCGATCGTGGCGAAGAATACCCAGCCGGAGGGGACCACGCGGAGCGGGAAGTTCATCAACCCGTCGACCGCCACGGTCACGATGACGCCCGCCGCCGCCAGCCCGAACCAGTCGCCCGCGCGGTGGACGGCCGCGGCCCAGCGCAGGGCGCAGGCGAGGAACCAGATCCAGAGGCCGAGCCCCACGATGCCGAGCTCGGCAAGAATCTGCAGGTGGTCGTCGTGCGCGTAGGTTTCCTGGCTGGCGAAGAAGTGCCCGGGCGAGCCGAGCGCGGCCCGCGTGCGCAGGCGGCGCAGGGGATACTCGGCGGGATAGGCGCCGAGCCCGGCGCCCAGCACCGGGTGCTGTCGCGCGACGAGCGCGCACACCTCGGCGTTCACGAGCCGGAACCGGGCCGAGTAGCCCTGCGGGTTGACGGCGTCCGAGAGGCGCTCGAGAACCGGGACCGGGGGCCGGCCGCCCACGGAGGCGGAGCTGACCAGCGTGAGCCCGATGGCCACCGCCACGATGGCGGAGAGGAGCCACACCCGGTTGGCGGCGAACAGCGCGCGGCCCCTCTCGTCGGCGGCCAGGAGCAGGACCTGGACCGTCGTCCCGGCCGCTAGGCCGAACCACGAACTGCGCGTCCAGCTCAGGAAGATGCCGAGGGCGAGGACGGCGAGCAGGAGCGTGAGCAGGTCCTTGGTCTCCTCGCGCTCGGTCACGAGCCACCGGGCGAATACGAGGGGGAAGACGGCGGCGAGGTAGTTGCCGAGGAAGACGGGGTTCCCTAGGGTGGAGAACACCCTCGGGCGGAAGTGCGACGCCCACTCCACGGGGTCGAAACCCAGGTACTGGGCGATGCCGTACAGCCCGGCGATCGACGCCGCGATCATGATCGAGTCGAGCACGAGGTCGCGCGCCGCGAGCGACCCGGCCATGAGCATTACGGTCAGCATCGCGCCCAGGAACAGGGCGGCGACGAGGCCTTCGCCCGCGGCCGGGGTCCGCGCCAGCGACAGGATGGCGACCACGGTCAGGAGCGCGGCGGGCCCGAGCACGGGGGTGGCGGGCGCCAGGGGTGCGCGGAACGCGAGCCGGCGGGCGAGCCCGGCTCCCACGAGGAGGGCGGCGGCGAACGCGAGCGCCACGCTCTTGGGCAGGCCGGAGGCGTCCTGGATCAGCCCGGGCGAGATGGCGAGGGGTAGGAGATACGCGCACGCGACGAGGACGCCCTGGACGAACCGGGTCAGCGGCAGTACGGGCATGGGGCCTTCAGCCCCCCGAGTCGTCGAGCTGGCGGGCGAGCGTCTCGAGCATCTCGGCCGAGACCAGCCCCACGAGCCGGCCGCCCTCCAGGATCAGGGCCACGCGCGCCCCCCGGTCGGCGAGCCGCTTGGCCACCGCGTCGAGCGGCTCATCGGCCCCCGCGGTCACGGGCGGCCGCATGACGGAGGACACGGGGAGGTCCGCGCCGCCGGCCCGGGCGAGGCCGGCCGCCAAATCCTGGTGCGCGAGCACGCCCACGACGCGGCCCCGGGAGACCACGGGGTAGTGCCGGGGGACGCCCTCGAGGAGGTGTGGAACGAGCTGGCCGAGGGGGGTGTCCGGCTCGACGGCGAGGGGCTCCTGGGGGAGGAGGTGCTCGGCGCGGAGCAGGGAGAGCGAGGACCGGGCCCGGACGAGCTGGGTCTCGGCCTGGCCCGCGAAATACAGCAGGACGGCGATCGCGACCAGGATGGGATTGCCGGCGGCGATTCCCGCCAGCCCCAGCAGGATCAGGAGCACGGTGCTCACGTGCATGGCCAGGACGGTCGCCCGGGCGTAGGGCTTCCCCGCCATCGCCAGCACGGCCCGGAGGACCCGGCCGCCGTCCATGGGGAAGGCCGGGAGCAGGTTGAAGAGCCCCAGGGCCTCGTTGACCTTGAAGAGCATGACCGTGAACCGCGTGAAGGCTGTCGGATTCGCGGCCACGTCCTCGAGCGTGAACGGGTTGAACGGGTCCACGATGAACTCGATTCCGGGCAGCCACCAGATGAACCAGAAGAGCAGGATGGCGACCACGATGTTGAACGCGGGCCCCGCGATCGACATCAGGGCCTCCTGCCGGGGGTCGTCCGGGATCCGCTCCATGGCCGAGATGCCCCCGATCGGGGTGAGCAGGATCTCGCGCACCTTGATCCCGAACCGCTGGGCCATGATCGAATGGGCGAGCTCGTGGATCGAGACGCAGGTGAAGACCGTGACGAGGAGCAGGAGGGCGGAGAGGGCCGAGTGGAGCCCGGACGTGCTCGACGCGACCACGACGATCAAGATGAA
>Ga0315294_10002531_pt1 | contig 19975 bp, 23 predicted proteins | sample YL17G13_40_MG_FD_203626 | JGI IMG/M metagenome (GOLD analysis project Ga0315294, IMG submission 203626) | Sediment microbial communities from Yellowstone Lake, YNP, Wyoming, USA - YL17G13_40 | ecosystem: Environmental > Aquatic > Freshwater > Lake > Sediment | place: USA: Wyoming | collected...
TCAGCACCATCGGCGGCAGGACACTCCCATACGCACGGAACGATCTCATAGTGACCGTATGTTCCCCGCTCCTGCTTGAGCGTGAACTCCTCCTCGGTGTGATGCTCAATTACGACCGCACCCTCGTCGGGGGACACGACATCCCACCGATACTGGTAGTCCGGCGGTGTTCCCCACCGCCAGCGGCAGATTTCCCAGCCCATGAAAGCCTCCGCACTTAAACCAACCGGACCGAATGGACCCGCGAGTTGGACGCGGGGCCGTTGTTCTTCTGGACTTGAAGTTCAAGCACCGCCTCCCCGGCGGGGAGATTGGTCAAGGTCGCGTCCGTCACAACGGCCAGACCGGAGGCGGACCAACTGAACGTGGCGATTTCCTGCCCGTTGGTCACGTCATAAATCCGGGCGGAAGAGGTTCCCGTGATTCCGGCACGGGACACGCACAGTTTGCAGGCCCCCGGCGTGACCGTCGCGGTCCCGGGGAAACTGAAGTTGCACACAGCCGTCATCGAAGTGGCGGAGACCTCGATGTAGGGGGTCGCCCCCGTGCAGAGCGCGGTGGCGAACACCGCGCTGGCCCCGATCCCCCCAAGGTTCACCCACGCCCCGTTCTGGTAAATCTCCACCGCGTTGATCGAGGTGTTGTACCGGATCATCCCGTTGGCGGGGGTCGTCGGGCGGTTGGCCGTTGTGTCGTTGACCAGCCGCAGTACGGCAGACAACTTGACCAGATGGTCCTTGACGGCAACCGCTTCTATGAGCCGGATGTACTCGTCCGTCAGGGCGAACCCGCCCGCGTGGAGAATGACATCCTTCCCCGCCGTGTCTGTCCCGAGGGTGAGTTTCCCGCCGCTCCCGTACAAGTAGGTGTCCAACGCCGCCAGCAACGGATAGGCGGGATCGTTGTTCGCGCTGCCGTTGATCCCGAAGTCTCCGTATCCGGCAGTATCGTCGCCCGTGTCCGCCGATGGACAGAAGTCCGTCGAGGCGTTCGGTCCGTTGCTGGAATTCTCCAGAATCATCTGCATGAACGTGTTGGCAAGGGCAACCGCCGAGAAGCGGACGTTCTGGGGGGTTCCGCCCGGCGTGGGGCCGACACCAAGAACACCCGACTGCGCGTTCCACCAGAAATTCGCGTCGGACGAGAAGGATCCCGCCGTATTTCCCCGGACTTGGATCTCCCCCTTGTTCCCCGCCGCACTACTTCCAAACTCATTGGGGGTGTACGGAATCGGATAGAACAGGATCTTCCCCGAGGCCCCGACCGTCGCCACCTTCCCGACTTCCTGCTTGATGGTGTTCCCGGCAGGAAGGCTGAACGTCAGGGCCCCAGAAGTCCCGAGGTACACCGGATCCCCCACCGTCCTCCCGGTGGTGTCCGCAATGACCACGCCCAACTGGATGGCCGTCCCGTTGGCGTTGTTGGCGAGGTTGGCGTCGAGGATCCCCACCGCCGCCCGCGTGGTGTTGTCCGCCGTCTGGATCGTGAACAGCCCCTCGGTGGCGTTGAACCCCGCCACCGCCACCAGTTTCCCGGCATTGATCTGGGAGCCCGTCTCGTTGCGGACGGACAGACGGATCGTCCCTTCGACCAGAATGTCGTTGATCGGGATGGTCATCTACAGTTCTCCGTGCTTCGTCGCTTCCCACATCACGTTGGATGACGGGTTCTTTCCCGCGTTCGTGTTGATCACGAACCCCGTGTTCGTCTGGCTGTCCACCGACCAGTTCCGAACGTCCGCACCCCCGATGACCACGCTATAGTTGGCATCGGGAAACGCCGTGGCGAACACAACCGCCGCCGTCTTGGGGTTCCCCGTAAACTGCGCCGGGATGATCATCCCCGACTTGAACCCGGTGGTCGCGGCCCGTTGCCAGATTGCCGCATTCGCCTCGTTGTGAAGGCAGACAAACGCCCGTTCAGCCTCCACGTTGATCCATCGGGAACCCACCGCGTAGCCGTCCCACACATCATCGTGGGTGGTGGGATCCGTGGTCGCCTCCAGATTGTCCAGTTCATACACCGCCGTAACAGCCTTGGTGGTCGCATCCACCGTGTGCGCCGCGTTGTTCGGGCACTCCGTGGGAGGATCCTCAAGGATGGTGTACCCGTAGACGAGGACGTCCTCCGTCACGCAGTAGATCCGATACTGTTTCTTCAAGAGCATGGGACGACCTCAAGCGACAGCCGCAAGATCCACGGCGGCGGAATCCACAGTAAACGCTCCTGCCCCGCTTCGATACATCTGAACCTCAACTACCTTGACCCCCGAGGTAGGGATGTTTGCCAAGTCGGCGGTTTTCAACGTCGGGACGGTCTCCGTAAACGTAAGGGTAGCCAAGGTCGTGTTGTCCGTGATGTTCTTGAAAGTTGCGGTCCCGGTGACCCCAGAGGCCACATATCCGAAAACATAAAACTTACCTACCACCGTCAACCCAGAACCCTGCCACCTTGAAAAATCAAGGATGGTCCTCGCCTTCACTTGTGGGGTGGCGGAAGTGGTGGAAGCCGCAGTAACCGACCCATTGGCCCCCGGCTGGGGCAGGAAGGTGAACGCCTCCAACTTGACTATCTCGCCTGATGCACGAAGCGACTCCTTCGGGTTGATGAAAACCTTTCCAGAGGCCCCCACCACCGCGACCTGTCCGATCTCCTGCACCCGAGCCGATGCAGTCGGGGCCGTGAAAATAAAATTTCCCGAGGTCGAAAGATACACCGGATCCCCGATGGTCCGTCCCGTGGTGACCGCAGTCACCAACCCCCAGATGGCCGCATCACCATCAGCATTATGATCAATGGCGGACAGGAGATAGCCAATCGCGGACTTGTTCTGCCCGGATGTATTTTCGGCAAGTTGGACCAACATGAATCCGGTGGTAGGATCAAGGCCCGACACCGCGACCAGTTTACCAGCCGCCAACTGCACCCCGGTCTGGTTCCGAACCCGGAACGATTGAGCCACTTCAACAGCGGTGTTGTCTATCCTATGCATGGGCTACGAAGTCTCCCCGTTCTTGATCGCCGTCCAGAAGGTATTGCCGGTCAAGGCTGTTCCTGTGTTAGCGTTGATCGTGAATCCCGAAGCCGACTTGCTTTCAATCGTCCAACTTCGGCTGTCTTCCCCGGTCACCGTTACCGCATAGTTGTTGTCCGCGAAGGAAGCACTAAATGCCACAGCGGCCTTCTTCGGGGTTCCGGAGAAAGACCCGGAAGCGACGATCCCCGCCTTCGTCGGCAAAACGGCAACACCGGAAGCCCTCTGCTTTCCGGTGGTCGTATCCAAAAGAACGTGCTTCAACGCCATCTACCAGCCCCCGTCTGCGGCCTCTTGGCATACTTCCTGATACCGCAGACCCATCTTCTCCTTGGAGAACTCAGCCGCCCGCTCCCGGCACCGTTCCGGGGAGATGGAGGCCACGGCGTCCGACTTTACCAAAGCCTCCATCTCTTCCTGCCCGTCCACAAGGAACCCGGTCTCCTTGTTGACCACGATCTCCCTTGGACTGCCCCGGTCGAACGTGATGACGGGCATCCCGCAAGCCATGGCCTCCACCATCACCAGACCGAACGGCTCGGCGTCCCACAGGATCGTGTTCAGCAGGGCCTTCCGGGTGGAGTACAGTTCCACCGTCTTCTCCCTACTGACCCCGCCCCAATACTTGATCTCCCCGGTACAGCCGTCCTTCACCCTCTTGGTGTACTGGGGCTCATTGCTGAACTTATCGTCCCCAACCACATCCAGCGAAACCTTCATCTTCTGGGCGATTTCAACCGCCACATGGGGTCCCTTGATCGTGGACATCCGGCCCATGAACAAGTACCGCCCGTTCCGCTTCTTCTCCTTCGGCATCCTCCGGTAGAAGTCCAGATCCACCCCGTTGTAGACCGTCCGGCATTGGACCCCCAGATGCCGCTGGATCCTCCGCGTATGGTCCTTGGAGATCCCAACCAAGCAGGGCTTCTCCAGCGGAGGCGGCTTCACGTACATGGTCTCGATGGGCGCGTGGCAAACGCCCACGATGGGCGACTTCAGGCTCCCATCCATCTGGGCCGTGTACGACCACTTCTCCCAACTATGATCCACGATCACGTCGTAGTTCTTCAGACGGTCCCTGTAACCGGAGAACGCCTGCTGTTCCGACTCCCGCTGGGTCGTCCCGTGCAACTCCACCCCGGGCGGTGGAACGCTCCCCAAGGGGGCCACCAGAAGCACTTCATTCCCCGGCTTTGCCAAGCCTTCAGCACACCAGTACGCGATCTGTTCCAATCCGCCATATGCCTTCAGGGGAATCGGCCAGATCGTCGTGGAAATCACGCAAATTTTCACAGGGTCACCTCCACCACAAAGAAACTCCAGCCGTCGTAACGAAGGACATCCAGCACGTACTTTCCGCCGAAGACCTCCTTCAAATCCCTTCGGAGAGTCTTCTCGTCGTAGTGCCGGACGTGATAGAGGTGGGGGACTTTCTTCTCGTCCGTCACCGCCAACGCGCCCTTCGTTCCTTCGGCCACCAGTTCGTCCCACCCGATCCCCCGGGTTTCCATCTCCTCTTCCTTGGTATGAAGGGGCTTGTGTCGTGCATCCCATTCATGTTCATTCGGGATCGTGAGCAGGATCTTGTGGCGTGTGACCCTCTTGGCCTCCTTCAAAACCTTGATGGGATCCGGAACGTGTTCCAGAATCTCCGCCAAGACCGCCGTGTCAAAATGCCGATCAGGAAACGGCATATCGTCCGCGTTGGATCGGACAAAGTTCTGGAGGGAGTAGACATCCAAGTCCACCCCGGTCACCTTGTCCTTGTAGGCTTCGGGGCCGAACATCTGACCGTCATGGCACCCGATGTCCACGATGGTCCCAATCGCCCGCTCCCGAACCCACCCGAACCGGTCCTTCTTCCTTGAATCTCCTGCCGGAATCGCCCCGTCCTTCCCCGACATGAACAACCCAAGGTGTTCACATTCGACCAAGGGATGGGCCAGCGGGCGAATATCCAGTTCCTTCCGGCACCTCCGCAGGAAGTAGAAATCCTCGCTACACCCCTCTGGTCGGGGTTTCTTATCTATGGTCCACAGGAACCACGGGTTCTCCCTCGTCACCGGAAGGCGCTTCAGGATCGAGTTGTGGATCAGCAGGCACCCTGCCCCCGCCAGATCCACGGAAAAGGGAGCGGTCTTCGGGTAATCCCGAAGCATCTCGACCCCCTTGTCATTCTCCATCCAGAGGGCGGGTCCGAACGGGACCCTCCTCCTGTGATAGATCCCAGACACCAGCGGGTGCCCGAGAGCCATCAACTTCTCCAGACAGTCCGGCGGAACAACGACATCGGAGTCCAGAAAGAACAGCCACTCCGCATCCATCTCCAGCGCCATCTTCGCCAGAGTGTTCCGCCCCATGTCATAGGGCTGACCCGTGGCCTCCCCAATGTCCCACCTTTGGGGAAGCCGTAGCATCCGCAGGCCGAACCCCCACTTCACGGATGTAAAGTCCGTGTGGATGATTCCAACCAGCACATCCAGCCTGTGTTTGGGAAACTCCCACGACCCAGCCATGGTTCACCTCATGGCGTTACGGGAAAAAGGGAAACGAACAGTTAGTCATAAATCTGGACGTACTCCGAATCGACCCGGAGAACCAGACCGCTCGCGTTCATGACGGTCCCCAACTTCTGCTGGATGTCACCGCTCGCAGAGGGAGGCGTCGTGGTCAGGATCCCGCCCGTTCCGACGAAGGCACGCTTCCCGCGATCCGCCCCCGCGAAGGCGTAGTAGTCCGCGAAGTAACGGCCATCCAAGGCCACCCGAACGAGGGAGCCCGAAGCCACGCCACTCATGGCGATACCCACGGCGGGCATCTTGGCGATGTTGTTCGCTTTGGCGACAATCGCCAGACCGGAACCGTTCAGGGCAACCGCCAGCCCGCTCCCGGCAATGTCCTCACCGGCCACGAACACGGACGGATCCTGTAGCATCTCGGCCACGTCGTTGGGGATGATGATCCCCGAGGCCAGATGCCATTGCTGGATCTGCCCGCTGGCGATGTCGGAAGTGTTGATCGCGCCTGTGGCGAAGTTCCCCGACTGAATGGCGTAGTCCCCGATGGTTCCGGAAACCACGGCTCCGGAGGCAATCGTTCCGACAGTCACCGCACCGCTGGCGATGTTGCCCGAAACAACTGCACCGGCCCCGATGGTGCCGCTCGATACCGCACCCGAAGCGATGTCACCGAACCCCACCGCCCCGGAGGCGATGTTGCCGGAATTGACGGCATCCTCTCCGAGAGCCCCGGAGGAGACCGCGCCGGAAGCGACAGTTCCATAGGTCACCGACCCGGAACTGAGGTTCCCAGACAGAACAGCCCCGGCTCCAATCGTACCGCTGGCAACCGCGCCAGAGGCGATGGTCCCGAAGGCCACGGAACCGGAACCGAGTTCCCCGGAAAGCAGGGCGCGGGCAACCTGCGTCCCGCTTTCGGTGTTCAGAAGAATAGGCTTGAACGACATCTCTCACCTCCTATTATAAAACCAAGGTCGAACGCCGACCCAATTCCACAATCAAATCGCCCATAGCCGAAACGTATCCGACCTCCTGAAGGGAGCGTCCGGACACGGTAACAGGGGAATTAACCGTCAGTCCTCCGGCGACATCAACGAACACCGTCTTCCCGACATCTGCCGCCGCGAAGGACAACCCAGCAACCCGTCCGCAAATGACGGGATCAAAAGAGAAATTCATGGAGACGTTGGCCGGGGCAACCCCATCCGTTGGCATCTTGATGAGGGTGTCCGCCCGGGACCGGAACCACTTTCCCGTCACCGGATCCTTGTAAACCGGATCTCCCGCCGCCAGCGCCTCTCCCGCAACTTGTGTGAAGACAGCAATATACCCAGCGGATCCACTACCGGGAATGGTGATATTCACCCGGTTGTTCGCCGGATCTTCCGCCGCCGTGACACCCGGACCAATGAAATTCAGGATAGGATGCTCGCCTACCGTCGCGCCCTCTTCCTGAATCCGGATTTTCTGAGGATCGGCCAGAATCCCGCTCAACCCATCCACGTCCACCTGATCATGCCCGCCCTTTTCGTGGGTCGGGGCGTGAGGGCCGACCTGCGTGGCATCCATCGGATGGACGTGGTCGGCACGCGACAGGGAGCAGGAATCGCCTTCTTTCCCGGGACCCGGCACCTGCTTGGCAGGAAAGGCCACGGAGACGTGATGCTTATGGTCAGCGCGGGGGATCTTGAGGGAGATTCCCGCACCCGCAGGCCCCGCCGTGGCTGGAGCCAGATCGGCATCCTTGGCCGTTTCGACCTTGTGTCGGTGATCGATCCGGGCCGCCGACGCCACCGTACCCGGACTGGCGGTGGATCCAGCCTCAACTGGTGAGGGGTTGCTGTTCGCCAACGGGGTGCTGGTGGCCCCATCCGCGATCCCCGCCAGTTTCACCTTGTCCCGTGGATCCATGAACCCCGGAATCTGGCGGGTGACCAAGGCGTGGAGTTCGCCGCCCGCCCGCTTCCCGTGGGAATGAACATGATCAGCGCGGGACAATTCATCCGAAACTCCGGGCGCAAGGGCAAGGTCCGAGATATCCCCGGGAATCCCCGTCGCAACCTTGTGCTTGTGATCCCCTCGCACCAAATTCGGGGAAGATCCCGCGCTGGAATCCGTCGCGTCAGAAGTGGAAATCTCGGGGGTATCGGCGGTGGCGACCCCGTGGCTATGATCCACCCGTGAGGCGGTCTCTTCCGTGCCGGGATCGGGGGCGTTCCCGGCCTGAACCTGCTTGGGTTCATCGGAGGAGAGCAGGATGAACTTGAGGTCGTCCAGCCGCGCTTGGATGTCCGCGTAGGTGCCCTGCGGCTTCAAGCCGAGGATCACGGTGACGGCATCGATCTGCTCTTCCTGCTTGTTGTGGTCGTGTGCGAGGACAGTATCCACGTGGTCTGTGACGGTCTTCTCGATGTAGGGATACTGATACGCCACGACTCACCCCTAGCCCGGCGACTGAGAAATAACCTTGGCGGAGAAGGAGACCCCGTTCCATGTCCAACTCAAGTTCGCCTCCTGCCCGACAGTCCCCAAGGCTACGGACAAAGAAACCTGCCGGTAGCCCCAAGAATCCGTGAGGAAAGCGGGGGGCGTGGAGAACATCCCGGGGTTGTCGTTCGTAATCGCGGACTCGGAAGTGACGGAGGATGCAACGATGCTGAATCCCGCATCCGCCGCTCCGTTCTGCTTCAAAACAAGCCCGGAGGGCTTGATGTTGAAATTAGCGGGGAACCATTGGGTAGTCCACGTATTGCCTTCTGTCACCCACGTCTTGAGGAAGCCGCCCGTATACTCCGTATTTCCTTCGCCCCCACCTCCGCCACCTCCCGACACCCCGGTGGCGAACACGGACCAATGGTAGACGGCCCCATCCTCGTTGAGCATGGGGAGCCCATCCACGGCAAAGTTCAGACCGACGAGGGCGAGTCCGTCGAAGGACTGGCCGCTGTCGCTCTTGACCGCCTTGCCCGGCATGGTGTCGGTCTTGTGGACGGCCTGATCGGTCGTGCCAAGCCGGTAGATGGAGATGGACCGGAGGGATCCATCAGTAAATCCGGTTGGAATGATCCGGTCGTTCTCCCCGTCACCGACGTAGGTTCCGTTCTTGAGCATCTCCTCCTCCAGAATCACCTCATCGTAGGAGAAGTCGGCCCCCACAGCGCAGGGTCCAACCAATGACTGTAGCGTATTTGCCAGAGCCGTCAAGGTGTTGGATCGCAGGAGCAGGTGGACGGCGGAAGAGGTAACTGCCTCGATATCGCCCGCAAATTCAGTCTTGTCGGAGGCATCCTCGACCGGCAGGCACCGGGTGCATCCAAGGGTCTTCCAGCGCAGGGAATTGCTGGTCCTGCTGGTGGTGTTGGAGATCAGGATGCAGTCGGTGTAGTCCTCGGTGTTTCTGGAAGTAGCCTCCTCCTGATCGAAGAACTGCTCCAAGCACACCCGGTAAGGATGGGCGGTCAGGGACTTCAGGCTGTTGGTCTGCTGGCGATAGAACGGCCTGTGAAGATCGGGATCGACCGGCGGAGGAAGGACCCCGTCCGGGGAGTCGGTCAGACGGTTGGAGGTCATCCAGAAGACGGGACGGTAATCCTCCGTCTTGACCGCGTCCTCGATGATCTCCTCAAACATCTCCTTCAGCCGCGTCCGATCATAGGTGTCCACCCACTTGCAGTCCACATAGACCATTTCGCCCTGTCGGCAGACCGGCCAGTTCCTCGGCAGGACCCGGTTGAGTTTGTAGACGATCTGGTCGGAAAGGCAGTCGTCGCACTCCAGCAGGAAGTAGACCGTGAACCTGCCGAATCCATAGGCTTTGCCGGACCCCGAAACCTTCACCCACGGGGTGAAGTCGGTGTCATCCGAGTCCAACTGGAAGGTCTGGGAAAGGCCGGGATTCGGATACTTCAGGGAGGTCCTGTCCGCCCGGTTGGAGATCAGGATGTTCCCGCACCACTCCTTGGCGGTCGCCGCAATCTCCGAGATCAGACGGGCCTCGGCCTCGACGCCGCCCTTCGTGCCCTTGATCTTGTAGATGGCGACGTAATTCTTGATCTCCTCGCGCTGGCGCGTGCAGGTGAACTCCCGGTTGACATCCACGCCGATGAGTTCACCCAAGGCAGGGAGGTTGGAACAGCACGTCTCGTTCACGTCCCACAGATTCGGCATACAGTCGATCAGGCCCTTGACGATGTCCGGCTCGATGGCAATGGACCGGAGGAACCGGGCCAAGGGACCCTTTTTCTTGGGCTCCTTGGTGGGATCGACGTTCTCGTAGAGGTTGAAATATTGAGGGGGAGCCTCTACCAAGGGATTTCCCGAATCGAACGCCCGATAAAGGGCGTAGACATCCCCACCCTTGTCCGGGGACTCCAAGAGTTTGTCACCAAGGATGTAGACGTTGGGTAGGAGGTTGAACAGGGCCTCGGCAAAGAACCCCGTCTGAATCGCCAGTTCCGCCACCTGAGTTTCCACGGAGTAGAGCCAGTAGTCGTTCCCCCCGTAGGGTCCGGTCTCGTACTGGAACTCCCCGTAGACGCTCTCACTCCGCGTGAAAATCGTGTAGTAGTAACACCGGCACGCCTCGATGTTCGACGGGGCCATAGTTTCGCCCGCTGTCGTCTGGATCCTGTCATAGCAATCCGTGATGAACCCGGCACCAGTAGGACCTTCGTAGACAACCTTCCCGTCGTTCGGGTTCTTGGGGAACTCGTAAAGTCTCCTGACCACACGAATTGTATCCATCAGCAGGGATTCGGTGGGGGCCTCCCACGTGAGGATGAGTTGCGGGCCTTCCAGCCCGCGCCGTATGGTGAGATTGCGGACGAGCCTACCGTACCGGGGATCATCCGGAGAGAGGAGAGTGGGCGGAACAACAATAACGGCCAGAGCCATCAGACACCCTCGTCATACTTCGTATGGACGGACCGCAGGATCTCCTCCAAGTACACTCGGAAGAGCAGGCGGTCCTCCTCGCTGATCTGGAAATTCCGCAGGAGTCCATCCAGACTGCTGATGCTGGACTCAATCATCTTCAGCCGGTCGGTCTGCCGCTCCCGCTGGATGATCCGCTCTTTCTCTTCCATGGGTTTCGCAACCCAGTCGTCAATCTCGTTCGGCATTACTGGCACACCCTCTGGGGCCGGGAACCCCCGATGAAGCCCAGCGTCACCTTTCCCTCGGTCATGATCTGGGCGGCATCTATCGGCACATTGACCCCGGACTTCGTGGTCGTCTCAAACCCGGCCCGATCCATCGGCTGGGGGGGCGGCTTCGTTGGATCGGGGCAATCGATGGTGAACCCGATCTCACCCTTGTCGGACAGATAGTGCTTGCCGGTCTCCCCCGTGGTTTGCTGAAGCCCGCTCTTGGTCCCCCGGACCGTGAAGGTATTGGCGGACGTGAAGATCACCGTCCACTTCTCCTCCTTGGAGGTCTCCCCCACCTCGATCTTCCGGGCGTTCGGGCTGAGATCCGTGGGATCCAGATGCACGAAGTCGCAGTTCACGATCCCCACTTCCTTGGTGACAAGGGGCCTGCGCGTGATGGTCGTCAGGTCGATGTGGTCCACCCCGGGGATGGCATCCACAAGATGGAAGAAATCGGACAGGTACAGGGGCTGTCCGAAGTTCACGTAGTCGCTCATCAGGTCGAAGTATCCCTTGATTGCATCGTTCACGGTCATGGTCACCTGATCGAGATCGAAGTTTGCGGCAACGTAAACCTTGCCCTCGATGTCGATTGGGGCATAGATGGGGTCAACAAGCTGGATGCACGTACCGACCATCTTCCGGGCATCCAGATACTCCAGCAACGACTGCTTCAGCACGGCGGAAGGCACCCCGCCACCCCGGGGGGCGATGATGATGTTGACCACGCAACAGCACCCCACCGAACTCTCAAGCCCGGACAAGAAGGAGTTCAGCCGCGCCAACTGCTGGGAAAGGCACGGCTCGGCGGCTAGGATCTCCTTCATCTGGGTCGCCGCGTTCTGATCCACGCACCCCGGCGAGGAGATGTTCACCCGGGCCTTGGCGATCCCCGGGAAGAGTTCCACAAGGACCTCATAATCCTCGACCGTGACCGCCCTGTTCATCGCCCGCAGGCTCATTGGTCCAAGCAGTTTGGCCTCATCGATGGACATCCGGTCCTCGCCGCCGCTGGCGGAGAACTCGTTGTCCGCCGTCACAACAACCGGGATGGAATTGTAGGTGAAGGATCCATTCACCACCGTGATGGTGTGCGCTCCGACGTTTCCGTTGATCCCGCCACCGACCCGGTACTCCGCCCGGATAACGCAACTCGGCTCGGGGATCTTTCCGGCGGAATTGTCCCCGAAGAATACCGTGATGGCGTCCTGCTCATCACGCTCGGTCACGAATACCTTGTCATCCTCCCGGCTCAACATGAGGGTATCCACTTCGCTCCACAATTGATCCCCCGCACCCTCGTTTACGTAAATCTTGATGGTGCCATCAATCACGGGGATCTTGGTCAGAGAGTAATTCTGATGCGAAAGCCCCGTGCTGATCCCGATATCCGCGGAAATTGATGTTCCTTCAACCGCAGAGACGACAACGCTCAATGATCCGGTAGGAATGATGGCATCGGCCACGGTCTCAAAGAAGAAGGCGGTCTTTGTGGCATCGACGGTAGTCTGGACCTGAGTCCCCTTGGGGATCAGCAATTCCCCGAGAAGGGCGTTTTGCAGGCTGAAAGTCATGTCCACGGACGCCGGGACGGCGCTTCGGAGTTCAAAGTCGATCAACCGCAGGAGGTTGATGACGCTCCTGCGCGTGATGGCCGTGGGAAGAAACGCCTCGTTCGCATTCCGATCAATGTAGAAGTGAAGGACATCGGACACGAACGCCACCAGTCGTTGCAGGACGATCCCGAAGTCCGACAGGTTGTGGTCCGTCCACTCTGGGGAGAAGAAGGGGATGGTCCGGACCATGTCCGTGGAGATGGAGGTGAAGTCACGGCTGGTGTAGTCAATGGGCGGTATCCGCTGGGACACCTTGGTGAAAGAGGTTGTCGCCATGGCTACGGCGCTCCGACTTCAATGACGTTGGTGGCCCGCATATCGGGCGTGATGTAGAACGGATAAACAAGATTGCCAATCGTTTGCGTGGAGATAATCCGGAAATCAATGTGCGCCTCCAGAACTCCCTCCTGCGCCCGGGTCATGTCCACTTCGATGCTCAGAATCTCGACCCTCCGCTCCCATATCTGGATAGACTCCATGATCGCGGACCGAAGCCGATTCGCAGTCAACTGGTCGATGGGCTCAAACACGACCCCCTTGGTGTCTGATCCAAACCCCCGGTCGATAACCCGGCTACCAATCCGGGTTCCCAAAATCTGCTGGAGAGCCATCTTGACTTTTTCAATGCTCTCTGCGGGCTTCGCCCCAAGGAGTCGGTTGGTACGACCGGTGGAGGAAAACCGGAATGGGAACGCCCATCCCTTTCCGAGGATGTCGTTCCAAAGAGTCCGGGGCGGAATACGGTTATCAACCATCGCAGGACACCTTCACGGAACTGGGGGAAACCACGTGTTTCCCATCCATCGCCTCCTTACGCAGGCGCTGGACATCGGGAAGGCTGTCATTCAGCACCCCCAGCACCTTCTGGAGTTGAAGCAGGGCCTCCCGCTTCCGCTCAATACTATACTTCCTATCGAGCTTTTCGTCAGGACGAGATTCGGTGATCTCGGCCTTCAGGGAGGACCGCCACGTCGTGAGGATGTTCCGGAAGAATTCCACCTCCACATCGCCCGGATTCTGGCGCAGATAGTTATCCATCAGGGGAAGAAGGGCGTCGATGTTGGACGACTTCTGTCCCATGGCATCACGCTTCCGGTTGATGGAATCTATCTCCTTGGTGATGGAGACGAGGAACTGGCGGAGGCTCTCCAGCCGCTCCGTGGTGGTGCTGTCCTGAAGGTCCGTGAAGACCTGAAGAAACAGATCCCAGTTGGACTCGGGGAGCCCGGACAGAAAGCTGGTGATCCCTGACATGGGGATCCTCCTAATCGGAGAAAACATTGGAAACGGTTTCTTTGCCCACCAGAACAGCCCCGCACTTCAGCTTGTCCCCCACGCGGGCGAGGGGCCTGTCACCATCGAGGAACGTCACGCTTGATCCAGTCACAACCGGATTCGGGGGATGCCGCCGCTTTCCAACCCGGTGGGGGGACACCAAATCCCCCACTCCGCACATCCCAAGGTCATCCCCGAACACCACCTTGCTGGCGGTGATCATCTTACTTTTACCGTGCGATGTCCCCGTGTCCAGACGGGCAACCTTGGAATCGGCCATGGGTTAAGACCTCAATACGCCCCGGAGAATCCCATCCAAATAGTTGGCGTTGTACTTCTGGCAGGCCAGTTCCTTCTCGACCGCCTTGATGTGGGCGATCTGGGCCGGGAGACTGGCAAGCGCGTCCCGAATCTCCTGTTGCTCAATCAGCAACGCGGCCTCCCGCTGGGCCAGAATACTCAGAAAATTCACGAAGTCCGGATTGATCGGAGGGATCCCGCCGAACATGATGCGGATGCACCCGATCTCCTGATCTATCGCCCCAATCCGGGTGTTCATGAAATCAAACCGGGCGTTCAAGGCGTTAAGAATCTGGCTCGCCAGCCCGAGATTGAGTTGCGGGATCTCAAAGTTGATCCGGTCGAGAATGTAGCGAAAGCACTCCTGTAGATCGACATGCTGGGAGAGCAGATCGATCCATGCTTGCGTATCGCTCATCTTGTCGCAGGACATAGGCTACCCCGGACATGGTGGAGAAGGAAAAACCGGAGGAACAATCGACGGCTTCCCTTTCCGATGGAAAATCTTGCTGGCCTTGTCGATGATGTTCCCCGCCGCAATCCGCTCGTAGTTCCCGAAGACGCTGGTCGTGTAGTTGCCGACCACGATCTGGGAGAGGTTGCCGAAGATCACCTCCAGCTTGTTCCCGGCCACCCACTCCGTCAGATCGGCTTGGTTGATCTTTCGCTCGCTTCCGATAACCCAAGAATCCTTCTTGCCAATGGTGGTTCGCTTCTCGTTCCCCTCCACCTTGAGCCACCGGTCTCCCCCGACCCGGTCGGTCATCTTCCCCTCGACGTACACGTGCTTGTTCTGCCCAACGTGGCGCTGTTCGTCCCCGTTGATCTGGATGTAGGCCCGTGAAGCGATCCGGATCGAGAGTTCCCCAGTCACGTCCAGTTCGATCCATGACTTGGATGGTGCGTGCCAGATGTGGATGCGCCCCTGCCCGGGGGTGTCGTCCACCTCGATGATCATCTGGTTGTTCTTGGTCTTCAGCACCTGATTGAACGGGTACTGGGGCGGGGCCTGAGCAACCAGCGGCGACCGGGGCTGTTTCATGGTCTGGCAGTCGGCGGTCCGCCAGACATCGTCCCCCTTGGGCGTCCGGATGCTGTCATCGTTCCGATAGTTGGTCTCCTTGTCCGTCCGCGTCAATTGCGGGGGATCCGGAGGCTGGCCCTTGGGATGGCCCCACCAGCATCCACCGTACAGGGGGCGGTTCACATCCCCGGACTCAAACTCAACGAAGACGGAGGAGCCCACCTCGGGCACAGCAAAGTGCCCATAGTCCCGCATCCCCCCATACCACGCGGTGGCGGGCCATGCCCAGTCCGTGATGATCTCTTTCCCAAGGACCTCCAGCACCCGGCATTTGATCCTACCGAGTCGCTCCGGGTCTTGGACATCCATCACGATGCCCCGGTACTTGCCGTAGTACCGGCGCTCGTTGAAGGGACCGCCTTCAAAGCTGTTGGGTTCCATATTGCTCTTGAGAGTGCAACCGGTTGCACCCTACTTCTCCACTACCGCCTCGGGGAGGCCGGAAACAGGCTCCTGCCGCTGTGTAATGTGCCCCTGTAGGAACACGGCGAAGGGTTGCCGGGTCAGGAACCGGGAAATCCCCTCATGAAGCACGTTGGAGGCCCTGTGGATCACCAGCCCCCAGATCAGGGGCTCACCCCATCCAAGGGAGGGGACCAGCCCATCAATCTGGAGCAGGTAGGCCACGCCCACCCCGCACCAGACGGAAGCGCAGTACCCGCACTTCACGAAGTACCGCAGGAGGTTTCCGTCTGGCAGGCGGGCCTTGATCCATCGCCGGAACCCCCGGAACAGGCGGCTTGCGACGAGTATCTCGGCCAACGCCTCGGTCAGGATCACCGCCACGATGAGCTTGATCAGCATAGCTTCTTGAACTCCACCTCAACCCCGGATGGTGGCGCATACCCCCGGTCATGCATGGTCGCCTCGGCCATCTCCTTCAGCTTCTCCAATACTGCATACCTGTCCTTGCAGTTCACGCAAAAAACGAGACCGAAGGTAAGGGTCGCGCTGGCCTCCGGATTCTTCCAATGGGTGCAAGTCAGGACCGGAGTGAACAACTCATGACTGGTCCCGTCGCATTCCGGCCATTGGCAGGAGGCCACTAAGAGACCTCCTTCCGGCACGTCGAACACCATGCCGTCTTGTAGTACCGGCGAAGGCGCTCGCTGAACTTGTACTGGACCACCACGCTCGATCCACACGCCTTGCATACCCTGCTCCCCACGGAGGTCAGGGACGGTCCGGGTCCGGGGCTCGCCCTCAACAGGGGAGCCTCCGCGATGATCCTTCCCCGGGGGGAGGGGGCCGCAACAATGGCCGTGGGCGGCGCGGGAATATTGGCCTTTGGAAGGCTCTTGAACAGCCCGCGATTCCTCTTTGAGCAACACCCCATGTCTAGGCCCTCACAACGGATTCCTGTGATGGATAATACTCATCCATGACCTCTTTGACTTCCTGACTGCCGCAACGAACTGCCTCAAACCGGTTCCGATAACCCTTGTCATCCAAATCGTGGCTGACCTTGGTGATGAAATACTTCCCGCTGTTCCGCCCGATCCCATCAAGGGTCACGATGTCGTTGGCCCGCAGACGCTCCAGCCCGCACGTGTGGCCCCATCCGGAGATGATGTACCGGGTGGACTGGGCCATACGATCAAGCTGGGTCTGCAACAGGGGCCTCTGTTGCTCATGCCCCTCGTTGGTGATAAACCGCTCAGGCTGTTTTTCACCCGGAATCGTCACCAATTCCTTCCAGTTATTGAAGATGAGAGCCCCCTGAACCGGGTCCTCCGCCTCGGAACTGGTCAGATCGATCTCCTCCTTGGTCATGGGATCGATCTGGTTCAACCTCAGTTTCAATCCCCGCATGAAGGTTCGGGATCGGACAATGAAGTCGTCCAGAAACTCGGGTCCGGCAGTTGCTGGATCCTCCGCCCATGTAAGTCTGTAGCCGCTATCCCTCGGGCGAAGACGATGAAAATGCAGGACGCTCTTCGCCACATACACAAGGTATCCATACATCTTGGCCCGGCGGCACAGGAACTTGTAATCACTCTCATTGGCTTGGATAACCTGATCATGGACCTGATCCGTGGCCTCGGCATCCACGCCAAACCCATGGCGATAGGCAATCTTCCCGGCAATGTCCGAGTCCCGCATCTTCTTGTAAATTTCCCGCCGTTCCGACATCCCCAGCTTTACGGCCTCCCCGTATCCAACGATCTCGATCTGGTTAGGCGCTGTTCCGGCCATAAACCGGCTCTTGGGTCGCTGAACAATAAACGGCCCGAAGACTTCAGTCCCCGGATTTGTATACCCAAGACTAACCGGAAACAACGTCTGTTCCTTGGCAAGAGAAGTGTAATTGAACCGCTTATCGATGTTGCTCAACACCACCCGCGCTGTCGGAAGTTCGGTCCCGATGGTATCCTCTATATGAATCTCTGAGACGATCTCGTCCGCCTCGGTGAAGCCAAAAACGGTGTGTTTAGGAAACACCCGGGGGAGATCCGTGTCCGAGGGGCCTCCCTTGAATCCAAACGCCGAAGATCCAGCGGAGGACCCCGCGACCCCACCAAAGAACGGGGATCGGGAGAGTAGATAGTCTCCCGGCAACCGGGGTTGATCCGTCCTCCCGGCACTCGGGATGACCACAGAAACGGGCTGTCCCCGCCCGCTACCGCCCATCGGGAAGCAACTATCACCGCGCCCCATACGTCACTCAATCTTGGTCCGTGAAACCAAATCCGTCAGGGGAATGGCGATCTCCGCCCCCGGCTCGATATCCAAGGCGAACGCGATCCCGTTCACGTCCGCCAGCAACCACCACAAAAGAGGCTGTCCGCAAGCCAACCAAGCAATCTCGTCAATTACCTGCCCATTCTGGAACTGCTGAAACGAAATCGGATTCCGCATCTGCGAGAGAGTGAACAGATCCCGCTGATGCAGAAATTTCCGGGTCTTTCCATCCTTCCCGATGATGGCGGTAAACTTCACGCCCTCATACCGGGATCCACGAAATACAGGCATAATTCACCCTACTACATGAAATTCATAGCGGCATCGCCGGGGGTAGCCAAGGGCGCAGTATAAGGATTGCCCCGCTTCTCATTGATATCCGCCGCCACCGCCCTCTTGTTTGCATCCTGCGCCGCCGCCTGATTCTGTGCCGCCAGAGCCGCCTCTCCGTAAGAAGCGGCCAATTCAACATCCTGACCGGTCTGCGTGTTGGCCTTCCACGCTTCACGAAAGGTCACCGTGAGCTTGGCTCGCACCGCCCTACCCGCAGAATTGATGTGAGTTCGCTCAATCTTCACCGAAGTAATGAACGCCTTCCCGAGGCAATCCTGTTCCCAACCGGGAAAACTAACCCGGACCGGAGTCTGTGGCTGAAACCTGCGCCCAGCGCCGATACGCTCAGTTCGGGGCCGGGCCGCATCAAGTAGGTATCGGTACATCAACTCCGGGTCTTTGAACAGCGAGGCGGATCCTTGAGACTGGTCTTTCTCAAGGTCCTGCGAATCCATCAGCATATTGTCAACAATAAACGAGATAGTCACAGTCTTTGGCTTATATCCCTTGAAATGCAGTCCGTGCATGGTTCCAGCATGCTCTTGGTCGGAAAATGCTACCTCAAACGATTCCTCGTATGTTTCGGGCTGATATCTCCCCCTCAAGACGAAGGAAGGAAACATTTCGATAGTCCACCACTCACCTAGTGCTGGAGCGGCCATTTTAACCCCCGATCCCGCGCATAGGAGAAAGCGGCTCATTCATGAACCGGTCTCCGGACAGTTCAATCATATGCTCACTCAGGACGCGGGCAAGGATGAATCCATCAAGATTCAGGGTGACCGGTATGGACACCTTCATTGTCTTGGCTCCGGTCGCGGGGGCAGAAGCCGCCGTTCCCCCGGCCTGCACAGAAGCCACGGCGGATGAACTGGCGGCAGGAGCCTCGACCCTCGATGCCGCCACCGTCGTAGCGGGAGTCGTCGCCATCCGACTCCTCATCTCCGGGGTAGCAAGCGGGGACGCCTCCACGGAGGTGGGGGACGCATAGACGGGAGCCTCAAGCCCGGAGTAGTAATCCATCAACTCACGGGACTTGTCCCCGGTGGTGTCGGCAACAGCCCCCAGCCCTTTCATCTGATGGGTAAATTCCTTCAGCGGAGGACGCACCTCGGCAATTCCAACGTCCAGCCCGAGGAACCCGGACCCGAACAACTTGGTCTTGAGCCAATCCGCCGCCTTCCCAAGCCACCGGAACGGGGCGAGGATTCCGTCAATGATGCCCTGCCCGATGCTGACGATGCTGTCCCACGCCCACTTCACGATGGACACGATTCCCTGCCAAACAGCGACTACCGTGTCATAGGCCCAGACAAATGGGGACGTGATCGCGTTCCAGATGATCGCCCCCACCGCCAAGATTGACCTCGCCATCCACTTCATTCCGTCCACGACTCCGCGCCACATCTTGCCAAAGAATCCAAAGATGTCACCGAGATGATCGCGGAGGATCAAAAATGCCAGAACAGCTATCCCAATAGGCCCGGTGAGCATCAGCAACGCCGCGCCGAACACCTTGGTCCACCCGGTGCCCTCCGTAAACATCTCAATTCCGTACTTGATGGCGAAATACAGCAACGCAATGGCCGCGACGACCGCCGCAACGATTGCAATGATGGGCAGGAACGGGACAATGGCCGCCCACGCCGCCGTGGCAAGTCCCCCAAGCCATGGGATAAGACCGGCGATCTTGCCCTTCAAAAGACCAAATCCCTTGCCAAGGGACGGGAAAGCCACGCCCAACGCATTGAACGCCTCCAAGGACGACGTAATCGACTTAGAGACCATCGATATCGTCAAGCCGGTGGTTATGAATCCAATCGGAAGGGCGGCTATAAGAGCAATAAGTGGGGCCAACTCGACAACTACGCCTTTGATCGCGTTGGCGAGGGGGGCGAATGGGCCAAGAAAGTTAGTAAATTCTTGCCATGTACTCCTCAACCACTTCTTCACTCCATCCAAAGTGGATTAAAATCTAATAAACG